>Ga0208014_1000331_pt1 | contig 21843 bp, 19 predicted proteins | sample 25_taG_FD_184099 | JGI IMG/M metagenome (GOLD analysis project Ga0208014, IMG submission 184099) | Marine viral communities from Cariaco Basin, Caribbean Sea - 25_WHOI_OMZ (SPAdes) (version 2) | ecosystem: Environmental > Aquatic > Marine > Oceanic | place: Caribbean Sea: Cariaco Basin...
ACCGATATTACTGGCACAATTTGAATCGTTACGTTTTTCAATGCTGCCAAAAAGTGGCACAAATCAAACCGAAACGCCTGGCACTAACCGACCGAAATCACTGGCACAATTAGAACCGAAATAGCCATCGATTGCCTCCGTTTTGGAATCTAAGAATGAGGTAATTCCCCTTTGAACCGGAATATTTGGTTGTGGTAAAGGAATATTTAAAGTTTGGGTCATATTTAGAGCCTCTTTTGAAGAACCTGCCTGAATGCTCATAATATATTCCTGGACTGAATTAGACTGTAAAAAGTAGGCTAAATATTCAACTTTTTCTCTTTTGGTCCTTAAGCAAATAATATGTTGATTAATATTGGCTTCCTGGATATAATCGGGAACTACACAAGCTCGACCAATTGAAGCTCCTGTAATATTTATCAAAACATCAAAAGGTTTCACTTTTGAATTTGACATCTTTGAGTGTACCTCATTTGATATGAAAGAAACATTTTGTAATCTTAAACCATCGTTATAAACATTTTGACTTCTAATTAATGGGATTCCATTATCAATATATGTTTCACTACCTCCTTTAGGAGTTACACCACTACTAATCTTAATAACTATATCTTTAATCCTCCTAACCTTCCAAGATTCAGGAGAATCCCTTAACCAGTTTACATCGACACCCTTCGGCTCTATAATAGTTCCTATCATATCGAAAGCTTTGATTCAAGTTTGATTAATTCATTTTCCAAAGTTTCCAGATCCCCTAAAATTTTTGATACAGGTCGCAGTTTTTGAGGTTTGTAAAACACCTTATTGAAATTTATTTCCACGCCAATTGTATTATCTAAATATTCAAAAGGTTTGGTAATATATTTTGCCATAAACGCGGCAATATTCTCCCAATTTTCTTTTTCATCCGGGGAATATGGAATGATCTCATAATCTTTCTCCAGGTCTTTTTTGATCTCTGCAGTTACCAATATATGCTCAGACTTAGATTTGGTTTTCTTTTTATAACTAGCCTTAATATCTATCTTTCCATTGCCGAGAAAGGTTTTTTCCTGGTTCTTCCCAACTTTTACCAGGCTTTCCTTATTTTCATCAAAGGTATAGCAAAAACCGTCTTTCGTAAGAAGGATAAAAGAGGGATCCTTATAGTCAAATTCTTTAATGAAGGATTTAAAGTATTCATCGTAATACTCCTTCAGGCTTTTATATTCAACAGGGCATTCAGTAATATTTGTTTCAGTAAGTTTTTTCATATTCTCCTTATTCAAAGTGTCCATATGAAAAACAGACTTCACTTTTAATTTAATAGAAGTAGCCTCTTTAATTTCCCCATCTCTTTGTGCAATATCGGGCATCTCAACCGCCTTACCTTCATTATCTACATTGGTAAGCATTATTGCTTGTTTGTTATAATAAAAATGCCATTTGTCAAAAACCCTGGCATAATCTGTATCCTTGAATTCTGAAAGAGCATTTACAATAATGTCCCGTTTAGAAGGAGTCATTTCTTTTCGCTTTTTTCCTTTGCTCTTTTTTAATGGTTCATAGAATTCACTGGCGTTTATTAGAATCACTTTATCCTCTCTGTCTTTAGCTTTATTTTTATTAAAGATCCAGAGATAAGTATATATGCCGGTATTGAAGAATTCATCTGTTGGTAACTGGATAATAGCCTCTACAATATCCTCATCAAAAAAGTATTTTCGAATATTGCTTTCACCACTTCCGGCATCTCCACTAAAAAGAGTGGAACCGTTATGAACTACTACTGATAATCCATCATCTGCTAATTGGGAAATAATATGCTGGGTAAACAAAAATTGTCCGTCACTAATGGAAGGCAAATCGCGAAACCTCCCTGTCTGATCGTTCTGGATATCTTTTTTGTAACCTTTCCAATCCACTCCGTAAGGTGGATTGGCAACCACTACAGAGAATTCTTTTTCACTAAAAGTTCTGTTGGTTAAGGTATTTCCGTATTTGATCTCGGAGTCTGTACGAAAGCGACTTTCAATTTTCGCCAAAGCATATAAACTATCACTCCAATCCTCCCCGTAGGTTTTAGTGGGTCTGTTATACTTTTCCTTGATTTTATCCTCTACCCCGAATAGCAGGTTTCCTCCACCACAGGTCGGGTCATAGATGGTAAGAAACTGGTCATTGTCTTCAGTTTTGGAAAGTATAATTTCTGAAATAAGGGAAATAATATCATCTGGTGTATATTGCTCTCCGGCAGTTTCAGCAGATATATCAGCCCATTTCCTTTTTATGTGCTCTTCAAGTGTAGTGATTTCAGAGTTATTAAAAGGAGTCAAATCAATCTCACCCCATTTCTTAACCGTATCGAACAAGATATCCTTTTTTCTGAGTTGGCCACTAATACCGGAAATATCAAGATATTTCTCCTCTGTATTAGCCCGGTCAACTCCCAATAATTCCCGGGTTTCAGCATCAAAGGCATTTAGGTAGGCACTGAAATCATTGTCGAAGGTAGTATCGTTTCTACAAATTTCAGCTAATGTTTTCTGTCTCCTGATTACAAGGTCATTATAACCAATATTGTAATCCTTAAACTCTTCTATAAAGTCCTCCTGATTATCGAGGTCTTTAAAAGATTCAACTCCGAAATCCTGGAGTAAGTCGTTGTAGTGCCTCTTTAATCTACTCTCCAGCATAATGAGAGCAAAATAAGGCATCATATATTTAGGAAAATCGGATTGTTTAATACCAGAAGCAATCAAAAGATCGGCGGTATCCCAGACTTTAGATTCGTATTGCAGAATGTTGTTATTCATATAATTATTAGAGTGAAAATTAAGAGCAATAAAATCAACTACTATATTGTTAATAATGCAGTTACAGTTGGAAGTAGGGAACTAACTGCTGTGGGACAATTTAGGAAAAAGAAAAAGTTAATGAAAGTATAAAAATTATATTTCCCAATCAAAGGGAATACAATTTCAACATACATACCCAGTAGTATTTTGTCATGAATAATGGCTGTAGAAAAACTCTTAATTTCCTTTGGGAAAAATTGAGAGGAATTGAGATCTGTTGATTGGGTTGATCAGTTATTTTTTGATGAACCTGAATAGGAGTTAAGTTTTCTTAAGATGAAGGGCAACACATTTTCATTTACTGCAATACAATACTTGAACCGAAAATATCTGACAGCTCATAAATAGCTCGGAGAGATTTAATTTAAAAAACTAACCTTCCAATTCCTGATCAGGAAAGCAAAAATCAAATAATTCTCTAGGATGAATTTCTAGACCCTTAGCTAGTTCAAGAATAGTCTCAAATTCCAAACTTTTTTGTCCCTTTTCAATTTTTGAAATAGCACTGAAATCTATATCACACTTCTCAGCAAGTTGTCTGTAGCTCAGTTGCAGTTCATTGCGACGTTTCAGAATATTTCTACCAAACTCTTCTAAATATTTCTGGTTTCCCTTCATCTCTTAGCCCTTATCAAGAGCAATTTGATGAAGTTTAACATATTTTGTGTAGGTAGAACGTACTACGATTTAAATCTTATTTATATATTTACCCACAGATAAAATATATTTGCGAAACTTCTTTAAGTAAAGTATTAGAAGCATTCGCTTTGAGTCTCGGATTGAAAACTGGTAATTTTTAGACAACGAGATGATAAGTGTAAGTGCTCACGACCCGGGCGTGGGCTTACTTGTCGTTGTCAGGTATACCAGTACCCCAATCCGATAAGTTGAGCATCCACGCCTTTTTAATTGCGCAATTGGGGCATCTTCTCAACGTTTTTCAAAGCTATCTTCATTTTACCGCTAGAATTCGCTAAAGGGAAATTCCATCATGGATTTTTCTTCAGATAAACACTGCTTCACTCCCTACAGAATGCAGAGGTAAGAGGGCTATGCCCTTAATTTCCACAATAGCAGTAACATAAACATGAATGATATGCGGGAAAACCATTTCGATTTACTGAAAAACGGCCATTCTTCTGCCTTAGTTAAAATTCACGCCAAATACAGCAGACGTATTTTCTGGTTAGGTAAAAGTCTTATTAAAGATGATTTTGTCATAGAAACCCTGGTCCAGGATGTCTTTCTGAAATTGTGGATTCACCGGGACACTATCGAGACCCCAGACCACATTTACTTTTTCCTGAGATTCGTGATGAAAAGGGAGTGTATCTCCTATTACACAAAGCCAAAACACCAGTTCTATCGTAAAATATTCTCTCTTGAAAATTATGAGAACTATGATGACTATCTCTTAAAAGATGACGTTTTTTCTGGCTCAGAAGAAATACGGAGGCACGAAGCAGATCAGGAAGCCTTTGATCAGATAAAAAAGGTGCTGCCGTTATTAGATCCTGACAAGCAACGTTTAATTCATCTCTGCCTTAAGTATGGATTTCAGTACAAGTTAATATCCGGAGTTATAGGAACCAGTGTGACCCAAACCAGTAATGATGTGAAACTGGCTATCGGGGAAATCAAAAAGATCATCAATAGAAGCGGGGACAACGATAAGGAAAAGCCTGCAACTCAAATAAAGCTGCAGGGCGAAATGACCAAAGAACAGAAGGAGGTATTGCGGCTTCGCTGTGATATGAAGTATTCTTTTGCTGCTATTGCAGAGGAATTAGATCTCTCTCAAAAAGAAGTTCAGAAGAAGTTTATAGCCGCATATAAGCTACTGGAGGAAAAGCATCAAGAACAGTTAGAATCTGCTTTAGCATGAACAGTTCCACCTTAAAATTAACTCGTAAAATCCAGGTCCTTGTGGATCTTCCAACGAAGGAAGAAAAAAAGGAGGCACTGGCAAAACTGTACCAGTGGCAGAACAGGGCTTTTAGAGCAGCGAACATGATGGTTTCCCATTTGTATGTTCAGGAAATGATAAAAGATTTTCTTTATTTGACTGAAAAGGTACAGTATAAACTTGCAGACGAAAAAAAAGATGAGCTGGGAATTTTACAGTGCTCCAGGATCCACACTACCTATCGAGCAGTGTCAAACAGATTTAAAGGAGAAATTCCAACCAACATTTTATCCAATCTGAAGCAGTCTTTATACCGTTCTTTTAACCAGGAGAAAATGGAATACTGGAGCGGGGAACGTTCATTGAAGAACTTCAGGAGGAATATGGCGTTTCCATTCGACATGGAAGGAATAAGCGGATTTTCTTACATAGAGGAGAAAAAGGCATTTTGTTTTCGGTTGTTCAGTATTCCTCTAAAGACCTATCTCGGTAAAGATTTCAGTGATAAACGTCGGCTTTTAGAACAATTCGAAAAAGGGAAAATAAAAATTTGTACTTCCCATATAAAGCTAAAGGACGGAAAGATTTTTTGGCTTCCGGTATTCGAAATAAAAAAGGAAGAATATTACCTAAGACCGCAGGTGATTGCGGAAGCTACTTTGTCTCTCGAGTATCCCATTGTTGTCAAAACTCGTACTGGAAAGCTGACCATTGGCAGCAGGGAAGAATTTCTATACAGGAGGTTAGCTATACAAGCTTCCCGTAAAAGGGTACAAAAAGGAACCACATTTTCTAAATCAGGAAAAGGTAAAAAAAGAAAGCTTAAGGCGGTAAACAAGTATAAGGATGTGGAAAGTAATTACATAGCTAACCGGATCCATGTCTATAGCAGGCGGTTAATTGATTTTTGTATTAAACATCAGGCGGGAACTTTAATTCTAATGAACCAGGAGGATAAATCGGAAATCGCTAAAGAAGAAGAATTTGTCCTTAGGAACTGGAGTAATTATGACCTGACGACAAAAATTAAATATAAAGCTGAGAAGGCAGGCATAGAGGTTATTACGGAGTAAGTGAATTAGTCATGAGGGTGCTTGTACACCCGCAGGGTGAGGTAAAGCGATACACTCACTGAATGCGTATAGCATATACAACGCGTGGGCTCACTTATTATATTACACAGTGGTTAAAAGTAGTTTTGCATTATGTCTCTTAACCTAGATGAAGAGAAAGTTATTTAAATTACAGACAAAAAATGCTATTTATAACTTCCAGTGATTACAACGGTTTGAGATTTTATTTTTAGTGTTGCAATATCATGTCGATCTAAAAGCTTTCCAAGATCTACAAACAGAGCTGTTAAGGGTAATTCCAGACGCTTTCGTTTCTTTAAAACCTTATGAAATTTTGCAGGAAGCATTTGAACCGCCTTTCTTAAATTTTCTTCGGATAATTCCTCTTCATATTTAAGTAAAAACTGAATAGCAGTTCGTTCATTTTTAGCCGACCAAATCAAGTGGTGAATTGCAGCAGATTTAATTCCTAATGTAGATTTATTTAGAAGAATATCAATTAATACTTGTGAGGCATCTTCATTTAATTCTGAAATGGAATCTCTATATCCGGAAATTAATTCGTATTTAAAGTCATCGTCGAGATCTTCAGAGGCTAATAACTGGTTTAAATCGGAAGCATCGAGAGTTAGTAGTGAAAGTTTAGATATGAACGTTCTAGGGTATTTTTTTGCTAGTTCTATTTGAAGTCCTTCAAAATGTTCTTTCAGGTATTTGAATATGTCAGGATTCATAACCAAAACTCCTTCCTTTATGAGAAAGTCAACCTTTTCTGCTGATAAATTTTCAAAGTCCATTTCGTTATACTCCTCTTTAAAGAAAAAGGGGATAAGAACTTTGAAAGATTCTAACTGTATGTCATTGCAAAGTAGTACCTGTTTTTTAAATATTTCCTCACCAGATATTTTGCTTTCGTCTAATATGAGTAGCTCAGAAAAACTATTTAAGAAGCTCGAAAGGGATGTGGTGATCTTTTTATGTTCCTTGTAATAATCAAATACATTAACCCAGGTTGCTTCAACTTTGCCGAACTCCAGTAGTAAATTTTGAACCTCTTGATCCTCAACTTCCTGAATTTTTTGAATTTTATTAAAAGGATCCTGAAGTCGAATTATATTCTTTTTGTAGTCGAATGGAATATCTGAATTATTTAGTAGTTCCAGGAATGCTATTGGAGTCTCCTTAAGATGATTCTTCTCTAGGAGGATTTCCTCTACGAACTGGTTCAAATTATTTTTGATTACAGAAGACAGCTCTTCAACTGCCCTAAGGAGACTATACGGACTTTCATTCACTTTCTTCTGGCTGATCAATGGATCATTAAATAAACGGCAGGCCGTAAGCACCATGAAATCAGTAAATTTCCAGTGTCCTGAAGTGAAAACAAATTTCAATATCGACTGAATTTTTTTTTCTTTTGAATAATTTAATTCTGAGAACTTAATAGGGGTTTCAGAGATTAATTTTTGAATTTTGGGGGCCGGAACTTTCTGCAAAAGGATCAAAATTTCAGGGTCTGATAAAAGATATGCTTCTATTCCGTTTGTCGAAATGGTTTTTACCAGAGTATCGATTTCAACCTCCTGTAATAGCTGCATAAGATATTCATCCCGACGATCCTTTTCAACATTGGTCTGGTTACACAACAAATCCCAGACTGCGGACCAACCATAATAAACTTCTGCCAGAAATTTTTCTGGAAATTTCCCATGTTCTGCATAATATAGGATGAACTCTTTACTCTGTTCAGATTGATTAATTACCTGCTGGAAGAAAAGATCATATCTTACCCTGAACTCATGCTTATTTTCTATTAACTCATCTACTATATTTAAATTTAAAATGGATTCTCTGAGGAAAAAACGAGGGGCTAATTTCCTTATGAGATTAGTGGTTTTTACCAATTGGAAGTCGAATGGACTTGCTGTTTCTGCAATAACATGCTGGTAAAATTTGTGGTCAGTAGAAGTTATTTGTCCTTCATAGAAATGGGAGATGTAACTTGAATAATTTTCGTCTATATATCCATTTTTAAGAAAGTAGGTTATTAATTCATCCTTTTCAAATTCACCAAAACCTTTAGAATCGGTGGTTTTACTTAGAAGTTGTCCAAGATTGAGGTGGCGAAGACGATTTAGTTCGTCCTTTTGTATGGATAAATCCTTTAAATACTTATTTTCAGTAGCATTTTTTCGAATTTGTAACAACCGCTCCTCAAAACTTAGGTTGGGATTTACTGAATTTTCAATATCCTCAAATGATTTTCCGTGAACATCTCTATAATTTGAATAACCTCTATTCAGTCCTTCGGTACAGCGATGGATAATAGGTTCTTCTTTAGGTATTTTTTTAAATGTTTCTTCATCATTTAAAGCAGTAAAATCTAGATAAGTGTGTTCAATCTTAATCCCTACTGAATTTGAAACGCTCCTCTGAATAGCGCTGACGTAGATACTGCGCAATTCTTTTTCCTGAAGTAACAAATCCTTTTTAAGGGCGGATAACTTATTACTAATCCTATCAATTTCTTCATTGACTTCTTTTGTGAGAACCTGGACCAGTTTATTCCTGCTTCTTAATACTTTAAAGAGCATTCCCGTTCCTTTTTGCAGCAGTATAAAATCTTTTGGATATAAGTTTTTGTAGAGAATGATGGCCAATCGTTTTTCCGGATTTAGAGCAGCTTTTATATTTGATTCATACAGCAAGTATTCATTAAAAACATTGTTGAGAAAACGCATATCAGGAATAAAACTAGCTACATCACTTAGAAACTCCTCCTTAGGGACGTCTCTATCTAATTTTTTGAAGCTTTGAGTCAGTAAGTCTGTAGCATTGGAGGGGTCAGATACGGGAATGACAGGAATAAAAAAATCAAAAAACTTTGTACGGTGACTATCTGTAAAAATGTCATCACGCACTGCGTAAATAAAATTTATAGTCCGGTTGATTTGTTGAGAATTATTGATCAATAGGTTAATTTCACGCAACTTGCTAAAAATTGCAGTATTGTCAAACCGGTCCAGATCTTCAATCATGACAACGTCATAAGGGGTAACCTCAAAAAAGTATATAATTTCATCAATGTGTTTATTGAGGATGGACTGTTCTACTTCCTGATCTATTTCCACTTCCCCACTCTGAATATTGAGTTTATTGACTTTAGAGTTATTATAGACTCTTCGAAAATGACCCAGAAGTTTAGCTAGACCGACAAAAAAAAGTATAAGTGCAATAATCTTGAGCAGGTCTGCATTAAAAAGATTGATCGTTTCGAAGCTCAAACTATCAGGAAAAAAGAGGTACCAAGCGCTTATTATCCAGATTATTGAAGCAATTTGGAAATATAGAATTGTGTCTGAACCAAGACTTTTTATCCTTTTAAATCTGGAGTCAGGTATTTTATCATGATCAACATGGTAGAAAATTTGCTGCAGGATACTTAGTTCAAGCAATCGTTCCAAATTATCCTGTTCTTGATACTCGCTACATTCTGCAACTGTTTTTTCGAGATCTTTCGGATCTTCTGATTTAGATTGTACCTCTGAAGTGGATTTAGTAGGGGTAGAGAGTTTCGGTAATTCTGGATCGTTAAAGGATGCGAGGGAGATTCGAAGATAGTGATGTTCAGGATGACGATCTTCCAAAGTTTTAAGTATACTACTTTTTCCGGAACCGTAGGATCCGGTTAGGGCTATATTTTTTATGGAAGCTTCTTCAATAGCATATTTTAATGCTTGAATATTCTCTGAAGCTTTATCGTCTTTGCTTAATACCTGAGGTGTGAGGTGCTGAAAAAAATCAGATAATTTGTTCAGGCTGTTATTCTCGGTGTTGTCCATTCCGATTTCATCTAAAAATATACCAATTTCCTATATTTTTAAATATTATATTAAGAAATGGCAAATAAGTTATAAAAAGTAGTAAACATGAACAACAGAGGCTGAAAGTCAAAAAGGTTTTCTTTCCTGAAGGGATTTCAAGCGAAATTGAAATAAATTGAAGCAAAATCTAAAACTACTTCGAGAGGCTGCGATTTGCATAATAGGGGCTATAAGAGCACTGCCCAAAACTTAAAGTGATAATTGTTAAGAGCTCATTTCTTTCCATTATTTCAAACCACTGTAAATGCAATAATTCCTTTTGAAATGTCTATACTTATTGTAATAATTTGCCCGGATTACTTCGGCTTCGTTTCAACCTGTTCTGCTAAAATTTCTGGATAGCCCTGCTAACTGAGAAGTATAAAAATGAGAATGCCGTTAATAATAATCGATGCTGTAAAGACGATAAAAGCCCAGATTGGATAAGCCTTTGCTTTTTCAAGTTTTTGGCCAAGATTTTTCATCTCCTGTTGATGTGTGAACAGGGCCTTTTTCAAATTTTCCTGCTGCAGTTGAATAATTTTTTCCAGCTGTTGACTGTCAATGCGGATTTTTTGCTCCTGAATTTTCTGCAGCTTTTCTACTGTCTTTTCAAACTGTTCAATTTCTGAAACCAGCAGTTCTGAAAGTTCTTCCAGTTTTGTCATAATCTCATTTTTTAATATTCAAATCCCTGGCTAATTATTCGTTTCAGAACATGCTTTGTGATGCTCACCACCATTCGGTTAGAAAGCTGTACCGCCTTTCCAGCCATCTTCAACTGTTCATTTTCTTTTAGAAATGGTTTTACACCAACCTGAGCGGCCATGGCTTTTCCGATATTTCCGCCACTCATAGATCTGTGGATCTCGCTTCCTTTTAGGTTGTAACCATCGAACTCAAATCGAAAACCCTGTAGCTTGTTAGCTTTATTGATGCAGGGAATGACCTTCACCTTATTTGTTTCCATGGCCTTGATGTACTGATCAAAGCTTTTTGGCTTAAAGTTTTTCATAGTGATATCATGCCGCCGCTTAATCTCTGCCCGAATATCTTTCAGATTAAATTCCTTCTCAATTTGTAATCGTCTTACTGTAGTTAGCTGATACTGTTCTGCTACTTTTTCAGCTGCCTGTTGACTGCGTTTCCCAATAAAGCTGTCATTGTATGCCGTTCCATTAAAGTCGATCCTGTTTACGTAAAGATGAATATGCGTGTGTTGTTTGTCCCGGTGTACAAAAGCAATTGCCTGTCTTTCCCCCAGCTTCATTTTTTCCATAAAAGCTGCACATATTTTTTGAAGCTCCGCCTTATGAAGTTTCTTTCCGTCTTCAACTGTGGGACTAAGCACAAAGGAGAGCGTATTTTTTTTGCAATTGATATTTTGTTCCTGGATCAGCTGAAATTCCCGGCTGATCTCTTTTGGATTGTCTCCTACGAGATGTTGCCGATATACCACTTCAGCATTCTTTTCCTGGTTCCATCCGTATGCCATTGAAGCCTGGGTATGGGCGATGGATTTTCCTTTCCCAATCATTTCTGAACCTTTTCAAGTTGTTGTTTTACCTCATCTGCCAGGGCATAAACTGCTGCGGTAAGCCGCGGATCCTTTTTCCGGAACATGTTCCCTATAGACTTGAAATTATTGTGGTATTTGCTAAGGGTCTTCAGGATCTCTATATGATCATCGGAAAGTCTTTCTTTTATCTCCAGGTCAAATATGGACCTGCGACAGAATTCGCTAACGCTAAGCCTGCTTCTTTTGGCTTTGATGTACAGCAGCTTCTTTTCGTAGACGGAACATCTAAATTTCACGAATTCCCTTTTCGCCTTAAACATCTCTTTTTTATTGCGACCACCGGGAGCAATCATTTTTGTGCCCACAGGCACACATCTTGAATTAGAATTCGGTTCAATAGTAGGGTGCTCTTCCAGAGAAGCCCCTATTTCTTCTATAGATAATCCTTCAGAAGCAGGATCCAGTTTAGAAACATCTATTACTATAGGTTTCTTCCTTTCATCTTTCCATTCTTCCATGAGTCAGCACATTATTAAGGTCCTTGTAATCGAAGTAGAATTGACTTTTATCAATGGCATTAGAAAACTTCTTCAGAAGTTGTTGGGTAGCAGTTTTTCCTGCAGGATCGTTATCCAGGAGAAGATATATTTCAGAATAGGAGTTCCATTCTTCCGGGATAAGACCAATATTTCCCAGGGAATTCAGCACGACAATATCCGAGGAAGAAAAAAGCTCATCATCCAGGACCTTCAGGGAAAGGAAATCAAACATTCCTTCAGTAATTACCAGTCTTGCAAAACCTCTTATGAAGGAGGAAATAGTTTTAGGAGAGGTGGAGCATTTGAAGAATTTATTCCTTAGCTCATAGCCTCCGGCATCATTTCTTAGTCCGATGGAAAAATAGGTTTTCTTGTTCAGGCTAAACCATACTTCCTGGCAAAACAGTTCGGCTACCTCCAGTGGAATTTTCCTTGAGTCCAGATATTCGATTAAGGCGGGATGCTTTAGAACAGATACACGCTTTAATTGTACAGAGTTTTTTTCCCGTGAAATCTTTTCCGGGCAAAAAGAAAACTGAATATTTTCCTGCAGGCAGCGTACTGCTTCATAAGCGGAGCAGTTGTTTATGGCCATGATCAGATCAATGATGTTTCCACCTTTTCCCAGTCCGTAGTCATACCATAGGTTTTTAGTCAAAGAGACGCTGAAAGATGCTTGGGTTTCTGACCGCAGGGGACTCAGAAACCAAGCTTCTTTCTCCGATTTTCTGGTGGGGTAGTGTCCCGAATTTGCAAGAGTTTTTACGATGCAAATTTGACGGGCACTACTCCACGATAAGTTGCTATTATTTTTACTCATGTTTTTCTGTTTTTAATTACCCATCTACCCAGTCCAATGAATACAAGGGTTTATTTCTTTTTTTGCTGTAATTCCTATCTACCCAATTACCCATGGGTAGATTCTAAAAAATTAATTACCACATCAGAAGACCAAGGTTTTCAGGGGCTTTAAGAAGTTGGGGTAATTGGGTAATTAGTTTTTATAAAAGTTCTATGGGTGAAGCTTTAAACTTTGGTTTTATCAAGTAGCCGTAGCTTCTTGTATTTCCGGATTTCACCCTTTCATATTCCAAAGATTTTAATGCCCTTCCCATGGTGTACATATTGAGACGCGGGTTAATAGGAAAGAGCTCGATCACAATTTCTGATGCTGTTTTAAAATCTGCAGGATCTGAACTGTAAGTGTAAAATTTTGAGAGCATTTCCTCTTCCATACTGGATTCGCGATACGTCCTGTTCCTGATTTCATTTTGCTGAATGTCATCTAGAGTAAGCTCAGGACTAAACTGTTCATCAATATATGCGAGATAATAAGCCTGGGCCCAGACTTTGTTTATATCAATCTCCCGGGAATAAGAGAAATCAATTGTTCCTTTGAGTTCAAAGCAGAGCCATCTGACAGATCCCGTTTCATCATTAAGAAAGGTCGCCCGGTTTGTTGACCCAATAAAACTACAGGTTCGGGGGAGCGTAGTATTCTTCCGATCATAGGGCAACCTTTCGTTAATCATGGTCTTGGAGAAATAAGCTTTAAGAGCGTTTATTTCTTTTTTTGCCAGGATAGATAGTTCATCAAGGTTGATCAGGAAATTTCTCGTCAGTTGGATCCTTGCATCTTTATCAGTGGTCATGTCTTCGGCAAAATATTTTGATAGGGCAGGAGGGTTAAGAAACCTACACCATGTTGATTTCCCGGAGTTCTGTTGGGAGTGGACCAAGACCAGGCACTGCTTATTGAAGTAATTCTTTTCAATTCCACACCTTACTGTTCGAACCAACCATTTCCTGAAGTGGTAAAGAAAAAGCTCCGGCTCTTTAAGTGGAAGGTATGAAGCAAGCTCTGCAATAGGATCTCCCTGGAATGACTTTGGAAGTAGCCGGAAATACTCCTCAATGGGATTAAACTTTTGAATAAAGCGGGACCTCAGAAATATTTCCAGTTTTGCAGGCGTTACCTCTATGCTTGATTGGACCAGTTCTATAAGAAAAGAATTGACCTCCAGGATTTCCCATTCATTTTGATCTTTTAGAGAGATTTGAAAATCTTGACCTAATTCATCATACCTGATATCGTACTTTTCACTGGCATATTCAAAGATAAAGTCATAGACGGTTTTCTTCTTTTGTTCCTTTACCCCATAAAGCTTTCCATTTTTCGGAGACATATCCATTCAATTCAGGAGGTTCTACAAAAAACTTTTCTTATTCCTGAATGCATAATCGAGTGCTTCAGTCTTAATTTCTTTGGCTGATTTTTGAGAATTGGAAAGCAGCCATTCATCAAGCTTTTCTTTGGAGAAGTAGATTATTTTTCCCCTGGGTTTGGAAAAGGGGATTTCACCTTTGGCCGTTAGCTTGTAGAGATAGCTTCTTGAAATTCCTGAATATTCACTGGCCTCCTCTAAAGACATTACTGTTTTACTTGCCCGAAGTAATTTCTCAATTCGGTCAAGCTGTTCAAGGATTTTTAAGTCGTTCATTTTTCAATTTTTAAAGATTAAAAATGAACAAAAGCGCTTTTGTTAGTTGAATTCTGGAGCTAAGCTAAGAAGGGAAGGAATCTAAAATGCTTGCATTACATACCTGGTATGGAAAATCAACATTTAGGTATGATTATAAAGTCTTATAAGAAAGAGAAGGGGAAAAGATTATATGCTTTCGTACATAATATGTGGCTTCTTTATAAAATTATACGTTTATGCATATAATTATAGGAGTCTAATAGATGACCCATGGAGAAATACAGTAGGTTTTTAATTTTTAATTTTTAATTGTTAATTCTCAATTCGCGATTCGCGAATCGCGAATTGAGAATTATTGTTTATCTTTGTCGGAGAAACTTATCATTATGAAGAAACATAGTGGAATGAGACCTCACGATGTTGCGGTGTTGTTGAAGATTGCTGCAAAAGAAGACACAGATTGGTTCATGAAAGATCTAGCTTATGAGCTTGGAATAAGCGCCAGTGAGATCAGTGAAAGTATAAATAGGTCTGTAATAGCAGGTTTAATTTTCGAAGATAAAAGGAGGTTGATGAAATCAGCTTTACTCGACTTTCTCAGGTATGGTTTGCCTCATGTTTATCCACAAAAACCCGGTTCTCTTGTGCGGGGACTACCCACTGCACATTCTGCTGCACCACTAAATACCCTTATTCAGGGGGAAGAACCATACGTTTGGCCGTATTCTGAAGGTTCAGTCAGAGGTCAGGCTATAGAACCTCTTCATGTAAACGTTCCTGAGGCTTGCTTAAAAGATCAGGTTTTTTATGAATACATGGTCCTTTGTGACGCCATCCGCGTTGGTAAAGTAAGAGAAAAAAATATAGCACTTGAAGAACTTGAAAAGAGACTAGGTTGAAAAACACATTAATAAATAGGGAAGCAACCAAGCGCGTAGCCCGAGCCCTTGGAGACTTAAACGAAAAGGTAGTGTTTGTAGGGGGAGCTATGATAAGCTTGTATATTGATGATCCGGCAGCTGAAGATGTCAGACCAACGAAAGATATTGACCTAACTTTTAGAATTGTAAGTACAGGAGAATTAGAAGAATTACGAGAAGCCCTGACCGGGCGCGGGTTCTCTCAGTCCTCCGAAGATGACGTTATTTGTAGATTCCGACTAGGGGACATTAAAGTAGACGTTATGTCTACTAAAGAGGTTGGATGGGCTCCTGCTAATCCCTGGTTTGAACCCGGTTTTGAAAAGGCTATTTCTGTTCAAATTGAAGAACAAACAATCAGGATACTTCCTTTTACCTATTTCTTGGCCACAAAATTTTCTGCATTTTCCGCCAGAGGTGGTCGAGATCCAAGAATGAGTCACGATTTTGAAGATATTGTTTATTTACTTAATTATACTTCGAACTTTAAAGAAGAAGTCCAAAATTCCCCCGACGAGGATGTAAAACAATACCTTTCGGAATCTTTCAACCGAATTCTACTAGAAAGGAGATTACAGGAAGCAGTTATAGGAAATCTCTATTTTGAAAATCAAGAAGCGAGGTACCAGAGAATAATCAAAGAGCTCAAAGCTATTGTTGGATAACTCATCATAAGACGAGTAGATCCTTAAGAATTGAAGTCCTAGTTACTTCATTTTTTGAAAAACATCACTTAAGGTTTGAGCGTACTTTGACACAGGAGTTCGAGTAGGGGCATTTTTGATCGTATTGTACCTATAAGGCTTTCCATTGGCTCTAACGATTAAACCTGAAGTCTCAAAAAAACTCTTTAGAGATGAGGAATTACTCGGAAAAGTCTTTACCAGGTGTTCATAGAATTCTCTGGAACTGGGGCCATCCAGTTTTAAATGTATCTTGAAATCGTGGCAATCCCAATTTTGCGTAAGTACCGTATGAAAAGCCTCTAAACTTGTTCTGTCTTGGCATAAGAGGTCGTATCTCGTTAGTTCATTATAAAGCTGCTGAACTTGTGATTCTGATATTTTAAATTGAAAGTTGTTGGTCTTCTGTGAACTGTGAGGTTTTTGTACTTTGAATTTATTCTCAAAATTTTCTGTCCAGGCGGTTTGTGCTAAAAAGAAAGCAAGGCCAAAGGTGGCCAAGGTAATACTTGTGACAAGATAATTATCTCTGTTTAAACTGTCATGAGCATATAGCATCATGTGCATAAGTCCGAGACCGACAAAAGTAAAAAGCATCCTTGGCCTTTCAATATTTAATTTCCACACAAATTGATCATTCACCATATAACGTATAAAAACTGTTCCATAATGAAGAAGCAATCTTCCATATAAATATAATATGGCCAAACTGAACAGATATCCAATTAGGTCGAAGTGCATTGATCAAAATTCAAGTTCAGGAATTAAGTAGGCAGCTTCTTTCTTCTTCTTGTCTACAATTTTGGCGTAGACTTGTGTGGTTCGTATCTCCCTATGGCCAAGGATTTTGGAAACAGTATAAATATCAGCTCCATTTTCAAGAAGCAGCACTGCATGGGTATGGCGAGCACTGTGAAACGTGATATGCTTTGTTATACCTGCTCTCATACACCATCTAAGGATTTCGGCATTAAAATGTGCTCCATACTTTAATCCCTGAAAAACCCGATCTTTTTCCGATTTTCTTTTCCCCATTAACTCCCGTGCCTGAGGAGAAATAAATTGGTACTCCTGTCCTGCAGTTTTCTTCTGCTTAAATACCAGTTGCGTCTCATCTCCAGCTTCTCGAACTTCGGACCAGGTAAGTTTGTTGATGTCGCTCCATCTTAATCCTGTAAGGCAACTAAATAAAAAAGCAGATTTTAGTATAGGATGTTTACAGTCGGCTTTTGCCATTGCCTGAAGTTCCTCGTGGGTTAAATACTCCCTTGAAGTCTCTCCCTGGGCAAAACCTTTAACCGTGGTTGCGTAATTCTTGCTAGTATATCCCTCTTCAAAGGCATTTCTCAAGGCCGCTTTGAATTTATTGTAGTACGTGAATCTGGTGTTTTGAGATAAGGGAGTGCTTGATTTGGTTCTGGCATTAACTGCAAGGTACTTTTTAAACCCGAGTACAAATTCTTCATCTATATCTTCAAAAGTGATTTTTCTTTTTTTGCAGTAGTTTTCTATATGCTTCTGAGCGGCATCCCAGTTATCATAGTTTCCCTTAGTCTCATATCGTTCCTCCTTCAATTTATCATAGTAGGTAAGAAATGACAGTTTATTTTTGGACCTGTCTTTAATACCATATTTGCCCTGAGCATATTCTGCCCTCCGGATTGCAAGTATTTGTTCTGCTTTTGTTTGTACTTCCTCATTGGCCTTTTTCTCCTGAGGAGTCTGAGGATCAATAACAATATATTCTTTTAAATATTCAAAATGGCGAATGTGTTCAGTCTTTCCCTGATCGTTTTGAATAGATCCTTTATAGTATTCAATGTAAAGGCTGTACTTCCCGGTTGTGAGTTTCTTTTTTCTTAGTGTAATCTTCATGACTTTATTTTTATTTTCAAGAAAGAAATCATTTGTATACAAAGAGAAAGGAAAGATAAGTAAACTTACTGAAAATCAGGTAGTTTAAAATGCTGTCAATTAGCTCTGAATGATATTAAATTTCAGTTCATAAAGAGATTACCATATGAATATTTTCCTCTGGCCAAATCCCTTGCAACAATTTTTTGTCTCAGAAAAGAAAACGGGTGGTCTATGATTTTAAAATACGAACTGGAGGGATTGGATTCGTAATTATCGGAATCGGATTAATAATCCGGGAGCTATTTCGCTGATCTCTAATCTGAATCTAATGAAGCGTCTTGTATAATAAATACTACCTACAATAATGGCTCCTATGAAAAGCAATAATCGGCTTTTTTGAGAACTATTTTCCTACATTTATTTCCATAAGAAGGAACCGGTTAAACTGACAGTGCAATCTTCCCTAAATGCCATTTTTGATAGCCGGGACGTTAGCAACAAGCTCTATGAATGTTCTTTCTCTAAATAGATAGATTCCATCTTTATATTTAGATTTGCCACAATTAAAGAAAACTATGAAAACACTTGCCCTAGTTCTAGGAAACGATAATTATCCAGGAAATGCAAGATTAGATAACGCAGTGAATGACGCAGAATCAGTTGCGGAAACTTTCGTTAGGTTAAATTATGATGTGATTTTAGAAAAAGATTCATCTGCAATACAGTGTAGCGAAATTTTAGAAAAATTTGAATCTGAAATCAACAAATATGATGCTTCTATCTTTTACTACGCAGGTCACGGATTTGAATTTAATGGAGAAAATTATCTTTCCTCCATTGAATGTCCTATTGAACATCCTACTAGACATATGTGTGAAAGGACTTGTATAAGACTTTCTGAAATAACTGACATTATAAAAAATAGCAGTACTAAAGTTAACATCATTATTATTGATGCCTGCCGTAAAAATGTTGGAAGAGGTACTTCAAATTCATTTTCACCTATTAATGTACCTGAGGGTACAATCTTAGCATTTTCAACCTCTCCAGGAGAGGGTGCAAAAGATGCTGGACCTGATGGACATAGTTTATATACAGGTACCTTGCTAAAATATATCGGCAGAGAGCTTTTGTCAGTTGAAGAGCTATTCAAAAAAGTGAGAAAGACAGTATATAATCTTTCAGACGGGGCTCAAACTAGTTGGGAACACACCTCATTAGTAGGTGATTTCTACTTCAATACTGGTCAAATGGTTTTTTCTGTTGCGATACCGTACGATGAGTCTGTAGTTAAGGATCGACTATACACCAAAAACGAAGACTCAATCGATCAAATTATTCAGGATTTAAAATCAAGTAATTGGAATGTGCAAAATCCTGCGATGGATAGATTAAGAAAAATTGCCCCAAAAGATATTGACAAAGACAGACAATTTCTTATAGGAAGAAATATTTTACAATCAGCAGGTTATGCATTCAATTCAAGCAACTTTCTAGAAAATCTTCAAGAAAATTTAGAAAGATTCAATTCGGAAGGAGAAAATCATTTACTAAACGGTTTACTCTTTGAAGTATATTTTGACAATAATGGTGACTTCAGAAAAGGAAAACTGAAAAATGACTATTTAGGCAATATCCTTGATTTAAGAAATAAAGACATCTTTAAAAATTCTTTTGTATTTATCTCAGAAGCTTTAGAACCACATAAAGATTATTTGTTCTACATACCTGGAAAAAAAGATTCTATTATTGACATCGATATAGTTGCTTCAGAAATAGAAAGAAAAGATTTTTTTGGTAAAATGGAGACTTTTCAATTGATAGATTCTATAATCTGTGAAAATAAAAATATTACAGATAAAATCAGTCTTAGATGTGAAACAGGGAGAAATCTCTATTATCTCAAAATAAAAATTTCAGATTACATAGCTGCGCCATTTGAACTAATTAATATTAACAATAATATTGATATTGATAATTTAATTTTTAAATGGGGTATGACTGCCGATTTAATAGTTTAATGGGGTAGTGCCTGTTGCTAACAATGGCTATCCAAAAATGGTTTTTTTGAGAACTATTTTCCTATATTTATTTCTATAAGAAACAACCGGTTCAACTGAAAGTGCATCCTTCCCTACACGCCACTTTTGATAGCCGGGACGTCGGTGGTACTTATTAAAAAAATATTCTACTTTTAGAGAATGAATTTTACGAGTATTGAAAAAGATACAACTTGTGATTGTTTAAAAGATACTTTCGAGGATCACGATTCCAAATTTGCCTTAAAGATCAACAAAAATCGTCTTCGCGATAACGACTTTAAAAGCTATTGGGAAAAAGGAAGAAGAAATAAAAACGCTGGTGACTGCAAAGAGACTTGTTCCTTAAAAGGTCAATCCTTATCAATAATTAAAAGTGAAGAAGATATCAAGTCTACTCTAAAGGTCTATAAAGATCTTTTTAAAATATCTCCAGGCTACAAACCCTATTGTGCAATTCTAAAACTTAAAGAAAACAGCGGGGTAGTAAAATTGACACCAAGTAAAATTAATCCTTTACACTGCGATTTCTACAAAAGCGATAAATTTTCCAATGAAAAAATAGAATTAGTTAAAACAATACCTTTATCCGATGTTTGAGGTAAAAAAACATAAACCGATCTACAAAGATTTCCATAAAATCGTGGACAATCGATTTGTACTTTTTAATGATGGAGATAATGATGTTATGTTTACCGGAACCAACAAATATGGGAACAGGCTACTTTGTTCTATAATGTTTGAAGATGATGACGCAGGATTTTTAAGATATATTCATTCTTTAGTTTCCGAAAAACAGTACTCAGATTTTATAAATAAAAATATTTCATTTAGGAAAATCTTAGACATGAATGAAACAGTTTTTCTAGTTGATGTCGATTATTCAATGAATGAGATAGATCACAATCTGACGTATATCGATGAAATTCCAAAAGAATTTATTCCACTTGAAAATTCCTTTTGCCCTGAATTTATTTTCGATAAATCTTTTTCATACTCCGTTAGTCTTATTGGTGGCTTAGCTGATTTACACAAAGCTGAAGCACAAGAATTATCAGAAGTTAGTACTCATTTTTCAGATTTTTTAAATTCATCAACGGAGTTTTTAAGTGACTTGGACGTAAAAAAAGGTATATACGTTGAGGCGTTGAAAGCTGGAAGCTTTGAAATTAATTATAAAATTGAATTAGAAGAATCTGATCAAATTGATTTGATTGGAAAATCAACTCAAAATGTCAACGATTTTCTCTCTAATTATTTCAAGTATTTTTTCAATTCTTTACCAAAAGAAGACAAAGATGTATTTCAGAAAGAAGTCGTTCAATCTGACGAATTTAAAATACTAGAAAAACAGTTAGAAAAAATTTACGAGGATAACTACGTTTTGCCACCAGCTGGAGTAGAACAGAAATTAATTGACTTAATTAATTATTCGGCTAAGCAGATTGAAAATATTGAGTACAATAAAAGTTTTAAAGAATTAAAATTTCAAGAAAATACTTCTCAAGGTTCTAAAGTACCATATGGGGTAATTGGAGAAGAATTTATCCCAACAATAAAAGATAAAATGTTCAATTTAGAACCTCCTAAATTAGAAATGCATGTTCAAAAAGATGAGTTTCCAAAGGAATACACTTTTCGAGTGTATAAGTTTAGTTCCGAATCAGGAAAAGGTTCGGCATATTTTACTAATGAGAATGGGGAAACTTCAAAAATTATTATCCACGCAACCGGCAAAAATGATTACAAGCATACTAAATTCACCAAAAGTATGGATGAGGGGCGCCCATATACATTCAAGGGGATAGGTAAATTTGAAAATGGAATTTTGAAAAAAGTTACCTGCGATTTGAGCTAATAACTACTGCCAACAATGGCTCTCCAAAAATGGCTTTTGAGAACTAATCTCCTACATTTATTTTCATAAGAAAACAGCCGGTTCAACTGAAAGTGGATTCTTCCCTATACGCCACTTTTGATAGCCGGGACGTTGCCCACAATTCCCCACATGAAGAAACTCCATTAATTTCTTCGGCTAACGTGGAGCAAAATATCACCTTCCTGTATTAAATTTATTAGTGACTCTATGTGTGGCCGCTTTTTAAATTGGCGCTGGTTCTTAAG
>Ga0208014_1000337_pt1 | contig 21524 bp, 21 predicted proteins | sample 25_taG_FD_184099 | JGI IMG/M metagenome (GOLD analysis project Ga0208014, IMG submission 184099) | Marine viral communities from Cariaco Basin, Caribbean Sea - 25_WHOI_OMZ (SPAdes) (version 2) | ecosystem: Environmental > Aquatic > Marine > Oceanic | place: Caribbean Sea: Cariaco Basin...
ATTTCCTCCAAGTTCTATATTCCCGGATAGATAGAAAATCTGGGTTTGAAGCTGTGGTGTAGCTCCCTGTACTTTTTTATTTTTCTCTAGATCGTTTAAAATTGGAAGTGCGTTGTGGATCTTTTTCTGATTCTGTTTGGGCTTTATAGAATGTATTATGGGAACAGCATCTTCAAATTCTTTGTATAGCGCAATTGCCTGCTTTTCGCTAGGTTTTATTTCGTTAAATAGGTGAATGTGTGGCACCTGGTTTAGTATAAGATCGTCAAGCATGGTATTGAGGCCGGTCATAAAACTTACCAGGGTAATATAGGACGCAATCCCAAAGGTGACACCAATTGAAGCAGTGATCGTAGACTTCAGCTTAGAAAACAAGTGAGTTTTTGCTATTTCCAGTATAACTTTCCAGGATCTCATTATTCTGGTTTGTAAAGGGTTTCATTTTCATCAATTCCAGAAATAATCTCTACATGCTCCAGGTCTTGCAAACCGGTTACGATTTCTACAGGACCATTTACAGTGAGCACACTGTTTTCATTAATAAGAAATTCCTTTGGAATAATTAGAGCATCCTGTTTTTCAGCAATTATAATATTTGCTTCCCCGCCCAGGCCTGGAAATAGTTTAGGCGGATTCTTTATAAATATAGCTTCAATCTTAAAAGTTTGGCTTCCCTCATCTTTAGCCGGAAATATTTTTTTTACGGTAGCCTCAAAAACCTGGGAGCCATAAGCATCTAAAGTTAGCAGGGTTTTTTGCCCTATTTCCAGTTTAACGATGTCCATCTCATCTACCATTAACTCTATCACAAAATTATTGGTGCTTCCAATTAAGGCAAGTGGTTCTATGGTGTTTACGATTTCTCCCGGCTGTTTGTATAAAGCGTAGACAGTTCCGTTTATTTTGCTGTGTATGGTAAATTCTTCAGAAGAATAGGCCGATGATCTGTAATTATTCAATGCTTGAGTAACCTGAATGGAAAGCTCGTTCCTGGTGCGCGCATATTCTTCTTTTAGTAGCTGAAGCTTGTTGCTTGATAGTTCGTAAGCTAGCTTTTGGTTTTCATAATTAAGTTTTGAACCAATATTTTGCTCCCACAATCTTTTTTGCCGCAAGAAATTAACCGAATCATTTCGCAACCTTAATTTCGCTGCTTTTATTTCTTTTTCTAATGATTTAAGTATAGCAGATGGCCCCGATAAATTATCCCTGGCTTTTTCTACATTCAGTTTTGCATTTTCTGCGTTTAATTCAGGGGCAATATTTATTAATCTAATAATAGGTGTTCCAGCAGTTACCTGGTCGTTTTCTTCTACAAGATTATTTTCCAGTATACCAATTACATTCGCATAAGCTTTATACAGACTGTCGGGTTGGACAACCGCAGAAGAATAGACGGATTCTACAAGCTTAGCTCGCCTTGGGGTAATCTCTTCTACTGGCTCAGAGCACAAAATAAAAAATAAAAGAATAAAAATCAGCGTGAAGATTTTCATGATATAGATAATTTTATTTTACCCGAGCTACACCATTCATAATATGTTGACGATTTTTTCGAAATGCCGATTCGCGCTACACTTCGGGACCAAGAGTGATTTTAATCAGGAGGCACTAATGCCTCTGATTTTAGCTAATCAATAAATAACTATATTAAAAGTACAGGTTGTGCTGTAGATTAAAAATGATTTTCATCAGCAAACCATCTCTGGTAGAGAGAATTAAATTTAATAATATAGGGGGAAGTTCCCTCTTTCCATTTTAGAAAAAAGAGGGAACCATAGGCTTTTGATAATGAATGAAGAGGGCTATTCTGAATAAGCACCAGATGAGTAGGTCAATTCGTAACTGTGAGTGTAAATTTCAAAAACAATCCCGAAAGGATCTTCAACATAACACATTTTATAGGGTTTCTCTTTGGGGTAATATTCCCTAATGGGCATTCGTTGTTTTCCGCCAAAGGAAACTATTTTATCGATTAGATTTTCTATATCTGGATCCTGAACGCAAAAATGAAAAAGGCCGGTATTAAAAGGATTAAATTCAGGTGCCTTTTTTATTCCGTGTGGAAAAGAAAATAACTCAATTCCAATTCCGTCAGAGGTAGACATATGAGCGATCTCAAATTCTTCCCAATCTTCACCAAAAACGTCTATGCACATTTGGCCAATCGCTGTATCTCTTTCCTTTTTTACAGTAGAAGGTTTCATAATAATATACCATCCCATTACTTCGGAGTAAAAACGAACAGCTTCCTCTATATTGGGTACGGTTATCCCAATATGGGAAAATGATTTTGGATAAGTTTCTTGTTTTTTCATCATTAATTAATTTTTACAGTGCAAATTAAGAGTATATTTGTCTGTAAAACAATAAGTTACCTAAAAGTGATATAGGTAACTAAAAGGGTTAAATGCTCGTAAACAGATATTTATAATTTTAAAATGGCTAAAATTTATTGTCCCCTTAATTACACGATGAACCTTATAGGCACAAAATGGAAGCCTTTAGTCTTGTTTCATCTTCTGGAAGGTCCTCTTCGCTCTGGAGTATTACAGAAGAAAATTCCCGAAATTTCCAATAAGATGTTTACTCAAACAGTTAGGGAATTAGAAAGTGATAAACTTATAAGCAGGCAGGTATTTCCGGTGGTTCCTCCAAAAGTTGAATATGAATTAACAACTAAGGGGAAATCTCTGGAAGTTATATTAAGAAGTATGGATGCCTGGGGAAAAGAAATGTCTTCCCGCAAGTAAATATCGTAAATTAAATTGTCTCAAGTTTCAGCGTAAAATTAAAACCGAGGAAATTTTATCTAGATTACCTTCTCTGCCAGGTAGCGTTGTACAGCATAGATATCAATACTTTTGTTGAACTTTTTACTTACGCTGGGTTCATTTTCACTGGAGATCCAGATCTTAAGTTCGGCATCAAGATCAAAAGTGCCGGCGGTCTCTAGGGAAAACCGAGAAATATGGCGGTAAGGCAGGGAAAGATATTCCTGTTTTTTTCCTGTTAAACCTTGAATATCTATTAGAATTAGGCGTTTATTGGTGAACATAAAAATATCGCGAAGTAGAGAAAATCCCAATTCAATTTCTTCTGATTCGGTGAGTAAACGACCATATTTTTCATCTAATTGTTCTTTGGAAATACTCCCTGCATTTCCCATAATCTTATTGAATAAACTCATATTTAAAGTATTTGGTTTCTAAAGGTAACAGTATTTTACAATTATTTGCAGTCGGTTTTCGAGTGCTGTTTATGAAATAATTCCATGGGTAAAATCTTATTGCTTTGTTTTTCTAATAAAAGAAACACTCAATTGCTTATTTTTAAGCCCTAAAGTAGTAAAACCCGTCTATGAACCTCACTGATTTTCTAAAGAATATTGTTCCCTTTTCTCCTGAAGAGTTAGCAGATATCACTGCCCATTTTGAGCGAGAAATAGTTTCGAAAAATCAAATTTTGGTAAAAGAAGAGCAGGTTTGTACTAAACTTTATTTCGTTGAAAAGGGTGTGGGAAGAAGTTATTATTTAAAAGAAGACGGGAAAGAAGTGACGCAATGGTTTTTTATGGAAGACAAATTTATGTCTAGTATAGAAAGCTTCTTTCAGCAAAGTCCCAGCCTTTATTACCTGGAAATGCTTGAAGAGTCGGTTCTTTATAGTATAACAAGAGAAAATCTCGATCTGCTATTTGCGCGCTACCATAATATGGAAAAACTGGGTAGACTATTATCTACCGAAATGCTTACCCGGGTTGTGAATAAATTAAATGCCGTTCAATTCCAAACCGCCAGGGAACGCTACGATTATATGCTTACTGAATTTCCTTCTATTTCAAGCAGGGTTTCTCTTGGTTCAATTGCTTCTTACCTCGGCATGACGCAGGAAACGCTTAGCCGAATTCGGCGAGCTGACATTTCAAAAAAATCCTGAGCTGCACTATTTGACATAGGTCAAAGGATACCTCTCTTTTAGTAAAGAAATTTGCACTAATAAAAATATTGGTGTAATGAACATAAGCTCACTAAAAACAAAACTACTTTACTTTTTACTTGCAGGCCTTATTCCGGCTACTGCGCTTTCCCAGGAGATAGATCCTACGTTGGAAATTCTTATTCAAAAAGCTCTTGAAAAGAATCACGGTTTAAATGTTAATCAATTAGAAGGCGAACAGGCACGGGTAGATCAAAAACAAGCCAAGGCAGTATTTCTTCCGGAGATTACTTTAAACGGAAGTTATACCAGGCTTAACGATGATATAACTTTTGATGAGGACACTCAAAACCTATTGATGTCTACCCAGAAGTTACTTATTAAAGAAGCTGCAGGGCTTCCTTTTAATGCCGACTTCCCGGAGAATATTCCATTACAGCCCGCCAGTAATCTTCAGGATAAGAATATTTTGAAATCTTCGGTAGATCTGGATTGGGTGCTCTTTAGTGGGTTTGAGGCCACAAATGCTCTTAAAGCCGCGAAGCACAAAGAAGCGTCTCTAAATTTTGTAGGTGAGGCTGAAAAAGACAAGATAGTCCTCAATCTTATTGAAACTTATGATAAACTGGCTTTGGTGAACGCCTCTCAAGAAGTACTGGCTGCTTCAGAAGATCATCTAAAAGATCAGGAGCGCTTTGTGAAGAAAGCAATAGAAAATGGTCTGGCCACTCCTATAAGTCGGAAAAAGATCGAATTAGCTCAGCAACAACTGGAGGCAAAACAACTGGAATTCAGGCAAAATAAACGTTTGCTTATTGAGGTTTTACACCAGATTACCGGTGAAAATCGGGAGGTTTTACGTTCGCTCTCTCCTCAACTTAATGCTATCTCTTTCACCGGAAATTCTGTTAAAAAAAGAGCAGAAGTACAGGCTCTTGAAGAGGCAGAAAAAGCCGCGACCTACAAATCTAAAATGGAAAAAAGCAACTTTATTCCGAAGCTGGCATTAAAGGGACATTACGAGTTTTTAGAAGATGATCTTTCGTTACTTGACCCGCAGTGGTATGTTGGGGTTGGAATTAAATGGAATGTTTTTGATGGCGGAAAAAGCAAATTAAAAAGCCGAAAATCTCAACTGGAGGCGCAAAAATATCAGGAAAAAATTAAAGAAGCTGAAGAGATGATTTCTTTAAGCATTGTAAAAGCAGAAATGTCTTATGAAGCAGCGCTTCAAAATACAAGAATTGCACAAAAAGAGATAGAACTGGCAGAAGCCACTTTTGAAATGCTGAAAAAGCAGCATAGAAATGACCTGGCTTCTATAAGCGATGTGCTGGATGGTTTAAGAGACCTGGAAAGTGCAAACTTTAAACTCCAGGAGTCTTATTTCGATCAAAGCAAAGCTGCTGTTACGCTTATGCACGCAAAAGGAATACTTAATTACTAATTACATTATAAAAAGATATGAAGAACATTAAAATTGGTTTTATACTGCTTGGTTTGCTAAGCCTTGGATCTTGTAATAGTCAGGAAGAAATTTCCCCGGTGAGAGGAAAAGTGAAATTTGAAACTATTTCAGTGAGCAGTAAGCTCGCTGGACGCGTTAATAAATTATTCGTAGCTGAAGGCGATGAGGTAAGCAAAGGAGATACCCTGGCATTTCTTGATATTCCGGAAATTAGCGCAAAGATGTTACAGGCAGAGGGTGCTTTAAAGGCTGCGAAAGGCCAACTCAATATGGCTAATGTAGGAGCAACAGAAGAGCAATTAATCCAGATTGAAGGAAAGTTGAATGCTGCAAAAGCAGAACAGGAGTTTGCAAGGGAATCTTATAAAAGACTCAATAATATGTATAAAGATTCATTGATAAGTCGCCAGCAACTAGATGAGGTAAAGATGAAGTTAGAGATGGCCAATGCCCAGGTAAGTGCTGTAGAGGCTAAACGCCAGGAGGCGGGGAATAGAGCCAGAACAGAACAAATAGATCAGGCACAGGGGCAATTGGATAGAGCCCGGGGAGCCAGGGAAGAAGTGCTAACCGCTTCAGATGAAAAGTACCTTATTTCTCCTACTAACATGAGTATTGAAACTATTAGCCTGGTAGAGGGAGAACTCTTAAGCCCAGGGTATACCTTGATTAATGGGTATAAGAAAAGCAGCCTTTACTTCAGGTTCACCATAAACGAATCCAGGATCTACGATTTTAAGAAAGGAGATGAACTAAGCCTGGTTAATCCTTATACCGAAGAGGAGTTTAAAGGAAAGATAGTAAGCATAAAACAGCTGCCTCAATATGCTGATATTACAAGTACTGCACCTTTGTATGATCTTTCAGAATCTGTTTATGAACTTAAGGTGATCCCAACTTCAGATATTTCTGGAAGTAACTTTTATACCAATGCTACTATTCTATTAAAAGACCAATAGTATGAAAGAATTTTTTGAACTTTTAAAAATAGAATTCAAACGAATTTTCTCCAACTCTGTACTATGCGCCATATTTTTTGGGGCGCCAGTGCTTTATGGGATCTTGTTTGGCTATGTATATCAGCAGGCAAAAGTGGTAGATTTACCCATTGTTATAGTAGATCAGGATAATAGCCCACTGTCCAATACCATTATTGATGCTTTTGAAGATAATGAAGCATTGCTGGTAAAAGACCGTAGGTATGCACCAGGGGACATCTTGGAAGAAATGCCGGTAGAGCAGTATGCGGCCGTCGTAACCCTGCCTTCAGGATTTGAGGGAGATATCCTTCAAAAGAGATATCCAGAGGTAAGAGTAGATCTCAATATGGCCAATATTCTTAATGCGAATACTGCCAGCAAGAATATTCAGCAGGTATTGATGACCCTTAATGCAGGGATTGAGATCGAAGGTCTTCAAAAACAGGGCTTATCTCCATCCCAGGCAAAAGTAAGCTATGAGAGTTTTAAGGTGAATTTCAATAAATTGTACAATTCTACAGGCAACTATTTGAGTTTTATGCTGCCGGGATTGTTGGGTGCTATTATGCAACAAGTAATTTTCCTGGCAATGGCTTTGGTGTTTTCGCGTGATTTTGAAGACGGATATTTTAAAAGCCTGGTAAAAAAGAATAAATCATCCTGGTATCTTATCGCTTTAAAAGTAACTCCTTTTTTGTTGTTTCTTCCGCTAATGTGGTTTATAGTAAGTAGGCTTTTTGTATTCTTTAATGTTGAAGCAGCTATTTTTAATATTCCTATGCTTGTGTTAGTGAGCTTATTGAGCCTGGCTTCAATGGGAATTGGAATGCTGTTTTCAATCGCAATTCCAAATCAATTAAAAGCTACCGAACTCTTAATGGTAATCTCAACCCCGGCCTTTGTTTTAAGCGGATTTACCTGGCCAAGTCTTGCCATACCGGGATTTATAAATGGTATTGCGCAATCTATTCCCGTAACCCAATTTTTGGCTGCTTTTAGGAAGGTGGCTTATTATGGAGGCGATATGGCCGATATACTTCCTGAAATTAAAATGTTGCTAATTATTATACTGGTAAGCTTTGTGGCTATGCTATTGCTGCTTCAGCTTAAGATTAATAAAAGCAAAAAGCGAATAGCTGGTTAAAAATAGGTTATAAGTATTATTAGTTAAAATGAAAACCCAGATTTTTATTTGTTTAATAGAAATAAGAAATTGTATATTTGCCAGCCCTCTTTTAGAATCACAGTTTCTAGAGCTAAAATTTAGAAATAGTATTTTGAAAGGGATTCCTTATTTAAAGATATAATTACAGGTTTTAGAAAACCTTTTCAATAAAAAATGGCGGTTTTTTTAAGCCGTGTGATAAAAATCACTTTGAGTTGATTTTTATCGTAAAATTAAGTTGTGTTGTTTGTCCCGAAATTATCGGGATGTGTAGTTAGCCAGTTATTGTCTTGTGTTGTGAAGATTTTGGCTAACCAATGAGAAGCTTTTTTCCGTGTATTCGGAAAGAGGCTTTTTTGTTTTAGGGACTTTTCTCAAAAGGGAACTCCAAAAATTTTCCAATTGCACTATCCACTTAGCAGTCTCACCAATATAAAATCTATCTAATTTTTTATTATAAAGAATATAGAGGTAGTGCATAGCATAGAATTAAAAAAGCCCGAAAACACAAAGTGTATCGGGCTTTTAAGGTGGTGCCTCCAGGAATCCAAATGTTTATTTACATTACGTTTCATTTTTTTTCATGTTCATACATATATAGCCTATAAACCGTGGTTATTGCATTTTAGTTACTTCAACACATTTCATTTCATATTGTTTTTAGTTTCAAAAAAACACCGTAAATTACACCATAATTAAATTTTCATGAAGCAACCTAAGATTAGATATCACTTAGAGAATAAAACAGAGGACAGAAAAAAGCCAGAATTATTAATGGCGAGTATTAGTTATGGTTTTAAGCGTCCTACGAAAATGGGGTCGCTAAGAAGTATACCGATGAAAATATCATTACAATGCAATGTTCTGCCAAAGCACTTTGGCAAACCAGAGGATAATTATTCTTTTAATCCCAATGTTTTTAAGAAGTACTCTTCCCAAAATGGTCATGCCAGAACCGCTATGAGCTTACTTGAGGCCGCAGTAGATAAATTAGGGGTCAATTACAGTATTAATAAAACGGTGCCAACACCTCAACGCTTTAAAGACGATTTAATAGTCGAGATGGGGAGGAAGTCTGCAACAGAAGAAATTAAATCTGGTATGGTTGAGGTTTTGAGTGAGAGAATAAAGTATTTGGAAAAGATTGAAGGGTCTAATAAGAAAGATGCCGTATCTAAAGGAACTATAAAAGGTTATCGCTCTTTATTGCTTCACTTAGAAGATTATGAAATCGCCACGGGAAGAAAGCTGTACTTCGAGAATTTTGATGAATTATTGTATTGGCAATTATGGGATATTACTGATGAAATTTACCGAGGAAATTTGACTGTTGAAAATCCTCGACATCGTAAAAAGAGAAGAACTGATTCTTTGGGATTTGCAACTAAATCTATGCAAAAATACCAGAAGAATCTTTTAGCTTTTTTGAGGGTTATGAAAAAGGAGTTCACAACAGAATTGGATTTGGACAATGATAATTTGGTGCTTAGAAATACTGAAGCACGTAAATCAACCAGTGTAACGGAGCAGGAACTATTAAAAATTCTTGATACTGATTTGACGATTCATGAAGACCTTCAAGCGGCTAAAGATTTTATTGTTATCAGTGCGCTGACTGGTCTTAGATATGAAGGAGTGTTGGAGGCTTCCGAAACCACGATTGAAGAATTTGCTGAAGATAATTATAGTTTCAATTATATCTTTATCAATCTTGGGAAGGTGGGTGAAGATGTTATTATTCCTTTGATGAGACCTGTTATGGACATTGTTGAAAGAAATGGCTGTATTCCTAAGCCAAGTGCTGATATAAATGATAGTCTTAAAGACCTTTATCGTCACTTAGAATTTAATAATATGGAAGTTTACGTTAGAGACACATATAAAACTGGTTATCATAAATCTCAAGAACCAAAATGTGAAATAATTTCTACTCATGACGGTCGGAGAGGTTTCATAACCAATTTAGACCGTCATAAAGTTCCAAAGGAGAGGGTTCTCAACATGACACACCCAAGAAGTAAGAAGGATGATATGTTTGACCTTTACAATAAATCAACCCTTATGGATAAAGCAAAGGATTTTGTAGATGAGATTAGTGAAATAGATTCTGAAATATATAGATTTTAGTTCTGGTGACGGATCTTGATCCGTCACCAATAATTGTTCTTACTTTAGACCCCCTACCTCCCTACGTGTGCATCCCTCCCTCCAGGTAGGGAGTTTTATAGTTTGATTTATTGATTTTTCAAAAAGTCATTACCGTATCTTTTCTTATAATAGGCTACTGGTGTATTACCTATTTTGGTGTGTGAATGTTTCCGAAATATTTTGATGATATTTTTACATGCAGAATATTGTGACCTGCAAATTCATTTCTAATACCGATAGAGGTCATTGGGGAAAATTCTTTATTTCCTAAATTTTTTTTCACAACGTAAACCCCCATAAATTCTACGTTCTTAAAATTTTTACCTGCAAATTGTTCACTTTTCTGATTTCAAGACTATTTATTGTATAGAGGTTAGACTTACGGGTCTTCTCGTCCTGTAATGGGATAAATAATAGTATTGATAAATACATTGATTATGATTAAAGAAGAATCAAAACCAGCATTAGAATATCATTTCTCTAAACTGAAGAGAAAGATATATTATGACACAAATACTGTTATGAGAATAACAGGCATTAGTGAACGAACATTGAGATATAGACTCTCAACATTGAAGGAAGAATACAGGGGGCTACCTTCATTATTATTTCAAAAGAATAGAGAATGGAAAATTCATAATTCTATTTTGGATGAGTTTATACCTAAGTACAAAAATAAGGGTAGACACTTAGTTAACAGGGATTGGAAATCTTTTGTGACATGGTCACCAAGGGATAAATACTGTAAAGATTACCATGCACTATTAATGAGGGAAATAATAAATGAATTTCCTGAGGAGGAATTTCCAACTGAAAAATTCTTTTCAGTACTGGAAAAAAATAAATCAGGAGTACATCATGTACATTTCTTATCGGTGTATTATCCTGATGAAGTTAGTAGGGTTGTAAATAATGTGCTCAACAAATACCTACTTAAAGAAAACTGTAGAGTGGAGGTAGCGCCAGTTTACAGCCGAGCACAAGCAATAACATACGTTTTTAAAGAAAGAATATTATGGAACGATTAGAAATTGAAAACATCAATGATGTGCCTAAAATAAAGGCTTTAATGATTAATTACATGACTTATGAATATGAAGGTGACGCAGAATTAGATGATGATTCTGTGCTTCGTGAACTGAATCATTTGTACGATAACGGCCTAATGCATTTGCTCTTAGAGTATGAGCTAACTTTTTCAGACCATAGGGTCAGAAGGATGTTCGGATAGAGCGGTTTATGTGTACCTTTTCACTGTTATGTGACAGGTTAACGTAACATGCAATTAAGGATTTAAATTAGAAAACCCCCATTAATTGGGGGTTTTATCTTATATGGTCTTCAAGGTGTTGAATAAGAATTGTAAAAAATTAAATAGTGTAGGTTAATAACAGTCGGTCACTGACCAATTCTTTCTCTAAGGTCTGTCCTTCCATTTGAAACCTTCGCAACATTGACCTTCCCAGTTTTATAAATATTTCTTGTTCAAACACTCCTTCGGGTATCGGCAGGTCACATAAATATTGCCCTGATTTTTTACTGCCATCGATGCTTAGCGCAACACGCACTCCCTTGTTTTTAGCTTCTCTAATGCATTCAAATAATTCTGCCAGGTTGAATGCTTGGCTACCGTATAATATACTCTGGCTATGGCTGTATGGAGGGTCGCAGTAGATCAGGTCACCTGCGGTGGCCTGATCGAAAATATCTTTATAATCAAGATTGCGGAACTCAACATTTTTCATCCTGCTGTGCCATTCTTTAACTCTTTTTGCAAAAGATGATACCGAAATAGGATTGTGGACACCGCATGGGGTACTCATGTAACCGTCAGCTTTCCTGAAGCGAACTATACCTCCATAACAAGAACGTGTAAGAAATAAGAAATCTGCCCCGTTATGTTCGTTGTTGAATGATTGTTTGACATTTTCATAAACCTCCTTTTTCCCTTCAACCTCAACTCGATTTCTTCTTTGTGCGTACCACTGAATTAGTCCTTCAGGGTCTTCCTTTAGCTTATTCCATATTTCAACTAATGGTGTGAAAATATCAGAGCCAACTCCATGTTGAGGTGAAACCGTTGCCATTATTGCTCCACTACCTAAAAAAGGCTCATAGAAGGTTTTAAAATCAGTTGGAAAACACTTGCTTATTTCTCCAGCAAATTTCTGTTTATTTCCCACCCATTTTAGTAATTGACCCTTTGGAGGAGTATAGATTGCAAAGTCAGTTTCATCGAAAAGGTTCATAGGATTCAATTTTTGTCAAACCTAATGAGTTTTGTGTTGTTATCCTAATTTGGGATATCCTTTTTTAGGATTTAGATTCGATGCCGATGAAGAAAACATTACATAGCAAGGAATATAGAATTCTTATTGATACCCTTTATAGTTTAAGGGTTGGTAAGAATATTTTGCAAAGTGATTTGGCTGAGAAACTGGATGTGCCTCAATCATTTATTAGTAAGATTGAGAGTAGCGAGCGTAGGTTGGATGTTGTGGAGCTAAAACAAATTGTGGAGGCTATGGGTGTTTCCTTATTAGACTTTATTAAACAATACCAAACCAACTTAAATGATACCGAACGATAGATTTAAAGACCAAGACTTGGAATTTTGGGCGAATATTAAACTCCTCAACCAAAGATTAGGCTATACCAAAAGAAAAACCAAAAAACATCCTGAAGGTGGATTCATTGTTCCAACGGTAGGTGATATAAGAAGTGTTTTCTGGTCTGAAGGATTAAACCCGTCAAAACTTATTGATGATGAAGGTTACACCGAATATGGTGAGTTAATAAAGGAATATATGGAATACAGGGGTGAACTCTTGATGAACGAAGTAAAACCTCAGCTTATGAATAAGGATGAAGCAAAGGAGCAGTTTACTGCTCTAAAAGAGGAATTGAATCCTACTTGCCCGTTGCCAATGAATAAGCAGAAAAAAGAAAAAAAAGATTTTTCGTTTCTTACTGGAATGGTAAATATGCTGATTGAAGCAAATAAGGGTGATAATGATTGTGATTATGACCCAAGAGAATTAACTGCCTTGACCGAGAATAAATTTCCTGTTAGAACTTTGTCAAGACGTGTTGATGGTGCTTTTCCCTCAACGGTCGACCCTATAGCGATTTGGGAGATTAAAGAATATTATTACACGACAACCTTCGGTAGCAGAGTGGCTGACGGTGTTTATGAAACTCAGTTAGATGGTTGGGAGCTTTGGGAAGCCGAAGATAAGTTGGGTCGAGATATTAAGCATTATCTAATAGTCGATGATTATTTTACATGGTGGGATTGTGGTAGGTCTTATTTGTGCAGACTTGTGGATTCGATGCATATGGGGTTGGTTGATGAGGTTATTTTTGGGAGAGAGGTTGTAAACAGGATTCCAGACTTAACTCGTCAATGGGTGGCGATAATGGAAGACCAAAATTTAACTAAAGCTGCTGAGCCTTCACCAGATAGATATTAGTCGACCTTGTCGATAAGGATAAAATGTAGTATTTTTGTAATAGTTGTGCAGGCGGTTGATGTTTTTAGATAGTTGGATTCAATCAAATGTAGAATTAGTATGACCAGTAATACGTTTTTTAATGCCAGAGTGGCGAGGACTGGAATAAAAGCTATCAATCGTAAATCATACGATTATTATGCAGTTACTTACAAGTAAGGAAGTAATGCAGATGTTGAGAATTAGTTCACCGACCACTTTGATTAAACTGGAGAGGGAAGGTAGTATAAAGGTTGCTAAAAGAATTGGGAACCGCAAAAGATACAAGGAAACTGATATTATAAAATATATCAACGGACGCAATTAGAAAAAGGAGGATCGTGATCCTCCTTTTTTAGTATAAAACAGTAAAAAACACCGTAAAAAACATCGTGCAATAAAAAACCCCCGATTATCTTATTGATTATCAGGGGTTTTCGTTTTTAAAGGTGGTGCCTCCAGGAATCGAACCAGGGACACAAGGATTTTCAGTCCTTTGCTCTACCAACTGAGCTAAGGCACCAGTTGCTTATTGTTGTAAGCGGGTGCAAATATATATTCATTTTTATAATCTCACAAAGGAAATTTTAAAAAAATGCTTTTGTAATTTAGCCAACACAATCAAATTGCTATGAATTTAATCGTTGACGTAGGGAATTCTTCCGTAAAACTTGCTGTTTTTCAGGACTATAAACTTTTGGAATCTTACACATCTTCAATCGAAAAATTTTTTGAAAAATTTCAGGAAATAAAAAAAGATTATCCGCAGATCGCGTTTTCCATTCTTTCTTCAGTAATAAAAGATACTTCAGAGCTTGAAAAAATCCTGGAAAAAGAAGCTAAGCTCTATGTTTTAAACGAAAGCACTAAGCTTCCGTTCAAAAACAATTATGCTTCATCTCAAACTTTAGGAAAAGATCGATTGGCGTTAGTTGCAGCCGGTTCTTTAAAGTTTCAGGATGAAAATTTATTGATTATAGATGCTGGCACGTGTATAACTTTCGATTTTAAGAATAATGCGAATGAATATTTAGGGGGCGCTATTTCTCCCGGTTTGCAGATGAGGTTAAAAGCGCTTAATCATTTTACCGCTAAACTTCCGCTGGTTGATTTAGATGAAAATGTCCCGCTAATAGGCGATTCTACTCAAAATAGTATTTTATCTGGGGTGTTGAATGGGGTAAGTGCAGAGCTTGATGGAATTATTGATCGCTACAAGGCTGGTTATAAATATTTAACAGTTATTTTAACAGGAGGGGATACGCAAATTTTGTCAAAGCGGGTAAAAAATAGCATATTTGCCAACCCGAATTTTCTTTTAGAGGGTTTAAACTACATTTTAGAATTTAACAAGACTCAATGATTAAACGATTTATAGTAATCGTAGCTGTTTTTTTTACAGTGGTTGCTACAGCTCAGGAGAATGTATCATCGCCCTATTCTTATTACGGGATTGGACTTAACACTTTTAAAGGAACTGTAGAAAACAGGTCTATGGGTGGTTTAAGTATGTTTTCTGATAGTATTCACCTGAACCTTAGAAATCCTGCCGGTTACGGTAGGTTAAGAAGAACCACTTACGCTGTTGGGGGATCTCACGAGCGACTCAGTCTAAATTCAGATGCTGGAGAGGATAATGCAAAAGTTTCGTCTCTGGATTATTTGGCAATAGGAGTGCCTGTTGGAGGGAATCTTGGATTTGGTATTGGGGTTTTACCATATACTTCGGTGGGATATCAAATTTTAGACATTAGAGAATCTGTTGCCAGCAGGCTGGAAGGTCGTGGCGGAATGAATAAAGTATTTCTTTCGGCAGGTTATCAGGTGCTTCCATCCTTGAGTATTGGTGTAGATGCTAATTATAACTTCGGAAACCTTCAAAACCAAAGAACACTTATTCGTGAAGAAGTGCAATTAGGTTCTCGTGATGTAAGTAGAACAGATCTTTTAGGTTTTAGTTATAATTTTGGAGTTGATTTCCAGGAAAAACTAAAAAACGGACTTAACTTACACGCAGCAGCTACTTATTCGCCAACTACAAATATAGATGCAGAGAATTCCAGGCAACTGGCAACAATAGCCTTTTCTGGTAGTGGAGGGGAAACAGTAGTTGAAGAGCGCGATCTAAACGTTCCCGATTCTGAATTAACGCTTCCTGCAAAGTATACCATTGGTCTTGGATTAGGAAGATCTAATAAATGGTTTTTTGGAGGGGAATATGTAAGTACAGACGATAATTCATTTTTAAGTGTGAGTGGTGCAGGAGGAGGAAACGCGAATTTTGAAAATGCTGCACAATATAAATTTGGTGGGTATTTTATTCCACAATATAATTCTATTACAAATTACTTTAACCGCATTGTTTATAGGGCTGGATTTAGGTATGAGGAGACCGGTTTAAGTATCAATAGCCAGGACATTAATGAGTTTGGCATCACTTTTGGAGTTGGACTACCTGTAGGACCGGGATTTTCTAATATAAACCTTGGATTTGAGTATGGTCAGCGCGGTACAACAGATTCAAGTTTAATTCAGGAAGATTACTTTAGGTTTTCAGTAGGGCTTTCCCTAACCGAAGCCAGAAGATGGTTCGAAAGAAGAAAATTTAATTAACCACGATAATAAAACAAGAAAATGAAAGCGAGATTTATAGCATTAATTACAGGAGCCGTTCTAGGTTCAAGTGTTCTAAGCGCCCAGTCTAATGATTGTGCAACAATGGCTGCTTTGGCTTACGATGATGCCAAGGCTAAAAATTATGATGCAGCTTACGAGCCGTTGATGAAAGTTAGAGAGGAATGTCCAAAATATAGTTTGGCTACTTTCCAGTATGGGGAGCGCGCTCTTGAATATAAAATTGAAAATACCGAAGGTGCAGAAAAAGAGCAGTATATAAAAGAGCTTATTGGTCTTTGGGAAGAGCGTTTGGAGTTATTTCCAGATAAAACTTCAAAAGGTAAAATTTATTCTGATATCGCTCAGTTAAAGTTTGATCATAAATTAGGTGATACAGAAGAATTATATAATGCTTTTGATAAAGCCTATACAGAAGATCGCGAAAACTTTACAAGTCCAAAAGGTCTTTATGCTTATTTCCAGTTAATGGTAGATATGCAGGATGCTGGCGATAGAGAGCTTCAGGATGTTTTTGATAATTACGATAAAGTAATGGCGAAAATTGAAGAAGAAGAAAACCAGGCAGCTGTAAAACTTGCACCGCTTATTGAAAAGCAAGAAGCTGGTGAGGAACTTACTTCTAAAGAGGAGAAGCAAATTAAATATGCTGAAATTAATTTGAATAATTATAACAGTGTAAAAAATGCTTTAAACGCTAAGCTTGGTGCCAGAGCAGATTGTGATAACCTTATCCCTCTTTACAAGAAAGATTTTAATGAGAAAAAATCTGATGTAAATTGGTTACAGAATGCAAACGCAAGATTGTCGGCTAAAGATTGTACTGAAGATCCATTGTTCTTCCAGGTTTCTGAAGCATTACACCAATTAGAGCCTTCTGCAAACTCTGCTTACTCTTTAGGGCAGTTAGCTGAAGCCGATGGTGACAGAGCAAAAGCTTTAGAATATTATACTGAAGCTGCTGAGTTAGAGGAAGATCCTAGTGATCAGGCTAGAATTTACTATAGAATTGCTACTAACTATAAAGAAAGAGGAAGTTTTTCTCAGGCAAGAAACTTTTATAGAAAAGGAATTAGTGCCAAGCCATCTTTAGGTAGAGCATATTTACAAATAGCTAATATGATTGCACAAAGTGCAAACAGCTGTGGAGAAACTACTTTCGATAAAAGAGCCGTGTATTGGTTAGCTGCAGATTATGCTGCAAGAGCTGCAAGGGTAGATCCATCTATCGCATCTAATGCAAACCAAACTGCTACTGCTTATAGAGGTAGAGCACCCCAAAAAGCTGATGTGTTTCAACAAGGTAGAAGTGCAGGTGAAGCTATAAATATTGGATGTTGGATTGGGGAAACCGTTCGTATCCCACAAATGTAATATGAGCTTAACATATAAGGAAATAATAACTGGCATTGTCACGCTTATCGGCGTGACAATGCTTTTTTCATGTCAGGGTAATCTAAACGAAATAAGAGAGTTGGATATTGAAGGCGACGCACCACAAGCCATTGCCGAAGGGATTAATCTGAAGTATACAGATTCCGGCAGAATGGTTGCGAACTTAAAAAGCCCTAAAATGATGGATTTTACCAACAAAGAATTTCCTTACCGCGAGTTTCCTGAAGGACTGGAATTAGAGATCTACGACGAAAATAACGAGAAAAGTACGGTAACTTCAGATTACGGAATTATTTACGATGGTACCAATCTTATAGATCTACAGGGAAACGTGGTAATCTTTACAGCCGATAGTATGCGCCTGGAAGCTTCGCAGTTATTCTGGGATCAAAATATTAACTGGATTTTTACCGATAAACCCAACACTATTAAATTTCCAAATGGTGCGCTTAATGAAGGTGAAGGTTTTGATGCTAATCAAAATTTCGGTAATTTTCGGTCACGAACCAATGTTGGGGTTCAAATAATTAAAGACGATAAACCCGATGAGTAAATATTTTAGATATTTTGAATACGCTTATTTATTTATAGCTGCATTTTTTCTTTTCGAAAGTTTCAGAATTTGGAATACCGAGCGTAGCAGGGCCTATTTATTTATCTTTTTTGTCTTTATATCTATACTTATGTTCTTTTTTAAAAGGCGGTTTAGGCGTAAGATCGAAGAGCGTAACAAGAAGCAGTAATGGAGGTTGAAATTCTTATAATTGTTCTTTCCTTAATTTTATCTGCTTTCTTTTCTGGGATGGAGATCGCCTATATTTCTTCTAATAAGATCTATATTGAAATTGAAAAGCGGCAGAACGACTTCCTGGCCACTATTTTAAAGAGACTAACTAAAAAACCCTCAAAGTTTATAGCTACTATGTTGGTGGGTAATAATATTGCCCTGGTGGTTTATGGATTTTTTATGGGCGATTTGCTTATGAACTGGCTTCATGGGCTTCAACCCCTAAACAGTGCTTTTTTAGAATATATTGTTGTAGATCTAAGCTTATTTACCCAAACGGTAATTTCTACCCTGGTTATTTTGCTTACTGCTGAGTTTCTTCCGAAGGTATTTTTCCAAATCTACGCGAATTCAATGCTTAAATTTTTCGCGGTCCCGGCCTATATATTCTATATGCTGTTCAGTTTTGTATCATCTTTTGTGATATGGGTTTCCGATTTTATTCTGAAAAGATTCTTTAAAACCGAAGGGGACGAAGTGCAACTTGCTTTTAGTAAAGTAGAATTGGGGAATTTCATCAACGAGCAAATGGAAACCGTAGAAGACGATGAAGAAGTGGATTCTGAAATTCAAATTTTTCAAAATGCCCTGCAGTTTTCAGATATAAAAGCAAGAGAAGTAATGGTGCCAAGAACCGAGATTATTGCGGTAGATCAACACCAGGCGCCAAAAGACCTTGTAAATACTTTTACTGAAACCGGTCTTTCAAAACTGTTGATTTATAATGAAACCATAGACGATGTAATTGGGTATGTGCATTCGTTCGAACTTTTTAAAAAGCCGGAATCTATAAAATCGATACTTCTGCCGGTAGTTTTTGTGCCGGAAACGATGTGGGTGAAAGATGTGTTAAATAACCTTACCAAAAAGCGCAAAAGTATTGCTGTAGTAATAGATGAATACGGCGGGACCAGTGGAATGATTACCGTAGAGGATATTGTAGAAGAACTTTTTGGGGAAATCCAGGACGAACACGATCCTGTTGTTCTTACTGAAGAGGAATTAGGGGAATCGCATTATAAATTTTCGGCAAGGTTAGAAGTAGATTATCTAAATGAGAACTATAAATTAAATATTCCCGAAGGGGAGAATTATGAAACCCTTGGCGGTTATATTGTGAACCATACCGAAGAAATTCCCCAGCAAAATGAAGAATTGCAGATAGATGATTTTTCATTTAAAATATTAGAAGTTTCCAATACCAAAATAGAATTGGTAGAATTAAAAATAAAGTCTGCAGATTAAATAGCGATTAGTTAATATTTTGCTAATTATAAGTTTTATAATTAGGTTAAAAACATTATTTTCGCCCACTATATTTCGATAAATAACAACTACAAATGGCAGTATTAAATAAAATCAGACAGCGTTCTGTTTTCTTGATCATCATCATTGCATTGGCACTTTTCTCTTTTGTGCTTGCCGATGTAATTCGTAACGGAGGCTTTTCTTCGCAAAAAGACCAAAACACTATCGCAACCATAAACGGTGAAGAAGTGAGCAGAGAAGACTTTGCCCGGCAGGTAGAAGGTTATCAGCGTCAAATGGGTGCTAATGCAAGCACCAGTCAGGCTGTAAACCAGGTTTGGGAACAAACGCTTCGCGAAACTATTCTTAAAGAAGAATTAGAAAAGCTTGGAATTAGAGCTGGGAAAGCTCAAATAAGAGAGGTGATGCGCGTGCAAATGGGGAACAATCCTGCTTTTAGAAACGAAGCCGGTATGTTTGATGAGAACCGCGTGCGTGAATATATTGCCAGCCTAAGATCTACACAGCCTGAGGCTTACGAGCAATGGTTGCAAATGGAAGAAAATATGGGTGATATTGCTCGCCAAAATATGTATTTCTCTATGGTAACCGCCGGGATTGGTGCAACGATTACAGAGGCTGAGCAGGCTTACCGTTTTCAGAATAATAGCGTAGATCTTCGTTTTGTACAGTTGCCATATTCTTCTGTATCAGATGATGAAGTAGAGGTGACTAAAGATGAAATTAGAGCTTATATAAAAGAGAATCCTTCGCAATTTCAAACCGAAGCTTCAAGAAATATCAGGTATGTTTATTTTGAAGAAAAAGCTTCAGATGAAGATGTAAAAGAAACTGAAGAGGCGTTAAATTCAATGCGAGAAAATCGTGTAGAATATAATGCGGTAACAAGCAGTAACGATACGCTACCAGGATTTAATACTACAAATGACTATGAAGATTTTGTAGAAGCAAATTCAGATCTACCTTATGATGATAGATTTAAATTCAAAAACGAACTACCTTCAGAATTTGCTGATGATCTTTTCAATTTAAATGAAGGTGAAACTTTTGGACCTTATAAGCACGATGGCTATTTCAAGCTTTCTAAATTGGTAGAGACCAAAGAAATTCCAGATTCAACGAAAGCTAGTCATATTCTTGTGGCTTACCAGGGACAACAATTTGCACCAGATGTAACCAGAAGCAAAGAAGAAGCTGAAGCATTGGCCGATAGCCTTGCAAATGTAATTAGAGGAAATAAAGAGAAATTCGCTGAATTAGCAGCTGAATTTTCATCAGACCGTTCTAACAACCAGGATGGTGGAGACCTTGGTTATTTTGGACCTGGCGATATGGTTTCAGAATTTGATAACTACGTTTTAGAGAATAACCCTGGAGATGTTGGTGTTGTAGAAACAGATTTCGGTTTCCACGTAATTCATATTGAAGAGCAAACCGAAAGAGAAAAAGCAGTGAAAATTGCTACTATCGCGAGAGAATTAGAAGCTTCAGAACGTTCCAGAAACAACCTGTTCAACGAAACAACCAAGTTTGAGATCGCTGCAGGAGAAGGAGATTTTACCGAGGTTGCTAAAGAAGGTAATTATAATATTAGAACCGTTAATAACGTAAAAGCTTTAGATGAAAATATCCCCGGAGTTGGGCAGCAAAGAAGAATTGTTCAGTGGGCTTTTGAAGACGAAGCCAGTGTTGGCGATATTAAACGTTTTGATATTCCATCGGGATATGTTGTTGCGCAATTAACAGCTAAGAATAAAGAAGGATTAATGACTGCTGAAAATGCGTCCTCTAAAGTACTTCCAATCCTTACAAAAGAAAAGAAGGCTGAAATTCTTAAAGGAAGAATTAATAGTAAAAACCTTCAGGAGATCGCTTCTAATAATAATACTATAGTGCAAACTGCAAATGCGGTTAACCTTGGTAGCCCAACATTACCGGGCGCAGGTAGAGAGCCAGAAGTTGTAGGATCTGTATTTGCTTTAGAGCCGGGTAGTGTAAGTAATCCTATTGCTGGAAATAACGGAGTTTACGTTGTAGAACTTGAAAGTAAGAATGAAGCTCCAGCAATGAACTCTTACCAGGGAATTGCACAACAGGAAACTGCACAAAGAAGACAGAATGCTTCTCAAAGACTTTTTGAAGCACTTCGTGAAAAAGCAGAGATCGAAGATAATCGTGCAAGATTCTACTAGTAGAATAAGCATTTAGATATAAAAAAGCCCCGGTAAATTTTACCGGGGCTTTTTTA
>Ga0208014_1000342_pt1 | contig 21211 bp, 17 predicted proteins | sample 25_taG_FD_184099 | JGI IMG/M metagenome (GOLD analysis project Ga0208014, IMG submission 184099) | Marine viral communities from Cariaco Basin, Caribbean Sea - 25_WHOI_OMZ (SPAdes) (version 2) | ecosystem: Environmental > Aquatic > Marine > Oceanic | place: Caribbean Sea: Cariaco Basin...
AGCGCCGCCGACAGTGCCTTACTCTTGTCGCTCATTTGTGAACCCCTCTCCGATTCCATCCATTGGCACAGAAACTGACCCGATGGCCAGCACTGTCTTTCTGGACAGCATTATGGGCAGTGTTTGTGCGGGGTGCAACCCCCGCCGCGGGCGTGACGATGGCGGCCATGATACACGTCCCCGCGGAGGAACAAATCCACGCGCCTCACAGGCGCTCGATCAACCCCTCCAGGGCCGCCAGCATGCTGCGGTTACGCACCTCGTCGCGGTCGCCGGGGAACAGGAAGTGCTGCGCCTCGGCGATGTCCTCGCCCAGACCCCAGCCGATCCACACCGTGCCCACCGGCTTCTCGGCGGTGCCGCCGTCCGGACCGGCCACGCCGCTCACCGAGATGCTGACGTCGCCGTTGGAGTGCGCCAGCGCGCCCCGGGCCATGGCCAGCACCACCTCTTCGCTGACCGCGCCGTGGGTCTCCAGAAGGGAACGCGGCACGCCCAGCATTTCTTCCTTGGACAGGTTGGAATAGGTCACGAAGCCGCGCTCGAACCAGCTCGAGGCCCCCGGCTCGTCGGTGAGCAGGCGGGCGATGCCGCCGCCGGTGCAGGACTCGGCCGTGACCACCGACAGCCGCCGTTGTTGTAAAATCTTGCCTAACTCGCGGGCTCGATTTGCTAGTCCTTGCATCGTCTCTACCTCGCCTAAGCCTGTTATGCCGGGCTCCATAATGAATGACTTCCGGCCTCCTTCCCACCATCCCGGTCCCCGGCCATCTTCCAAGACACCCGCGGCTGTGCTATCCCGGAGATCACCGACGCTAGTGAAGGAGCACTATCGTGACGACCGCGACCCGCCGCCCGGTGGCCAGCGTTTCCATGGAGAGCGTCGTCCATCTGGTCGACCAGGACGCGCGGACCCGCGACCGCCTGCACCGGCTGATGCGCGGCGCCGGCCTGCCCTGCCGGACGTATCGGGACGCCGACAGCCTGCTGCTGCATCTCGACGATGATCGGCCGGGCTGCGTGCTGGTGGCTCTGCACACCTCCGGCAAGGCCGGGCTGCGGATTCAACGTAGCCTGGGCGAGAGCGGTTTCACCCTGCCGGTGATCTTTCTGAGCCACAGCCCACGGGTCAGCGTGGCGGTCCACGCCATGCGCGAGGGCGCCGAGGATTTCCTCACCGCCCCGACCGATAACGACGCGCTGATCGAAACGGTGCATCAGGCGATTGCCCGCGGCCGCCGAACACGAAGGCACCGCGTCCGAAGTCCGGCACCAGAAACACGCCCTTGGCCTGCTCCAGCGCGTCGTCCATGCCTTCCTCACGTTTCATGTTCTGCAGTACTTTCTCAGACTCCCGGATCACCTCCCGGACGTTGTGGCGTTCGTCATCGGTCTGCAGGTTGGATGGCTGATCCTCCATATGGTCCATGCTCTGGGTGTTCTGCATGGTTTCCGCATCGTCCACGTCCCGACCGGTCTGATTGGCGCTCACCGCCGTCGTCAACGAGGCCAGTGCCAATGAGGTCGCTGCGATCATCGCTATCTTCATGATTCTCTCTCCTTCCTTGATGAGGGAACCTCCACGCTAAAAGGCCAGTCCGACAGTGAAAATACGGGATAACCCTGGGTCGCCAGGCTGACCGCGCTGATTCGTGCCGGTTTTTCATTCCTTAACAGATGCCCACACCATGACCTCAGCCCCCAACCGCGCTCGACGATGGTTTGAACGGCTCAACGGCTCCCGGCACATGCTCTGGCTGCTCGCCGCCCTCTCCTTCCTGGAGACCATCATCCTGCCGGTGCCCATCGAGCTGGTGCTGATCCCGCTGATGGCCCTCAACCGCCACCGCATCTGGCGCATCGCCACCGTCACCACCGCCGGCTGCCTCGCCGCCTCGCTGCTCGGCTACGGCGTCGGCCTGGTGCTTTACCAGTCCGTCGGCACCTGGTTCATCGACACCCTGGGCATGCAGCACGCCTACCTGGCCTACCAGGGCTTCTTCGACCGGTACGGCTTCGTCGCCATCCTCACCCTCGGCATCCTGCCGATCCCGTTCCAGGTGGCGATGATCACCGCCGGCCTGTCCGGCTACCCCATCGCCCTGTTCGTGCTGGCGGCATTGATCGCCCGCGGCATTCGCTACTTCGGGCTGGCCTGGTTGGTGTGGAAATTCGGGCCCCGGGTCGAGACCCTGTGGCGACGCCATGCGCTGGTGACCAGCCTGGCCGCCGGCGTCCTGGTGTTGGGCGCGGCCCTGGCGATGCAAACGCTGGCCAAGGCGGTGATGTAGGTCACCGGAACGCCTCTGGCACGGTCAGCTGGTAAGTGCGACCCAGGGGCAGAAGGCCGGTCAGGCCGGACGGCGCCCGTTGCGAACTGAAGTACAGCCGCGAGCCGTCCGGCGTAAAGGCCGGGCCGGTGAGCTCGCTGCCGCCGCCGGGCACCTGCAGCAAAATCCTGGCCGGCTGGTTGGGCACCATCACCCGAACTGGACCGCGCCGACGCCGACCTGATCGCCAATGGCGAGGGGAATCTGAGCGACGAACAGGGGCCGCCAACCTCACCACCCTGCGCGAGAAGCTGGTACGACCTGAACCACGACGGCCTCACCGACGCCGCCGACCGGGCGATTATTGAAGGCAATATGGGAAGAAACTGCCGGTGATGCCCGTTTGAGGCTGCAAAGCCCGTGTCTGGACAGCAAACGCCACCGCGATTAATATCGATTCATAGTGAATCACACTGAGCAACAGCGATTTAGAGGGCCCCGCTATGTCAGCCACGACCAACACCCGTTCGGTAACGGCCCATGTCCCCGTGGATCTGGCCGACCGGATCGATGAAATTGCCACCCGCTTGGAGCGGTCCAAAAACTGGATCGTCCGGCAGGCCCTGGCCGACTGGCTCGACCAGGAAGAAGAGCGCAACAGGTTGACGCGCGAGGCGCTGGCCGACGTAGACGCCGGGCACGTAATCGACCATCAGGCCATCAGCGAGTGGGCCGAGAGCCTGAGCACTGATTCACCGATGCCCGCCCCACGCTGATGGAACTAAAATGGACCAGTAAGGCGCTGGCCGATATGGTCCGGCTGTATGAATTCCTGGCCGTGGTGAACCAGCCCGCAGCGGCCCGTACCGTTCAGCAACTGACGGAGGCACCCACCTCTTTGCTGGCTAACCCTCGTCTCGGAGAGCGGCTGGACGAATTCCAACCTAGGAACGTGCGGCGGATCCTCATCGGCCACTATGAGATCCGCTACGAAATAGCGGGTAGTACGTTGTACATCCTTCGCTTGTGGCATACCCGGGAGGATCGGTAGTTGGTACACGACCTGGTAAGCTGATTGGGCGGAACTCAAAAAAGGAAGCTTTCTTTCACCGGCAATTCTCCCCCAACCAGAAGTACCGGCAATACTTCCCTAAAACGGGAAGCCTCATAGCGCTACAGACTGGACATCTTACTCACCCACCACCCGCTGCATGCTCTGCATCCAAGCGGCCTTGAAGGCTGGATCACCAGCAAAGAGCTTGTACAGTTCCAACTCGTCTTTGCGCCGCCGGAGCATGACTTCTTTCAACATCTTCTCGAAAGCCAGCTCGCGGTTATGGGGGTCCGGGTTATCCTGGTACTTCGCCTTGAAGTCAGGGTGCTGACGAATGCTTTCGGCGATATTGATGAACTTGACCTTCTGCTCTTCTGGTGTGGCGCTCCAGCCCTGAAACCAGCGCTCATTGAAGGAACGAACGATCTCGTCCAACGGATCCAGCTGCTTTTCGCCACCATGCGCCCCCCGTGGATTGGGATTCTGCGGGTCAACCTCCGTCTCTCCCTGATCTAGGGTGATCGACTGATTCAGCTTTACCCGCTGTAGCCCATAGGAGCTCAAATCCACTGACTCTAGAAGCTCATCGATCGAATCTGAATCCGGGTCCTTGACCTTGAGCTTGGGTACCAGAAACTTCAGGAACCAGAACAGCTTTTCCCAGGCGACAATCTCGTAGGGCATGATAGATGCCATCTGCCCGTAGATTTTCACGTACTGTTTGGCCTTGATCTTAAAATCGACTTTCTCGTCATCGTCCAGTTCCAGTTCATGCTCGAACCGAGCTGCCGCCAGATCAATAATGGGGCTCAAGGTCTGGGCGTCTTCGCCTTTGAAATAGCGCTTTACGAAATCTTCCACTTCGTGCCATTCATAAACGCCCACATCGTCCATCACGTCCTTGAGCTCATGGAGAACATTGACGTCCGTGGCGCCTGACAGCGACGTCGCGGTATAGAAGGGATCAAAGGCTGTCTTGATGTCATCCGTGGCATTGAAGAAATCGAGAATAAACAGATCTTCCATCTTTTTGCCCAACTTAGGCGCTGACCGGTTAAGGCGAGACAGGGCCTGGACACAGAGCACCGAAGCCAGCTTCTTATCCACATACATAGCACAAAGCTTGGGCTGGTCGAACCCGGTCAGGTACTTGTTGGCCACCACCAACAGTCGATACTCATCCGTATCAAACTTGTCCTTGGTGTGATTATCAGAGAAGCCGTTGATCTCAGCTTCGGTATATTCGATACCATCCACCTCCTTGGTGCCCGAAAAGGCCACCAGCGCCTTGAACGGATGGCCTCTTTCTTCCAGCAGCCGAGTAATCGCCTTGTGGTAGCGAATGGCGGTCTCAATGTTCTGGGTTATCACCATCCCCTTGGCCTTGCCCTTGAGCTTCTTGGTATTCACGACCTGGGGGATGAAATGCTCCAGCATGATCTCGGCTTTGGTATCGATGGTCTGCTGGCTTCGCTCTACATAGGCACGCAGCTTCTTCTGCGCCTTCTTGGTATCAAACAAGGGGTTCTCGGCAATGGATTTTTCAATCTCATAGTACCCCTTGTAGGTGGTGTAATTGGCCAGCACATCGAGAATAAAGCCTTCCTCGATGGCCTGTTTCATGGAGTATAGGTGGAACGGCTTAAAGGTGCCGTCTTCCTGTTTTTCGCCAAATTTTTCCAGGGTGCTGTTTTTAGGTGTGGCAGTAAACGCCAGATAGGAGGCATTCCCACGCATCTTGCGCGAGCGCATGGCTTTCAAGATTGTGTCCTGATCATCCTCATCATCGCCCTGCTGCCCATTCTCGCCCATGGCACGGTTCATGTTGTCGTGGGCCGTGCCGGACTGGGAGCTGTGCGCTTCATCGATGATCACCGCAAAGCGCTTGTCACTGAGGTCGTCGATGCCATCCACAATGAACGGGAATTTCTGGATGGTGGTAATGATGATCTTCTTGCCGCTTTCCAGCGCACTCTTCAGTTCTGAAGACTTGAAGGCCGGTGCGACGATATTCTTGACCTCGGAGAACTCCTTGATATTGTCCCGAATCTGCTTGTCCAGAAGCCGCCGGTCCGTCACCACAATCACGGAATCAAACAGCGGCTGATCCAGCGCCTTGCCTCCGGCCGCCTGCGCGAACGCCGGATAGGTTTCAATCAGCTGATAGGCCGCCCAGGTAATCGAGTTGGACTTGCCCGACCCCGCCGAGTGCTGAATCAGATAGGTATGGCCCACACCCTGCTGTTCCGCGTGCGCCACCAGCTTCCTGACCACATCCATCTGGTGGTAGCGAGGAAAGAAAAGGGTGCGCTTTCGCAACGGGTCCTTGCTGCTTCCATCCAGCCGCACAAAGTGCTGGATAATATTGGCCAGGCTGTCCTTGGTGAATACCTCCTGCCACAGATAGGCACTCTTGTGTCCATCCGGATTGGGCGGATTGCCTTTACCGTGATTATGGCCCTTGTTGAAAGGCAGGAAATAGGTGGCTTTTCCGTCCAGTTTGGTGGTCATGTAGACTTCATCGGTATCCACGGCCATGTGCACCAAGCAGCGCGCGAAATTGAGCAACGGCTGATTCGCATCCCGGCCTTCACGGTACTGCTTCTGCCCATGGTAACGGGCCGTTTGCCCGGTCCACGCGTTCTTCAGCTCCATGGTCACCAGCGGGATGCCGTTAAGGAACAGCACCATGTCGATTTCCTGGAGGGGATTGGCCAGGGAATAGTGCACCTGCCGGGTACAGCTGAAAATATTGGTGGCAAAGCTTTGCTTCACCTTCTCGCTACTGCTGGCCAGCGGTGCGGGGTACATCAGGTGGAAATGAGCATCATCCACCGCCAGACCCTTCTTGAGCAGATGCAGAATGCCATGCTTCTTGATCAGGCGGTCGTATCGCTCCAGGAGCTTGCGCCGCCAGTCGGAGGGATTGTGCTTTTGCAGCTTGGCAAGCTCTTGTTCCTGAGTCTGCTCAAGAAAGCGCCAGAAATACCGTTCGTCAACGGCATACCGGGCATTGAAATCCGTCGGCAGTCCCAGCCCAAAGCCATTATTCGCCACCAGGTCATGCGCCGGAGTCTCTCTGATCTCGCCAGCCTGCTTAACTGCCTCTGTATTCAAGCCCGTTAATGTCCGCTCTATGGCAGCTTCCAACGCTAGCTCATTGGTTTGGCTGACCATGCTCCCCTCCTAATCATATAACGTTCCATGATGGTTGCCGCCGGACCGAGTAGCCAGCCCATCAGCGCCGGGGTGCGAATGCGCGGCTGGCCGTCGATGATGCCCAACTCGCCGGCCACCGTCGCACCATCGCTCGTGACAATGGCATCCGATGCCGGGGAATGACCTCGAAGCAAGCACCCCGAGAATAGCTGGGCAGCGCTGCATGTGGCGACCTGTAACGTCATGATGGATTAGTCCTCCACCATGCCAGGAGTGATCTTGATTTTTCCGGTGACGGCGCTGTTGATCAGGGTGGTTTTGTATTCTTTGAGTTTTTCGATTTGCTCAGACATATGAGTGACACCCAGTTCTGTTCTTTTGATTGCAACCTCCACGAACTGAACAATCTTTTTTTGCTCACTCAAAGATGGTAACGGCGTTTTAAAGCTCAAAAAAGCATCCTTCGGAATTGTGTTTCGCAGACCTTTATACAGCGGCCTCATCATCTTCCTTGAGTCTAAACTCAGATAGAACAAATAGAGAAACTCTTTGCTTACCCCCGGATCAGCACCAAATACTGTATATGCACCTGTTATCATACCATCATGGCTGGACAATCCTACAGCTCTCGGCGTTTCCTCGACATCAAATAAGCAGAAAACAAAATCACCGTCTCTAACCTCTTGGTATGTATCAAAATCTGCTGGGAACTTACCTTCCGGGTTTTCCATGTCGCGTTTAATGACGCCTCGCAGAGTTAATGAAAGCAGCTCATATTCAGCGGATTTTTTTCCTACAAGGTTCTTTTTTAGGGAAAAAATCTTTTTATTCGGAACGATATCCCAGTGCTCAGGAATCTCCCCAATCCAGTCCACACCGGAATCTTTCATGGGCACATTGGGATCAATCCCCTGGGTGACGGTTTTTTGGATAATGATTTGCTTGCGCTCTTTCAGCAGAGCGATCTGCTGCTCTTTGATGGCAATGGCTTCGTCGATTTGGGTGGTTTTTTTGTCGAGGAATTTGGAGATTAATTTTTGTTCATCCTCTGAAGGAAGCAAGAATGGAATAACCTTCATCCTGTCTTTTGACAGGTCCCATTGCCCCACTCTCACACCGTCTGACGCACTTCCGAAGTAAGAAACATAGAGATTGCTTCTAATCGCCCAGTTAAAGAAGCTTGGCCAGATCGGTTTTTTGAAATCAAAAATGAAGTATGCTGGACTAACGATCCCCGTAAACTTGGAAACTCCGTACGATCCTTGCCAGGCTTTCATCTTGTTCATTCCGAACTGCCTTTCTTTGAGCAGTTTGTAGCCACTCAAGTCATCAGGAATGAAATTATGATTGGAATCTTGATCATCAACATCGCGCTGAATTACACCCTGCTCTCTTGTGATGGATAGCAGCGGCAGGTTCGGATACCCTTTGATCGAGACGGCAGATAGACACCCTCCCAGTTTCGACACCTCCCATCCCTGCGGGACCTTTCCAATCCATTCGTGGCCGGATTCTTTATAAGCCTCATACTTCGGCAACTCAGCAATACTCAACATAGCCACCTACCCCTGCACCCGCTTAACATCCACACCCAGAATCTGCGCAATCAGCCCCTCAGCCTTCTGCTCCAGGCTGATAATGTCCTGGGCTACTTCCTCCAGTGAGCGCAGCGGCTTATGGCGATAGAAGTATTTATTGAAGCTGATTTCATAGCCGATTTTTGTGGAATCCAGGTTGATCCAAGCTTCCTTCACATGGGGCTTCACTTCTGCCAGGAAATAATCGTGGATGCCTTGCTTGTCGCCGTCCTTGAGCAGGGGGATGGATTCACTGTCGCGCAGGTCAGAGCTGGACTCAAAGGTAATGTATTCGTTGGCCTTGCCGGTAGGGTGCAGGCCGTAGTCCGGTAGCTGTTCCTCAGTGCAGCCGTAGCAGTGCAGCAGTTCATCTAGCTTGTCACCGTTGAGCTTGACGACTTTCTTGACCACCTTTTCGGCGGATTCGTCGTACCAGCTGACGGCATTGAGTATGGCATTCTTCTCAGGGGCGGAGAGCTTGATCTTTCTGGCCTTGAGTTCGGCGTCTACCAGCTTCTTGAACTGGTTGTAATCGTTGAACTCGCCCTCGCCGATAGCCGCCATCAGTTCGCGGGCAGTGTCGACCAGGGCCTTTAGGCTTGCCCAGCGCTTTACGTCCAGCAGTTTGTTTCTGGCCTTGGTACTGAGGCTGATGTCGTTGTCTTCACACCAGGCCATGACCGGTTTTTCGATGCTTTTCAGGAAGCTCTGCTTGCTGTCCTTGCCGTGGCCGGTGTGATCGTAGACCTTGTCGCCGTGTTCGGCATACAGATGCTCCATGACCTCGCTGACCTGCTTGTCGAAGCGCAGACCGGCGATGCGCTCCTCGGAGAACTGGGCCTTGCGGCGGTCCGGCCGCTCGATGGTGACCTTGTGGTAGCCGAAGTCTTCATTGCGGAAGACCTGGCTGGCGATGCCGACGGGATCGTTGTTGTCATCCAGCTTCCGCTCAATGGCAGCGCAGCCCAGGTAGGTGCGGGTAATTTCCTCGATATGCTCGGGGGCGAATTCGCAGTTTTTGTTGCCCAGGTTCTTGCGCAGCTTGCGGTACAGCAGACTAGCATCAATCAACTGCACCTTGCCGCGACGGTGTGCCGGCTTGTTGTTGTTAAGCACCCAGATATAGGTGGTGATGCCGGTGTTGTAGAACAGGTTGTTGGGCAGCTGGACGATGGCTTCCAGCCAGTCGTTTTCGATCAGGTAGCGGCGGATGTTGCTTTCGCCGCCGCCGGCATCGCCTGTGAACAGGCTGGAGCCGTTGTGAACCGAGGCAATGCGACTGCCCTTGGAGCCACTGGCCGGGTCTTTCATCTTGCTGACCATTTCCATGAGAAACAGCAGCTGGCCATCGCTGGAACGCGGGGTGGCGTCGCAGTCTTCCAGGTCCCCCCAGTAGTCCTTGAGCTTGATCTTGAAACGCGGGTCGATGACGTCGCTGCCGTCCTTGATATGCTTCTGCTCCGAGGCCCAGCTTTTGCCGTAGGGCGGGTTGGAGAGCATAAAGTCGAAGCGATCGGAGGCGAATTCATCCGTAGACAGGGTGGAACCGACCTTGATGTTTTCCGGGTTGTTACCCTTGATCATCATGTCGGATTTACATATAGCGTAGGTTTCGTCGTTAATTTCCTTGCCGTAGAGGTAGATGTCCCGATTGTCCGAGGGATACTTCGCTTCTATAAAGTTCTGGGATTCGGTAAGCATGCCGCCGCTGCCGCAGGCCGGGTCATACACGGTGAGAGTGAGCGGCAGGTCATTTTTGATGGGATCGAACACCAGGTGGGTCATCAGTTCGATTACTTCCCGTGGGGTGAAGTGCTCGCCGGCTTCTTCGTTGTTTTCTTCGTTGAACTTGCGGATCAGCTCTTCAAACACATACCCCATGCCCAGGTTGGAGAGGCCGGGGAGCTTGTAGCCGTCCGGGTCCAGGGCATCATTGGGCGTGAGGTTGATTTTGGGCGAGACGAATTTCTCCACCACGTCCAGCAGCACGTCCTTGTGCGCCATGTGCTGAATTTTGCTTTTCAGTTCAAAGCGCTCGATGATTTCATGGACATTGGGGCTGAAGCCGTTGAGGTACTCCTCAAAATTGGCCAGCAGTATCTGCTGATTATTGGTGGCGGTGTTGTAAAGGCTGGTGAGCGTCCACTTGGAGACGTTGTAGAACACATAGCCGGAGGCCGCCTTCAGCGGGGCCGGGTCCAGCTCAGTGGCTTCCATTTCCTCCTTCTGGAACCGCACCTCTTCCAGCACCGCCTCCTTGGTGGGCATGAGCAGGGTGTCGAGGCGGCGCAGCACCACCATGGGCAGGATGACGTCGCGGTATTTACCGCGCACATACACATCTCGCAGGCAGTCGTCGGCGATGTTCCAGATAAAGGAGACAAGTTTGTTGTGTACGCTGTGATCCATTCGGTTTCGGTCTCTTTGTCTGTGTTGGTGTCTTTGCACGCCGGCCCGGAAAAGCTCGGCAACCCGCCCATCGCCGGGGCGGGGATAATCAATACAATCAGAGCTTCTGATAATACCGCTTGATTTTCTCTGCCATGGCTTCACGGCGCCGGGCAAGGAAGTCTTCGTAGTGGTCGATATGGTACAGGTTCTGGTCCTGCGGCAACGCATTTGCCTGGAAATTGGCGGCCAGCTCGCCCGGATCGGTGATCACCCCATAGAGTGGCTGGCCCGCTTGGCAATGCTGAAAGATATCCGCCACATAGTCGCAGGGGTCTTTCGAGCCGATTTTGATGTTAATTTCCTGCTGGACGCACGCCAGGTTGGCTACCTGGTTGTACTGGCCACGGGTGTAGCCCTGCTTTTTGAGGAATTCGCGTGGGAAGACGTGGTGGATATCTCCATGGTGGGTGAGCATATCGCGCACAGTGATGTCCTTGGACAGAAAGCCCTTGTCGCCCAGGCAGGCCTGAGCGGCCAAGAAGGCTTTGAACAGCGGTGAGTTGACCGAGGAGGTTCTGAGCCCCTGCACCAGCCCGACCTCCCAGAAAGTATCTGACAGCTCGGCGGCCTCACGGTCGGCCAGCACCTCGGTGAACCCCCTCTCGTTGATATCCTTGATGTCCTTGTCCATCCGGCTTTCCGGGGAGGCGGAATAGCGCCCGGTAAGCACGGACATGGCAAACCAGCGGCGCACCCAGGATTCGATTCGGGGTTCGTTGCCGTGGTCGCGCTTCAGCTTCAGGTAGAGGCTGTAGGCGAAGTTGAGGGCGGCGCCGGAGCGAATCATGGATTTGTCCACGAAGCCGGCGGAGCGGATGATCATCAGGAAGCGCTTGAAGTGGGTTTCGTTGATGAACTCCATCACCCCATCGTGCAGGTTCCGGAAGGAGGCTTCCTCGATATCCTTCTCATAGGTGCGGGTTTCAAAGTTCCGCCCGGAGAGCAGCCCCACCAGATCCGCCAGTTTGCCGCGATTGAACCGGGAGGTGAACGCTACCCGCAGCATGTCGGAATAGCCCGGATCGTATAGATCTTCGTTTTCCTGCCGCAGCCAGCGCATGGCCTTGAAATAGTCGGTGGCGGCGAATTCCTTATCGTTCTCTTCGATAACGCTGTAGAACTCCGGGGCTACTGCCAGATGGCAGAAATAGTCCACAGCCTTGCGCAGCGTGTTGCCGCCGAATTCCTCGTTGGCGGCAATCTTGGACATGGCGAAATCGGCCTGGCTGAGCACCACGCCCTTGGAGTTGATGCGAATAAAGATTTCCGTGACGGTTTCAATATCCAGGTCGTGGGACAGCTCAATCAGGCCGATCTGCTTCTTGAGGATGTCGGTGAGCTTGTCGAGCCGATCATAGAGCAGGTCTTCGTCGGCATCGGGGTTGGCATCCAGGTACTGCCGGACCACCTTGTGAGTCTTGGTGTCCCCACGGATCACCGGCCCGATGTCCGTAATCCAGGACTTGTCATTATCAATGGCGGTGTTTGCCACCTCAAAGCGTTCATCCAGCGGGTGGAAGGCAATGCGGATGCGGACGGTCCTGTAGTCCTGGTTGACTACCTGCTGGCCACCGATGGCGGCACGCAGTGCCGTAACGCGTTGCTGACCATCAATCAGGATCTTCTTGCCTTCCGCCATGCCCCCATCCTTGAGCTTCACCGAAGGGTTGCGCCAGGCGATGATATAGCCCACCGGGTAGCCTTGATAGAGACTGTCCATGAGATCGCGTACTTTCGCCGCCTCCCAGACAAAGGGTCGCTGGATTTCCGGGATGGCGATTTCCCCGGATTTCACCCAGGTCATGATGGTTTCGATGAGGTACTGGTTGACCGAATAGCGCTGTGCCGTCACTGCGGTTCCTTATTTTCTCTGTACTCTTCCATTCCGTGGTGCGTAATTAACCTAGCCCCATTCCCTTGAGCATGTCTTCTTCAGATACGGCTTCCGTGGTGACTACCGCATCTTTCAATAGCAGCTTGCTGCCCAGCAGGCGGTGGAGGTGCACGTCAAAGGCATCCCGGTCCGGATGGTGGGCCGCCGGCAAGTAGATGTTGACCGGCTTCTCCTGGCCGATACGGTAAACTCGATCCGAGGCCTGGGCCTCCTTGGCCGGGTTCCAATGCCGCTCCAGGTGGATCACGTTGTTAGCGCCCACCACGGTGAGGCCCACACCGGCCGCGACCGGCGACATGATAAGGATATTGAACCCGGATCTGGCTTCAAATGTCCTGATGATGTCCTTTCGAGTAGCGTCGTCCACCTGGGTGGACACAGCCTTGGTGTCCCCGTTGATAATGCCCACGTCTAGCCCATAGAGGCGATCGAGCCACAGCTTCAGGAGCATCTGCAGCTTTTTGGTGATCAGGAAGATGATCACTTTCTCCTCGCGGCCACGAATGTCGTCCAGCGTCTGGAGCAAAGCCTCCAGCTTGGCGGATTCGCCCATTACGGTTCGCACATCCTTGATCGTTGCCAGGGACTGTATATCGCCATCGTGCAGGCGAGGATGAAGTGAGACGCTTTTGAGCTTGTGAAGGCTGGATATAGCTAGGCCCTGGATTTCTTCATGGCGGCGACTTTGGTAGTCATTCAGCACCTGATCATAGGTCTGCAGTTGGATGCCAGCCATGGTTCTTGCCAGCGTCGGCATAGGCTCGATACCCCCACCCGGCTCGGTGATAGCACCGCCAAAGATGGCTTTCTTTGGTAGGCCCTGCAGCTCTTCTTCTTTGGTACGGCGGAGCATAAACCGCCCTACAGCTTGCCTGAGCGCCTGCCCGACTTCCTGACGGACCCGGTTTCGGTCTTCTTCATCGGCCTTGAGGATAGGCTTTACATACTCTTGGCGGAAGGCGGGCCAGTTCCCCAGAAGCCCCGGCTGGGCCGTATCCATGACACACCAGAAGTCGAGCAGGCTGTTTTCCACCGGGGTGCCGGTGGCCAGTACCTTGAAGCTGCTTTTCAGGGCTTTGGCGGCGCAGGTAACCCCCGTGTTGGGGTTCTTGATGTTTTGGGCTTCATCAAAGATTACGGCCCCCCAGTCAATACGGCATAGGGAAAACTGATAGTCGCGCAGGGTCTGATAGGTGGTAAGCACCAGACGGGCATCCATATCCAGCCGGTCCGGACCTGCTTCCGGGCCCACGTGGAGAGCATAGCGTAGTGAGGCCATATCCACTTCGCCATCCGGCATATTCGCAACCTGTACCGTTTCCCTTTCGGTTTTGGGAATACGATAGCGCTTTAGATCTCTGCCGCTCTGGAGGACGACAATGTCCCGGAAAGGAGACCCTTTGAAGGTCTTCTCGACTTCTTCTTCCCAGTTTTCCAGCAGGCTCAGGGGAGCCACGATCAGCACCGGCTTTACTGCGCCGCCGGCCTTGCGCTGACGGCGCATGAGCTCCGACAGTGCCACCAGGGCCATGAAGGTCTTACCCAGCCCCATGTCGTCGGCGAGCAGGCAGCCCTGCATTCGGTAAAACTGGTCAGGGTCTGCACTCTGCGCAAGCTCGCCCAGGCCTACCAGCCAGTCGATTCCAGCTCGCTGATGGGGAAACGGGGTGCGCTTATAAAGCGACCAGTCGGGCTCTGATGACGGGGCGGCCTGCTCAGCCATGGCAAGCAGCTCTTCCCGGCGTTCCTCTGCATCTTTGACGAGCACCGAGACTTTCTGGCGCTTGTCATCAGGCTGCTCGGCCTCTTCCGGGATGGACTCTGGTTCGGACAGATCTTTGCGGGCTTTTTCGATGACGGCGTTTACCGCTTCTTCATCCGAAATATCAATTTCCTGGCCATCGATAACCACGGTGGAGGCGCCATCTTGGCGAGCGGCGGCTATTTCCTGCTCAATACGTTCTGCATCTTCTTCACTCTGGATCAGCCCGCCCAAAACTTGAGGGCGGGCAGGCTGACCGTCTTGGCTGAACCAGTCAGTCCCTTTGGCATCCAGCTCCCCGATGGCAATGTGTCGCATGGTGCCAACACCATCCACACGGACGGAGAAGCCGGTATCCAGGTCCACCAGCGCTGCATCGATAAAGGCCGTTGGCGTTTCCATGAAGCGGGCGACCTGATCTGCCGGGATACGGCGAGACGAGAATACCTCGCGGATGCCCTCCATTTTCTTGTTGTCAAGCAGCACAATCCGGTTACCGATCCGCATGGTGCCTTCATCGGCATCAGGATCAAGCTGCGCCCAGCGGGAGAGTAGCTCCGCATAGGGCGTACCGTCGCCAAGGGTGGGTGACAGTTCGATGCTACCGCCCGGCAATCTGGACACGGTGAGACCAATCCGTTCTGCTTCGGCGACGTTGATATTGTCGAAATGGGAAAGGTTGATATCCAGTCCGTCGCGCTTGGCTTGCTGCAGGGTGGCGATCAGACGCAGGTTACTGCTTTCGCCTTTGTCATCGGCGGACATGGCTGTGTGAATATCAATGGCATCCAGAGCCAGTAGCTGGGCAGGCGTCAGCGTGTATTTGTCCGTGCTGGTGTTGCTGAGAATGGGACCTTTGCGGTTAATGGGGTATGACTCACCTTCGATCAGCACAAACGCTGACACCTTGAACCCTGGGTGTGTGCTTTTGCCATCTACCTTGATCTCGAACTTGAGGGCGGCTCGGGGCGGGAGCTGCAGAATCGAAAGGATATCTTCTTCAAGACAGGCAATGGATTCCGATGGCACAAAGACACCATTGGAAATGGGGTGCGCCTGCCCGGATTCGCAGAGCATGGTGAGGGCAACATACTGGGCGCCAGCAAGACTGCTGGCATTACCGGACTTGATCTCGGCAAGTTTATCCGGCGAGGCATAGAAACTGGTGCCTTCATCTTCGGTCAGAAGGCAGAGTCCATCCTCCTCCTGTGTTGATTTTCGCCCTAGGATACTTGCTATCGATTCACGGAATCCCATTAGCCACCTTCATAATTTTTTAGCCTGCGGGCATCTTTGGTTGGTATACCATGCAGATTCTTGTAGTGCTTCCACTCGCCCTTACCGAAAAGAGACGGCCACTCTAGTTCGATACCGTGATCGACCAAAAAATCGAGCACCTTTTTGCGCCACGTAGTCGGGTAGTGCGTTATTGCTGCATATCGCTTCCCTTTATGGTCCTTCCGGTACTGCCGAGGTAGAGATATCGTTAAGTCTGAATGGGTGTAGTAATTCTTTTCATAGTTAACAAATGAAGGGTCTGGCCTTTCAAGATAAAGCCATATTTTGAATGAATGCGAACCCTCAACAATATGGAAATCACCACAGTCCAGGTAGATCACTGCCTTGTCCGACATCTGGCCATCCATTCTGGCGTAAGAGGACAGCATCTCCTTGTCGAGAATACGTTTTACAAAGAACTCGGCCTTACTGCCCAGCATCAGCCTTGAGTTTCTCACTACACCTTGCTTGAACAACCCTTCAAGGAACTGCTTTCTTGCCGGGAACATGTTGTTCAAACCTTCGTCACCTGAATCCAGGCCGTATTGCTCTACAGCTTCCAGAAACAACTTAAGGTCTTCTTTGGCAAGCCAGCCTCTTACCTTGTTGACCCTGTCATCACCCAGAGGGGCCCACCACTCCGCGAACTGCCGATTGGTACCCGACACCCTGGGATCACCCGCAATAGTCAGGATCACGTCTTGCCACAGCTCTGAGGGCTCACCGTCTGTCCTGTCGATCAGTATCTTTAGTGCGGCATGACCAACACGGAGATTGCCCTGATACGGGGCTTTTGCGACGCGATCCTTGACAATCTCATTCAATACGTCATGTTTTTCGCCAACAGGAACTTTCTGAAGCTCTTCGATGTAGTAGAGGGCTCTGGACACTTCGCCAAAACGGCCATCCATGTAACCATCCAACCCCAATCGGGAAACGAACTCGTCTAGAGGCAGGCCCGTTTCAAGGCATTTTTCAACCAATCGCGCAGGACCACCATCTTCTACGAGCCAGCCATCGCGATAGATGACGGCGACAATATCTCGCCCCTGAATACTGGTTCGTGATTGTATTTCCGCAATCTGCTGGCAGAGAATGGCGCCCAGAAATTCTGTCAGGCCCTTCTCTTGCGTGGAAAGACGATCATGTTCGCGGAAGTAAAGTTGTGCCAGCTGAAGAACGACCATCCGCGATAAAATTCCAGCCTGCTCTGACAGCATCGCCTTGAGTGATTCTTGATCAAGATAGCTCTCACGGATGGCTTCGCTTTGCAGCCAGAGCCATGTCAGGGCGCGAACACCTGGACGAGACTGATAGACTTTCCGAGGTAGCTCTTGGGCCTGACGGCGACATGACTTAATGAGCTTTACCAGCTGCTGAAATGCTCCTCCCTTGCCAATCGTTGTCGACTTACGGGAAACCTTTTCTTCCAGCGCCTGCCAGGCCTGGAATGTGCTTTCTGGCCACCCCGGGGCGGAAATCTTTTCAATTTTGGGAAGCCGCATCAGCCTCTCCAAATGTTGATTTTACCTTTTCGTAGTCGGTCGCATCAGGGCGACGGATCGTGATTCGGATGTCAATGCGCCTATTAAGCTCATAATCCGACTCTTCATTCTGGACCTCGGTAACCGGTCGCGTATCTGCATAGCCGCTCACAGAGAAAAGCGGCTGACCTTCATTATTTTTTAGATTATAAAGCGCTATATTCTCGTCTATTGCCTCGCGCCAATACTCCCAAAGGCTGATCGCCCTGAAGGTAGACAGCCCCCAGTTACCTTTTCCTGGAGCACCCCAAAATGGTCTGTTATCAGTATGTCCTTCTAGAAAAATGGTATCGAGATAATCTGTTCGGTTATCTTTTTTCACCACTCTGGCCATCACCTCCCCGATTGTTCTCGCGGTTTCCTGATATTGCGAGTCGATACTGAACTCTCCTGAACGAAAACCCAGAACATCATTCGGGATGCGGATAATAGAGTGATTCTCGGCAACCTGAACCTTAATGGATTTCTCTTCCAGCTCACGCGCTATATCTTCAACAATCGTTTTCCTTACCTTTTCGGCTATTTCAAGGTCTTTTATTCTATCGCTCACATCTTGCTTCAGTTCCACAAGCTGCATCAGCAGAACCAGCGACGCGAGGATAAAAATCACAACAAGTGCGGCCATGACATCGGAGAAGGAAACCCAGTAAGGATTCTCTTCATCAACCGGGGCTGCGGATTGCCTGAAAGATCTCATCGAGTCTTGCTCTCCAACTCATCGACAATACCTTCGATCGCCTGGACGGTGCTAAGCATCCCATCAGCATATCGTCGAGACACCTCGTCCCATTTCGTCATGCGGTCCTGAATCTGTCCTGTTACCTCCTTGTGATAGGATGCCAGCCATTGCTCCGCCTGCTTCTCCACCGCCATGACTTGTTGCTTGAGAGCATCCCCCAAAGACTCGAACTGCTGCTTCACACTTTCCAAATAGCGGTCCTGACTCGACTCCATGGAGCCGAAGCCATCCAACATTCGCGTCGCTGCGCCTTCCATTTTATTGGAGGCCTCTCCGAGACTGGTCTGTAGTTGCTCTAGCAAACCAAGCTGTCCCTGAATTCCTTCCGTAATCTGGCTTGAATCTTCAGACACCTCGGCCATCTTCTGAACCATTGTGGTTACTGTATTGCCAAGACGGTCAGCGCTGTTATGTAGCTCCGCACCGAGCACAGAGAAGCCTTTCTGTGTGGAACTAAGGTTCTCGGCAGAGCGATCCAGAGAGCCTGCAGCTTCGTTCAGATATTTCGCGATTGGCTCCATGGTTTTAAGTAGACGCTCAGAGGCACTGATACTATGCTGAGAGGATTCCTTTATGGCGTTCAGAGCGCTCACCTGTCCCTCCTGCATCTGTGCTATTGAACCGTCCAGCCTTGCGTGCCTTTCCTGGTCTGCCCGTGAGGCGGTCTCCGCCTGTTCTGATAGCTGCCCAATTACGCCCTCAAGTAGACGCTCAAACTGTTGCCTCTGCGCCTGTTCTCGAGCACCAGCTTCCTCCTGTAATCTGATTGCTTGTTCGGACATTTGCTGACGTTGCTGGGCTAGCAACTCACCCGTTTTAGTTCCCGCCTCAGAAAGCATAGACGACACACGCCCGATCTCACTACGGATGCCCTCTACCGCACCACCCACATCACCGGCCACACGCTCAAGTGTCTGTCCCTGCTGGCGCCCGGCTTCGCCAAATTTATCGAGAAAACTTCCAACCAGCTGTTCGAGAATCGTAGTAGATTGATCTGACGCGTTCTGCGCAAGGCGCTCGAGAGCGGGCGCCATCACCTTTGTAAGCGATTCAGAAATGGCCTCCTGCATACTGGCACTCATTTCATTGACTGTTTTTTGCAACTCATCGCCAATTCTTTCATGAAGACCCATCAGTGATTCAGCGGATCTTTGACTTGAATCCTCAATATGAACAAGCGTTTGCTCAGCGGGGATCCTTGGATATAAAAAGTCGATTTTCTGCTGAAGAATTCGGACCTGCTTCCTGACACCCCGCTCAAGATTCTTTTCAATTAGATTTAGAATCAATGAAAGCAAAACACCGAACACGGAAGTATTAAATGCTGTTGCCGCGCCGGAAATCATCGTATTCATTGCTTCCCGGAGCTGTGGAAGCTCACCGCCAACGTCCAGCCCCGCAAGCCCCACACTCAGGCCGACAAAAGTACCCAAAACGCCGATCGCCACAAGAAAACTTGGTGCAGCAGCCAACAAGCGACTTTCTGTTAGCCCTGCCGCCAATGTCTTTGCATTAAAAAAATGCTCTGCATCCAGAGTATTATAAAGTTTGGTTTTGTCACTGTTAAAAACCAGGCTCTCATCAAACTCTCGCCAGAGGTTGCCAACCTCACCTTTCGGATGCGAGCTTGCGTCCTCCAGAATTTGTCTACGCTTTTGCGCCAGATCTTCCTTCCGAAGATCTTTAATAAGGTTATTAATTCCTGACATTCTTTTTCTATAATGCAACCAGTGCTTCAACAGGAATAAACATGTGACCACGAACAGGAATAACATCACGCAGACAAAAGCCAACGATAGCCCATTCATATTTGTCAAAAGCGTGAAAAGATCTGCTATTTTTATTTCTTGCACCTAGAAACCCCTAAGTCATACCAATAGACTTTCGTTTAACCACCGGATAACTCGCCTCACCCCAAAGCGCCCCGGCGTTATCCATCATCACCTCAATCACCACCGGCACCAGGTCCGCCAGAATCGCCACGCAGTCGCGAATCTGGTCGCGATTGATGCTGCCACTCCAGGTGGCCCCGCCGTGCATGATCTGGTTTCTCAGCGTATAGATGCGGCTGAACACGATAGAGAGCACAACCGGCGTGTTCTGCCGGGCCAAGGCTGAATGCGCCGCCTTCCTGGCGCCATCGAAGCTGTGTTTCCACTGCGCTTCGGTCAGGCGGCCTTTGTGGTGGTCCCAGAAGCAGGAGAACACATAGGGGTTATCCAGCAGGACACGGATAGCGTTCGGGTAGGCCTTCCACACCAGCTCGCCGATACGCTTCTCGTCGTCCAGGTCACACAGCTTCTCCAGGAAGCCGTTGAAGGTGGCCTGTTCGTTGAGGTGGACGCGGTCGTCGATTTCCGTGGCGTAGGCGGCGTTGAAGGCGATCCACAGGAAGATGAAGTGGCTGTCCGGGTCGTCGCCCTGTTCGGCACGGTCGAGCCAGCTCAGGGCGCGGTGCACCCGCAGGCTCAGATTCTCCGGGTAGTTATCGCGCTCAGCGCGCTGGCGCGCCTTCAGCTCCTTATAGGTGCTCCCCATTATCCCCTCCAAATGCCCACCTTGGCGGACCGACGTTTACTAGCGGACAGGTCCTGTCGTCGGTTCCCTTTGTCGGTGTTCCGGTGTTCCGGCGTTTTGCCGGGATGCCGGCTTTTTGCCGATGTCCGACCTTTTCGTGAACCTTATCACATCCTCTTGGGTAGGTGATTACCTTCATATCGTCGCCTCCACCCAGACGAAATTCGCCTCGCTGAGCGGCCCGGCGCCGCCCCAGCGGTAGGCCGCCAGGCGGCCCCCGTGGCGGGCGGCGACGCTGTAATCCAGGCAGGCGACGTGGTCGGTCAAAGGCTCGGGGGTGCCTTGGAACCAGTAGTGGCCAACGAACACGGGTTTGTCGTCGGCGTAGCCAGGCAGCACGCCGTCCCCCACGGGCAGGTCGGGGATCGCGTTCAGCGTGGTTTTGGGCACCAGGGCCACATCCAGATAGGTGGCTGGCGCGCTTTGCCACCAGCGGGCGCGGATGTGCCGGCGGGCGTGGCCGTCCTTGTCATGGAAGCCCTCCCCTTCGGGCAGCTCGATTTCCAGGCCCTTGAGGGTGGTTTCCACGGCCTCGAACAGGTCGTGGCCTTCGGTGGCGGCGGGCACCCAGGCGTCGGCGGGTAACCTGGCGTCCTCGTCCAGCCAGGTTTCCAGCGTGTTGATATGAGCCGGATGCCAGCAGGCGTGTACGGCCCGGAATTCCGGCAGGTCCAGGTACAGCGGCAGGGTGCGGAACCAATCCAGCACCTCCTGGTGGAGGTCCGGGTGGCGGCCGATCTGCTCCAGGAAGGCTTGATGCTGGTGGCGGTTTTTGGCGGAGTGCGGGCGCAGGTACTCACCGGGCTGCAATGGGTCCGGCGTGGCCCAGGCGACCGCGTTGAACTCATGGTTGCCCATGATCGCCAGCGCTTCGCCGGCCTCAACCATGGCACGCACGACGCGCAC
>Ga0208014_1000343_pt1 | contig 21002 bp, 11 predicted proteins | sample 25_taG_FD_184099 | JGI IMG/M metagenome (GOLD analysis project Ga0208014, IMG submission 184099) | Marine viral communities from Cariaco Basin, Caribbean Sea - 25_WHOI_OMZ (SPAdes) (version 2) | ecosystem: Environmental > Aquatic > Marine > Oceanic | place: Caribbean Sea: Cariaco Basin...
CTTTTTTATATGCCAAGTAAAATCAAATTTTAAGCGCTAAATCATTTTTTTATACCTCCCATAAGCTACTTCACCTCCTTAATAAGCTTGGCCGATATCCTATACAAGTATAAAAAAATTCAATATATCGTATCAGTATTTCTCATAATGTATCAAAAAGCCCAAAAATTAAGATTTTTTTAAAGTTTGAACGGTATTAGTGAAAGAATGACACAATTTGAACATTTCAAACGGAGCTAAAATTATAATTTGGACGAAAGATTAATGATTTATCAGTATTTAAACCTATAAATTATTAAATGTACTAACAACACGTAAAATAATTACAAATCAATCAAACGACGAACAGGCAAGCGGAATGGAAATAAATATCGGAATATGATAATCTATTCGATCCAATTTCACCAGAGCACGGGTAAGACTACTCCCGTAGCATCACTCTGGTATAACAAACGGTAAAAGGGAAATCGCAGTAAACTACCCCAGGAAAAATTCAATAATATACCAGCCAAACTTGCTCTATTTCCTGAATCCTAAAAGCTACCGAAATCGATTGAAATCTAATAAAACCTACATATAAACTAATCCATTATAAGTAAGTATATCAGAATGATCACGCAAAACAATCAAAATTAACCAAAGCTTAAAATATGAGAAAATTTTTACTTTTACTATGCTGCCTTTTTAGTATAGTGGCATCATCGCAAGATGCCATTACCATAACGGGAAAAGTGCTAGATGCCGAAACCCGAATGCCCATACCGGGAGCAAACATTATAGAAGTCGGAAAGAATAACGGCGCGATAACCAATTTTGACGGTAATTTTGAAATTGAGGTTTCCCCTACTTCAACATTAGAAATAAGCTATATAGGATACCTAACCAAAAGTGTTCCTGCGAATAAGGATATAGATGAAATTTTACTAGAGGTAAATGCAGAGTCTCTGGATGATGTGGTGGTCGTAGGTTATGGAACCCAGAAAAAATATTCGGTTATTAGTTCGGTTTCAACAATAGAGCCCGAAGAATTACAAAACAGTTCTTCGCGATCTGTTAGTAATAATCTTGCTGGACGACTTGCAGGGGTTATCGCCGTACAGCGCTCTGGAGAACTGGGCTATGATAACGCTCAATTTTGGATACGGGGAATTTCATCTTTTGCCGGTAATTCTGCACCACTGGTACTGGTAGATGGCATTGAAAGATCGCTTAATAATATCGATCCGGCTGAAATAGCAACATTTTCGATATTAAAAGATGCTGCGGCCAGCGCCGTATATGGGGTTAGAGGTGCCAATGGTGTTATTTTGATTACTACTAAAAGAGGAAAAATTGGTAAACCTCAACTAAATGTAAGATATGAGCACAGTATTACCCAGCCGGTACACCTTCCAGAATTTGTTGGTGCCGTAGATTATTTGGAGTTATTCAATACTATTGCGCGTGAAGAAGGTACCACACCCCCGTTTTCAGAAGAAAGAATTGAAAACATAAGAGCGGGTAATGATCCTGATCTGTATCCAGATGTAAACTGGTTAGATGAGATCACCAAAGACTTTGCTTCAAACGACAGGGTAAATCTTACGATCTCTGGCGGAAGCGAACTGCTTCGTTATGCCTTTGTCGCTTCCTATTATAATGAACAGGGTATCATTGAAAGAGATCCATCACAGGAATGGGATTCTTCTCCTAATCTTGATCGTTACAATTTAAGGTCGAATGTTGACTTAAATGTTACTCCAACCACACTTTTCAGGGTTAGTATAGGAGGATATCTTCAGGATCTCAAAAGAGCTCCGCAATCTGTAGACGACTTATTCAATCTGGCTTTTGAAACACCACCATACCAGCATCCTATCCAATACTCATCAGGAGAAATACCGGTGCAACCAGAAAGATCAAATCCCTGGGCACTGGCCACACAAACCGGATATGAACGCCAAAGTGCGAGTAAACTGGAGTCTTTATTTTCGGTAGAACAAAAGTTAGATTTTCTATTAAAAGGTTTAAAAACAACCTTTAAGTTCTCGTTTGACCGTTATAATGCGAATAGTGTGACCCGAAGAAAAAATCCAGATTATTTCAACCCGGCTACGGGTAGGCTTGATGACGGTTCTTTAGATCTTACCATTTACAGTTACGGGCAGGATTTCCTTGGATATGAAACGGGATCTGATTGGGGAGACAAAGCGGTTTATATAGAGGGTCGACTGGAATACTCCAATAATTTTGGAGATGAAAACCAGGTAGATGGTCTATTATTATATAATCAGCGTAATTATGATAATGGCGATAGGTTACCCTATCGAAACCAGGGGTTTGCCGGTCGTTTATCATATTCTAAAAAAAGAAGGTATATCGCCGAGTTTAACTTTGGATACAATGGATCTGAAAACTTTGCCAAAGGAAAACGTTTTGGCTTTTTCCCATCGGTAGCGGCTGGCTGGATTATTTCAGAGGAGCCCTTTATGGATAAATTAAACGAGAGCATTTCTAATTTAAAAATAAGAGCCTCATATGGTCTGGTAGGGAATGACCAGTTAAGCGGCCGACGCTTCCCATATATAACGACTATTAACGAGACCAACGGGTATAGATGGGGTGTTAATAATGATTATTATAGATCTGGAAGATGGGAAGGCGATTATGGTGTTCCAGACTTAACCTGGGAAACAGTAGCCAAAGCAAATTTAGGTATCGAACTTGGCTTATGGAATAGCATCAACTTAAGAGCTGATATCTTTAAAGAACAAAGAAGGGATATTTTCCAACAACGACGAACAGTACCGGGTTCGTCAGGCTTTATAAACAATCCATGGGCCAATTACGGTAAAGTAGACAATCAGGGATTCGAATTATCGCTTGATGTTAACAAACAGTTTTCTCAAGACTTGTTTATTAAAGCCTGGGGAAATTTCAGTTATGCCCATAATGAAATCATCGAACAGGACGAACCAAAAGCCTTAATTGGTACCAGCAGATCTTCGACCGGCAAACCTGTCGGACAAATTTTTGGACTGGTGGACGACGGACTTTTCACAAATGAGGACTTTGAGAATATTGACGAAGGAATCTTAAAGGACGGAGTTCCCGAGCATACGTTTGGCCCGGTACGCCCCGGAGACATCAAATATAAAGATTTAAACGGGGACGGCAGGATAACCGGCCTGGACGAAACGGCTATAGGAGGAACTTACACTCCTGAAATCGTATATGGATTTGGAATCAATACCCAGTATAAAAATTTTGATATCGGGTTATTTTTCCAGGGGAATGCCAGAACAGATCGTATGATCGGAGGCCAGTATTTTATACCGGGTACGGGAGCGGCTGCTTTGGGTAACATTTACTCAAATGTAGATGATAGATGGACGGTTGAAAATCCCAGCCAGGATGTCTTCTGGCCCAGACTATCCAATCAAACCAATCCAAATAACGGCATGGCTTCTACCTGGTGGTTAAGGAATATGAGCATGTTACGTTTAAAAAATGCCGAAATAGGATATCTACTCCCTCAAAAGTTTATCGAAAAAGTAAATATGAAAACGGCCCGTTTTTATATAAGGGGTAATAACCTCCTGACTTTCTCCTCATTCGATCTTTGGGATCCGGAAATAGATACTTCTACAGGTTTCAGGTATCCGCCAATTCAGGCTTTCACCGCTGGAATCGATATCAATTTTTAATTAAAAAACGATAAAATGAAAAATATAACATATACGATAATCCTCATCATCTGCGTACTATCTTTTTCTTGTACCGATTATTTAGACAAGGCCCCGGAAGATCAGCTAACCCTTGAGAAGGTTTTTAATGATAAAACCAGGACCGAAGATTGGCTGGCGGGAATTTATTCCAGTGTGCCAGATCCATATTTTGCCATGCTTAAAGATATTGGATATGATGCTTTGGGCGATGATATGGCTCCCTCTACGGGATGGGAACAGTTTGGCTGGAACGTGATAGCCAAGCAAACAGGCAATTGGAGCCCCTCATCTTCCTGGGATAGTAATTACTGGGACATCCTACCCAAACGTATCAGGTCTGCTTTTATTTTTATAGAAAATGTTAGGCCGCTACCCTCCCAAAAGGTTACAGAAGAAGATGTTGAAAATATGAGAAATGAAGCCCGCTTCCTTGTCGCCTATTATTACTGGCTGTTGATAGAAGCTTATGGCCCCGTTCCATTTACTGATAAGATCGTTACGGCCGATGAGAACTTATTAAAAGAGCGAAGACCATTTGACGAAATCGTAGCCTGGATTGATAACGAGCTTAAAGAGGTTTCTAACGAATTACCCGATAGCTATTCCGATGGTTCAAAATTTGGTAGAGCGACCTCTGTAATGGCCCTGGCAGTAAGAGCAAGAATGTTATTATTTGCTGCCAGTCCTCTGGTTAATGGAAATAAAGATTATGATGGTTTTGTAAATAGCCTTGGTGAACCTTTATTTAATACAACGTATGATCCTCAAAAATGGGTTAAAGCTGCAGACGCATGCAAAGAATTAATTGACGTAGCCCATACCGCCGGTCATGACCTCTATTATGAGTATAATGAAGACGGATCAATAGACCCATTTCTTTCATATCAAAATATGATGTTTAGAAAGACAACAGATGGAAATAAAGAAATACTATTTGCCCGTCCGGATAATAATCACTGGCAATACGACAAGTATGCACAACCACGAGGTACGGGAGGAAATGGCGGCCTTGGTGTCACTCAGTCACTGGTAGATGCCTTCTTTATGGAGAATGGATTACCTATTGATGATCCTAATTCTGGTTATAAGGAAAAAGGATTTTCAGAAGAGGCCGAATATCGCAATACCAACTGGATAGAAGTTCAGGGAAATCAGGAGGGAAAAGAAGGACAGGTGACCTTGCCCGATACCTATAATATGTATACCCATCGTGAGCCTCGTTTCTATATCTCAGTGTTATATAACAGGGCCTGGTATAGAAGAGAGAACCGTACTACGCGATTTATGCTGGGGGAATGGGATGGTGGTCCAACCCACGATGCACCACAAAATGGGTATTTGGTTAGAAAAAAAGTACATCCAGATCATGATCCAAGGGCAGGAATCAATCCATATAGACCAGGAATTTTATATCGTTTAGGGGAAGCCTATCTAAATTATGCAGAAGCTTTAAACGAATCTGATCCTGGAAATCCGCAAATTCTGCAATATGTTAACCTTATACGAGAGCGAGCAGGAATTCCTGATCTTCCGGCTGGAATGACTCAAGCCCAAATGAAAGAAGCCATACGAAGGGAACGCAGGGTGGAATTAAACTGTGAATCGGGTATACGATATAGAGATATACGAAGATGGAAAATTGGTGAAGAAACACTAGACAGGGATTTTTATGGGATGAATTTCTTTGGTACCGAATATTGTGACGAAGAAAATAACCCCGATTGCTTCTTTCAAAGAACCGTTTATCAAACACGTAGGTTCTCTAAAAAGAACTACTGGGTTCCTATCCATCAAACGGAAATTGATATCAATCCCGATTTAGTTCAAAATCCGTTCTGGTAATTAAAAAACAATTAACAACTAAAAAATCATAAATAATCAAGTAAAGTAAATCGTTTTAGCTAATTTTTATATTTTTATAGTTCAGGATCAACCGATTTCCAGGTTGATCCGCTTTTTAGAAAAAAAAACGAAATCCGAATACCCTAATTAAAACTAAAATCATGGACCACAAAAAAGAGAAAAAAACCTTCTCAAGAAGGAAGTTTATATCCCGAACCGCCACTGTTGCTGCCGGGATAAGCATTGTTCCAAGGCATGTTCTTGGAGGAGTTGGATATACGGCTCCCAGTGATGCGCTAAATATTGCAGGTATTGGCGTAGGCGGAATGGGAGCTGCTAACCTGGGAAATATAACTGGGCAAAATATTGTAGCTCTTGCAGATGTAGACTGGAAATATGCAGCCGGAACCTTTAACAGGTATCCCAAAGCTAAGAAGTATAAAGATTATCGAAAGATGTTCGATGATATGAGCAAAGATATTGATGCTGTTGTGATTGCCACTCCGGATCATACTCACGCGATAACAGCTGCAGATAGTATGAAATTAGGCAAGCATGTGTATCTTCAAAAGCCACTTACCCATTCTATTTATGAATCACGTTATTTAACCCAATTAGCAAAAGAAACTGGAGTAGCCACGCAAATGGGAAATCAGGGACATTCTGGTGAAGGCACTCGATTATTCGCCGAATGGATACAAAATGGCGAAATTGGCGACCCGATAGAAGCCCATTCCTGGACAAATCGCCCTATATGGCCCCAGGGACTGGAACGACCAAAAGAGCAACCTCCTGTTCCCGCTACCCTGGATTGGGATCTTTTTATCGGTCCTGCTAACTACAGACCTTACCATCCTTCGTATACCCCATGGAACTGGAGAGCATGGTGGGATTTTGGAACCGGCGCTTTAGGCGACATGGGATGTCACCTGATAGATCCGGTATATTTTGCCCTAAACCTGGGACAGCCTATCGCCTTTGAGGGAAGTTCTTCACAGGTCAATACTGAAAGTGCCCCTATAGCCGAAAAGGTGACCTACTACTTCCCGGAAAGAAAAAAGCTGAAAAACATAAAAATGCCCGAACTCAAATTTACCTGGTATGACGGCGGTTTATTACCAGAACGACCTGAAGGTATGATCCCTGGAAAAATCATGGGAGACGATGGCGGCGGAGCTATGGTTGTAGGAACTAAAGGAACCATTATTTGTAGTACTTACGGTCGTGATCCCTATATCGTAGGCAGGGAAAACGATCCTCCTAAGGTTAAAAAAACCATCCCACGTGTTTCTACCAGTCACGAAATGGATTGGGTTAGAGCCTGTAAAGAACCTAAGGGAAGCCGTACGGAAGCCAGTTCTAATTTTATGTATTCAGGACCGTTTAATGAAGTGGTGGTGATGGGAGATCTGGCCGTGCGTTTACAGGATTTAAAGAAAAAACTGGAATGGGATGCCGAAAAAATGGAAATCACCAATATCAATGATAACGAAGAAATTAGGGTGGTAACTTCTGATAAGTTTACCGTGGTAGAAGGGGATCCTAAATTCGATACCCAGTATGCCACAATTAATGCAAAACAGGCATCACAAGAGTATATCAAACATAATTACAGAGAAGGTTGGAAATTATCATAATAACAGGTTGTATATAAATATAAAAGAATGAAAAGAAAAATAAGCTCATCAGGAATTACAAAAACGATCAATTTGCAGTTGGCAGCGCTTTTTATATCAGGTACTGTGCTGATAGGCTGTGGAGAAAGCAAAAAGAAATCATCAGACGAAGAGACAGTCGATACGGCAGCAAATACTGAAGAAACAGTTGCGGCTACCTCTCCCAATCAACTATCTGAAAAAGAGAAAGAAGAGGGTTGGAAATTATTGTTTGACGGTAAAAGCACCGATGGTTGGCGAGGCTACCTTAAAGATTCTTTCCCTGAAAAAGGATGGATCATTGAAGACGGAGCCTTAAAAGTTCAGGGGGCAGGTACTGGAGAAGCCGGTAATGGAGGAGATATCATCTTTGATGAGGAATTTAAAGATTTTGAACTTTCCCTGGAATGGAAAATTTCGGAAGGAGGAAACAGCGGAATTTTTTATTTAGCAGAAGAGATAGAAGGAGAGCCTATTTTCACTTCGGCTCCTGAAATGCAGATTCTTGATAATGACAGGCATCCGGATGCCAAATTAGGTAAGGATGGCAACAGGCAGGCGGGCTCTTTATACGATTTAATACCTGCCAGACCACAAAATGCTAAACCTGTAGGAGAATGGAATAAAGTGTCTGTTCTTGTATACCGGGGAACTGTTGTACATACCCAAAACGGCGAAAATGTTGTGGAATATCACTTATGGACCGATGAATGGAAAGAAATGATTAAAGACAGTAAGTTTAAAGACTGGAAGAGTTTTCTAAATGCCGGAGGGGATGATAAAAAAGGCTATATCGGACTTCAGGATCATGGCGATGATGTATGGTTTAGAAATATAAAAATAAAAGAGCTATAAGAATCATAAACCGTTTATTATCATAAAATAGCAACACAAAAGCCTTACAGAAAATGTAAGGCTTTTGCATTTCAATGAAGTAGAAAAATAATCAATCCATATTCCAAATAGCTAAAAAACGTTCTTTAAACGCTAATGCTTCATCTTTAGAATGACCATCTTCAATATATAGCTTCATGGATAAGATTCTTTTTTGTCCACTGGGATGTGAGAACACTTCTCCTCCAAATATCTCCTGAAGTGTTTCAAAATCACCTTGAATCAATTTGAATTTTTCCGGCTTTTTAATATGAATCAAATGAATTGCGATCAGATCTGCCAGATACTCGGCTTTTTGATAGTCATTGGTGCTATTTCCCTTTGGAATAGTCGCTGCAAGATTAAATATCTTCGCCTGAGGTAGCGTTGCCATATGAGCTACTTCATGAGTAAGAGCAAAGAGCTGAATGGCTTCATTCTCTAAATCAATCAATCCCTGACTCACTTCTAAATAATCCGAAGCAGCACCCGCATCAATATTTACATCTTCAGCATTAATATGAATTTCTTGTGGAGGATTCACATCAGGAATATCCTTAAACAGCGGAATGACCGAATCTTTATATAAGCTTACCAGCTTTTCTTTTTTGGTTTCCGATTGGGACTCCGGATTGGATGAATCCTCATCATTGCTCTGATTTTCGGAATGATGCTCATCACAAGCCCATAAAATTCCGAGAAGGAGAAGCAAAAAGTATTTATTCATTCTTTCTATTTTATAAAAAAAGCAAGCATTCCAGGGGAATACTTGCTTTTTTTGCTATGGCTAATCTTTATTATTCTGCGTAGTAGGTAAAATTACTGGTATACGTTACTCCTGCCTCCGCATTAGAATATGATGATGAAACTGGGTAATCATCTGTATTGTACTCATAAGACAATTCCTCATCGGCCTCACTTCTAGTAATAGGATTATTGGTATTTACACCATCAATACTTGCCTTGATTGCAGCATAGGCAGCAGGATAAATACCTTTATATGGGTTATTCTTGTCATCATAAGTAGCTTCTACAGTGTTAGACTGGGCTGTACCTCTCACAAACTTGATAACATTGCCGTTATCATCATAAGTAAATGTTCTGATGTCATCTACAGTAGGTTCTTCTAACTGATGATTTGTTCTTTCTTCTCGTGCTAATAAATCTTGCTCATTATAACTGTATGTAAAGACATATTTTAAGGCATCATCTTCAAACTCTTCAGCCTTGGTGATTTTACCATCTTCATAAGTATACTCTGTTCTTCCTCCGTTGTGAGTTTTTTCGGTTACTTGATTTTTATCATCATAAATAAGGGTATACTCTACCGTATCAAAACCGTCAAATGTTGTATAACTATTTACAAATCCTGAAGTCTCGTCATACGTGTAGCTTGTAGTTTCTTCCAGAACAAAAAAGCTATAATCATCAACAGTGGTAACTGTTTTTAATCGAGAACCACTACCTACTTCTCCGCGTACGTTTACGGTTACCGTATATTCTTTTACAGAACCATCTTCTGCAGTAACGGTAAAAGTTTTGGCTTCACCATCCACAAAATCTACCTGTTCTCCAGATGCAGGAGTAATCGTTGCTCCTTCAGAAATAGCAATATTCGGAATGATATCTTCTAATGATGTTCCAAAAGGAACGCTTACAGTGATATTGGTACCAAGATCATAGTTAATATCGCTTTCATTAACATTATTAAACGTAAGACTGAAATCTGTAATTTCAGCCAATGAAGAAGGCTGTACAGCATTATCATCATCACTTGAGCAGGAGGTCAAGGCTATGGCGATAAAAGCAAAAATAATTGAGAATGTTTTTTTCATGATTAAATGTTTAAGGTGTTTAGGTTATCTTAGGTTTATATACTTAGGTAAGCTGCAAGATAAAATCAGCCCCACCCAAAAGTTTTTCAGATTATAAATCAGGATTATTAATAATGGCATCGTTGGGGAGCAAAAGCGTATACCGCTCATCTCCTTCTTCTAACGTATAGCTATTACCATTATAGGTTTTTCGTATTTCCGGTTGTGTGGTTCTTCTTAGGTCATTCCATCGATGTCCCTCAATGGCAAATTCTCTTCTACGTTCTTTTAAAATTTCGGTCAACAGGCTTTCATTATCCAGCGTATTTATAAAATCCTGATATGCAGAAAATCCAGATGGGGTATACCTGTTCTCCGCAAAATCAAGTAGTGTCTCTTTGGCACTATCCGTTTGATTTAAATGAGCGAGAGATTCAGCTATAATAAAGTATAACTCCGATGTCCTGTAACTCACTTTAAATTTATTTTGTGCACTTTTCTTAGAGTGATATCGGCCATCATTATACTGTTCAAAATAAAGCGAAAACCTCAAATCTGATTCCGGATCATAGGCTGCTATCAAATCATCAGATATACTTGCTTTTGCTACAAGCTCCAGATCAGCTATCTTTTCCAGGGCTAAAATGGATTCCACTGAGTTATATTCTGACGGCATTATGGATGCATTATCATTAAGATTTTGAATATCAGCTTTTATGCTTAATGCTTCTTTCGAAAAGGCTATGGCTTCTTCCCAGTCTTGTTGATACAAGGCTACCCGGGCCCGAAATGCCAGTACTGCTATTTTTGAAAATCTGTAATTTAGTCCTTCCTCCTGTTGGCTCACCTTCACTAAAGCTTGTGCTTGTTCAAGATCAGTCAAAATTTGTGTATAGACGTCTTCCAAAGATTTTTTTGGATAGGCTTTTTCGGCATCATACTCGGTAACTATAGGTACTGCCGGTTCTTCGTTTGTAGCATTCTTATCATAAGGTTTTGCGTATAAATTAACCAGTTCAAAATATTGCATGGATCTAAGTGCATAGGCCTCACCCACTAACTGGTCGATACTGTGTTGATCGCCTTCGATGTTATTCTGATTTTCTATAATATGATTACAGTAGAAAATAATAGTATAAAAACTGCCATATGGAAAAGATCTGGTAAGCGGACTCGCATTGCGATCATTCCATATAAAAATGTCTTCATATTGCTCAATTCCGGAAGCATTTGGATTTAATCGAAGCTCATCACTGCGATAGCTGGTTAGAATCTTACCAAGATTAGTGATCGAATATGCAGAAGTTAGAAAACTTCTATAATCTTCTACGCTTTTTGGAATGACCTGACCTACCGGTTGTACTTCCAAATAATCATCACAGGAAGTAAGGCCAATTATTAATGTAAAAAAGTAAAGTAGCTTTTTCATAGTACGGTGTTATAATCAGTATTATAAAGAGAGATTAAATCCTGCCGAGATAATTTTCGGAATAGGTTGTGCGTATAAGCTGCCATAAGTTTCAGGATCAAAGTACCCGTCGTAATCGGTTCCGATCACAAACATGTTTCGGGCCTCCAGATTAAAATTTAAACCTGAAATTCTCAGTTTTTCCAGTTGCTTCTTAGGGAGTGCATAGCTTAACCGAATACTACTAATTCGTATATAGGAAATATCTTTAAGCCATATATCCAGGTCTTTATAGGTATTGCCGGCATCGTAGGTATTGTACCAACTGTACAGCAGATTGGTATTGAATCCTGGCGAATTTGCTCCAATCAATGCAGGATATTTTCCTGTACCCGCTTTTAAAATATCCGTATTATAATTAGAACCCGGCTGAGCCTGAGTAGGGTTGTAAGTAGGCTCAGCTCTTACGGTTTGTTTAATATTGAAATTGGTTAAAACCCGAAGATCAAATTGTTTATACGAAAAGGTGTTTCTAAAACCACCGGTAAACTTTGGCATCCCATCGCCCGCGTAGGTATATAAGTTTCTGTGATTCTCTCGTGATAACTGACTTCCATCTACTCCTTCTTCCAGATTATAAAACTCTACCGCAGTTACTTTTCTTCCGTTTTTCCAGAATAATGGTAGGCCATTACTATCCAGCCCGGCTGTTTTAAGCGCAAAAATAGCCTTAACACTATAGCCTTTTAAAGAAGGCTTCAGGTTGTTTTCCGGTATTTCAATATCTTCAACCACACTTTTATTATGCGCGATATTCAGTCCGCTTGTCCATCTAAAATTCGGGGTGTTGATATTGGTGGTATTAATCGATAATTCATATCCCTTATTACTTACCGTAGCCCAGTTTGTACTTATAAAGTTATAACCGTTCTCCAGGGGAATCGATCGTAAACCTATTAGATCTGTACTCTTTCTGGAATAATAATCTCCGGTTAGAAAAACACGATTATTAAACAGGCTCAAATCAAAACCGATGTTAGAAGATGTCGTTTTTTCCCATCTCAGGTTAGGGTTAGGTGCATTGGTTGCTCGTATAGCTTCTTCATTGGTTCCCGGAAGTATCGAGACATTATTATATTGACCCACAACAAAAGGAGAAGTAGATTTATCGATATTTCCCTGCACCCCGTAAGAAGCTCTAAGTTTAAGCATATCTATAGCATCAATATTTGCCATAAAATCCTCCTTATCTAAATTCCATGAACCTGCAAAAGACCATATTGGCAGGTATCGATATTTAGGGTTTACACCAAATAAGTTAGAGCCATCATATCTTAAACTCCCAAATACGGTATATTTCCTGTCCAGTGTATAGGATGCAGTTCCATAAAATGATGCAAAAACATTCTCATTATAGGTCTTTTTATAGGTATCGAATAACGAATTCTTCAAAGCCAATTCATTAGTAATTGGAATGGTAGTGAGCGTATTCGAATTAAAACCGAATCCTTTGGTATGGATCTCAGTATGCTTGTTTTGTCTGAACTCGGTTCCTAACATCAGATCCAGCTCATGCCTTTTATTAAAAGTAGTGTTATAATTTGCGGTTGTTTTCCAGTTATACTGAAACACATCGGCGTTCCAGTTTTGGATAATTCCGCCTTCCGGCATATAATAATCATAGCCACCACTCACGCTGTATCTTGATTGCTGACGATATTTACGCGTATAATAACTGTTTTTATCGCTTACCTTTTCTGTACTATTAAAATCTAGTTGTAGCCCTAGTTGCGTAGAAAATTTTAAGTCCTCATTAAAATCATAATCAATATTAAAAATTGATTTCAATGAATTTGCTTTATACTCATGCGCTGTATTTCTTCGTTCTTCAAGAACATTATAATTAAGATTTAGATCTGAGCGTTCTACCAGATCCGGGTCATACACATAATTGCCGGCGGCATCGGTTAATCTAAGGTATGGATTGGCATGCCTGGCATAATACGCCGGGTTTGTATAAGCATCAGCCCCAGATATATAAGATGAAGTTCTGTTTTGGCTTCCAAATAAGGCCACCCCAACCTTTAATTTATCGGTAATCGAAAAATTATCTTTAAGGGTTATATTAAAACGCTTTTGACCAGTGCCAATAGTTGTTCCCTGTTCATCAAAAAGGCCGGCAGAGAAATAATAATCATTATTTTCACTACCTCCAGAGATACTAAGCGTATACTGCTGATTTACGGCCATTTGGTATAACTCCTTTCCCCAGTTGGTATTCACGTTTCTAAGCTCATTAATGGCGTTTTGAGCTGTTGAAGAAATGGCGTCGAACCCATTATTCTGAAAATTATCGTACTGATTATAATTATTTAAAATTCGGGCAACCGCTCCCCTGTTTTGCTGATAGGTAAGATCCGGTCTGCTAGCCAGGTAAAGTTCTAAATCTACCTTTTGCGAAGCATTCAATAAATTCAGTTTGCTAAAGTCTGGTCGTTGCGTCACAAATACATTGGCATTGGTATTTATACGCATTGCCCCTCTCTTACCTTTTTTACTGGTAATGACAATTACGCCATTTGCCGCACGGGCTCCATAAATTGAAGTAGCCGAGGCATCCTTCAACACGGTGATACTTTCTATATCTCCGGGATTTAATCCCGCGATAGGCGAAGATTGAAGATTATCAATATTATCTTTATCTCTAAAATCTTCCGGAATATCATCGCCCTGTAACGGAATTCCATCAAGTACCCATAGCGGATCTGAAGAACCATTTAGCGTAGCGATACCACGAATCGAAATTTTCGAGGCTGCACCGGGAGCACCCGTGGTAGGCTGTACCATTACCCCTGGTAACTGTCCGGTTAACATCTGGTCTACCGTTGCCACACCAGCCTGCTCAATTTCTGCTACATCAACCTTCGCATAAGCCGATGTCGCCTTCCTTTTTTCAATTTTCTGATATCCAGTGATAATAACCTCATCAAGATTCTCTGAACTTTCTTTTAGTGTGATCCTTAAATTTTTAGTGTTATTCCCAAGTTCAATGGTTTTAGATTCAAATCCCATATACGAAATCACCAGGGATTTAATATTAGGATCGACCCTTAGTTCAAAATTTCCATCAAAATCGGTGGTTGTCCCCAGCATAGCTCCCTGCAGGATACCTTTCTCGTCGGTTTGATTTCCAACCATTGAAGAGGATACGTAAACAGAAGCCCCGGCAATGGGCATTTCTGGTTTTCCTCCAACCATCGTACCGGTTACCAGAACCTGATCCTGGGCAATAAGTGCCAGTGGCATAAATATTAAAAAGTAGATTAATCTTTTCATTATCTAATTATTGAGATTGTATTCTATACGAGATATTAGATCTCTATAGTGTGCTTTAGTTAATTCGTCTCCTTTGTTTTTCTTCTTCTTAAGAAGCTTTAGTATTTTTTCCAGCGCATATCTTTTACTGGTACTGGCATCAGAAACCCTTGGGATATAAGAGAAATGAACATTTTTAAAATTCCTGTCGTCATCAGAAAGCGTATGTTCTTTGGTTTTCTTCAACAGCTCATTTCGATCTACCGTAAGTACGTCTACATAATTTTTCTGGGTAATTCTATCGAACCTGTTCAGATGCTTATTCTTTTTTGTGTTTTTGAAAATGGCTTCAAAAAGTCGATCAAAAAGGTATTCTTCGGTAAACACTTCTTTTTCATTCTTTGCAAGAATTTCATTTTCCGTGATTCGCATTAATCGGTCGGTTTTCAATAAAGCATAGATCATATTGGTCTGATAGATTCGCTGCATAGAAACCGGTGAGTAATAGCGTTCCCCATCGGGTGCATCCCTAACGGCAAAGACCTTATCAATCATAGCTGGCGTAAATAACCATTCCTGCGGAAGTATTGCATTTTGGATCACATACTCCAGCGCTTGTTTTTGCAGGTTTGCAGGAACCGGTTGGTAGCTTTCCTTGCCATCTCCATATACGGTATTATTAAGATAAAGACCTCCAATATTCGCCATCACATGTTTATTATAAAGCTCCCATTGATCGATAACCGACTTATATAATTTTGAAGCTTTATAATAATCCTGCCCTTCTTCACTGGTCCATTCCAGGATATTGGGCATTATTCGTTTAAGGTTTTTTAATCCATATTCACTGGCTTTTACGGCATTATCCCCAAGATCTTCACTTTGCGACCTGGGATCCACAATATCCATCTGCTGCGCACCATAGAAATACAATGGATCGTTTTCATGTTTACGGATCCATTGATTGGTAAGTGGTAACTCCTTATGCGCTGTTTCCGCTCCCGTCCATCGATATCCCCAGTCGATCGCATATTTGTCATAAACCCCAATTTTAGGCGTAATATCAACCACGCTATCCTCGGGCTGGGCTACATAATTAAATCGGGCATAATCCATGATCGAAGGAGCCGTCCCTCCCATTCTTGAGGTAAAACTTTTAGATCGTAACGAATCTACGGGGTAACTATAAGAAGCTCCCATATTGTGTTTAAGGCCAAAAGTATGTCCTACCTCATGAGAAGAAACAAAGCGTATGGCTTCTCCCATATGTTTTTCTGAAAATGTATTCGCCCTGGCATTTGCATCGATTACCCCGGTTTGCACGCGAATCCAGGAGTGCAGTCCTTTCATTAAGTTATGCCACCAAATAATATCCGACTCTAAAATTTCTCCACTTCTGGGATCAACTACAGAGGGTCCCATGGCGTTTTGTTGCTCTGAAGCGGCATAGGTAATCACAGAATACCGCACATCATCAATATCGAAGTCTTTATCCTCTGCTGAAGGGATTTTCACCTGTACGGCATTTTTAAAGCCCGCCTCTTCAAAGGCCACATTCCAGTCTAATACCCCCTGTTTTATAAAAGGCACCCACTGTTTTGGTGTAGAAGGATCTATAAAATAAACTATAGGTTCCTTTGGCTCTACAAGTACGCCCTGCTGATATTTATCGATATCTTCTTCTTTAGGTTCCAGCCTCCATCGGGTAATAAGCTTTCTGGATTCCACTTCTTGTTGGGCATCGGTAAAATATTCCATCGGGGTTGAAAAGTACCCGATTCGTTGATCTCCAAATCTAGGCTTCATTACCTTTTTAGGCAGCAGCACAATGTTTGTCGTTACTCCTATAGAAAGTGGTAAGGCAGCACTCCCACCTTCACTAACCGAAGTGGTAAGCAGGGATTTGGCAACGATATTTTCGGGAAATGCCTTTATCTCTTCGATAAGGGATAAATTGGTTTTAATACTCCCTCCAAGGCCGATATTGGCCAAAACATCACTAAAGCTTTTTTCTTTTCCGCTAAAAATTTTATTTACTTTAAAAACAGTCGACGTAGAATCGGTATTTTGGGTAGTGATATCGAATTCCTCGATAATCGACTCGCTAAAATTATCTTTTACCGATAAGGTAATGGCGGCATCTCCCGGAGATTGCACTCTGGGATTTATGGTTTTTGCCCATACTTTTTTACGTACAGTATCTTTATAGAATCGAACAAGTTTGGTCTCAAACGCCATCCCTTTATTTAGGCCATGCCCGTTTAAAGCATAGGGAACACTGGAGATCTTATTTACGATGAGTAAATCCTGAGACATTAAAGTGTCTGGTATTTCAAAATAATAATCATCTTCAATGGTATACACATTAAACAAGCCCTTTCTTACCTCCCCATCTTTTAAGAATTTTTCATAGCTCAGTTCGTCACTGTCCACGCTTGTAGAATCCTCTGCACTCTCTTTATTTTCCTCTTTTTTCTTATTATCCTTTTTTTCTTCCTGGGCATTAGCCGTTATTCCGGTACTTAGAAAAGCTACCAGCATCATTAGGGCCCAGTGGTGAATAGTTAAATTCAATAAGAATTTTTTCATGAAATAGATTATTTAAAGTTTAAATATCTATTTGCTTAAGTGTTAATAAAAACCAAATGGAGTGAACTCTTTAAAAAAAGGAGTGAAGTTTAGTATTAGGATAACAGAGGTAGTATACAAATAAATTTATCTTCTACTATTTTCGTTTTAAAGCTATCAACTTCGTAATAATTATAAATATTCTTTAAATAAGTTAAGCCTATTTTATGACCTTCAATATGTTCTTTCTTTTTGGGAGAATAATTATTGGTAACCGTAACATGGGTATTATTTATTTCTACTTCAATGTTTAAAGGATTGCTTTTTGTGATTTCATTATGCTTTATGGCATTTTCCACCAGGGTTTCTAAGGACAGTACGGGAATTTTTTTATAAAAAATCAACTCATCATCACTTTGGTTTACAATCGTAATATTTAAACTGTTTTTAAATCGGATTTTATGCAGAAAAATATATTGCTCCAGGAAGTCCAGTTCTTTTTTAAGGCTCGTTAGATTATCATCCCTGTTTTCCAGCAAATAGCGATATACATCTGCAAGTTGTAACACAAATTTTTGGGACAGATTGGGTTTGGATTCAATAAGATAGTGTAGCGAATTAAGCGTATTAAAAAGAAAATGGGGATTCATTTTCTTTTTAAGTTGATTTAGCTGCAGTACGGCATTTTCTCTTTGGTAATTTTCGTTGGCTATAGCCAGTTGTTCCTTTTCTTTCTGTACGCTTAAATTCTCGTTATATTCTTTTTTCAGCTGAAATCTTGCGATAAGCAGCAATGACATAAATGTGATAAAGGCCAGTAAACTAATCCAGGAAAAATAGCGCTGAACTTCTACAGTGGTATCCTGGAGATCAAACTTCACGAAATTAGCCACCACGATAAGGTCCTGATCTCCTATCATCACCTTGTCAAAATAGCGCACAATGTCCAATCCCAGATATTGCGAAATTCCGTTGTTTTTCAGCACCTCGTTATCAGATTGGTTTAGGATATCTGAAATAGCAAAGAAATCAAAATACGAGGGTATTTTTTTTCCAATATTGTCAACTTCGGGATGTAGCAGGCATATGCCATTTTTGTTGAAAACGGTGGTATAGGAATTTCGTTCCTTATATTTTTCTGAGTAGTATTTCCAAAACGCTTTTAAATCAACGTCATACCCCACAATCACAGTAGTGTCTTTATTTTTTTTAAAAACATAAGCCTTCCGGTTAAGTACTTTATCTTTAGAAATGATTATCGTATCCAAAGTTCCCTTTGCAGCGTCCAGCAGCATTTTTTTATTTGGAATGGAAGGCTCACTAAATTCGGCTTTCGGTCTTAAATGTTCCGTTTCCTGAACACCGCCAGGCGTGATGGTATATACATAACTACCGGAATTTACCGCGTTCGATAAAGCTAAATCACTTACAAAATTCAGTTTGTTGATTAAGGTGCTTAGGGGAACATCTGAAGCGTCTTCAATACTATTTTTAGCATAGTTTAAAAAACTGTTCAATTCTAGAAATTCAGAAGCTATAGTATTCTTTTTAGAATAAAGGTCTGTCTCTCTTACATCTTCCATCAGGCCTGAAGACACAGAGGTTATTTTTGGGGTAATTAAAGAGCTTCCTATAAAAAAGCCAATAATGATCAGAAGACTTAAATAGAAATATTTCTGATGTTTTCTAAACCGTCTTAAATAGTTAATAAGTTCCATTTTAATGATTTAACCACTCTTTAAAAGCGTTGATCGTCATTGAACTTATTAATATGGGGCCGCCACTGCCGGGAGACGGACTTAATTCTATTTTTAGGCGATTTTGGCTATATTTTACAATAGATTTTATGGCATTATGACTAATAATAAATTTCCTGTTGATTTTAAAAAACTCTTTTGGAGCCAGTTTATCTTCTAAATTTAGAATCGTACTATCATACAGATACACCTGGTTATCCCTGGTAAACAGGAATAAAGATTTATTCTCTGCCATAAAATAGGCGATTTCTTCACTTTTAATCGATATTAATTCTTCTCCCTGAGAGACCAGGAAACGATTTTGAATTTGTGGTGTTTGCAGATCCGGTAATGTTGTTTTAAGCCGTTCCAGTAAATTCTCTACATGATCAGATTCCTTTTTACTACCCACAAAGTTGATGTATTTTTCCAGGGCTTTGTCGAGTTTCTGCTTATTATAAGGCTTAAGTAGGTAATCAATGGCAAAAAACTGAAACGACTGTACCGCAAAATGATCAAAAGCGGTGGTGAAAATGATGGGAATTTGAATGTTTAAGGCATTAAAAATTTCAAAGCTTTCCCCATCTCCCAGGCTTATATCGCTAAAAATGAGATCACAGGAATTATTTGTAAACCATTCCTTTGCCTGTTTAATATTCTCTAACCTGGCCACTATTGTAATCTCGTATTTCGATTTTAACAATAAGCTTTCTAAGGATTCTGCCGCTAAATCTTCATCTTCAATAATTACGACTTTCATTGTAGGGATAACAGTCTTAAATGTTGATTTTTAGTACTCTATTTTAAAAAAACTAGGCAATATTACTAAAAACCAAGAAGGATAAATTCATTTTGATTGCTAATCTTTAGAGTTTTAAGAATATATCTTATTTTACTCGTTTACTTTTCATTTATCTCAATTTTAAGGATTTAAAAAACTATTTATTTAAATATGTTTAAAAAAACTGATATCCTTTAAAGTACCCCAAGCTCTCTTTTTATCCTGCAAGTTCAGGATACTATTGTAGCTTAAGGCCAACTATTGTACAGGCTACATGCATTTAGTGAGTGTTATTAAGAAACCTCAGCTTGCGGGTGTATAAGCATCCTCTTTATGGAGTTCAAACCACTATTATGGCGATGCTGACTTTAGGAGGATTATCTATTATGCATAGGTCAATTCATCATAATTACAATTCATTTCAGTAATTAAGCCTAGCACTAATTGTTGTATATGCGATTTGCATTTAGTGAGTGTCATTAAAAATCTAAACCTCACCTTACGGGTGTACAAGCACCCTCTTAATGGGGTTTAATCCACTATAAGTTCAATTCCGGCCTTTTCGGCCTTGTATTTTATTTTAGTCATCAGCTCATAATAATTCCAATTCCTTAAAACAAATCCGTTTTCATTTTTGGCGATTTCTATTTTATCTTCCTGGTTTAGCAAAATAAGCGTTCCGGCTTGATGTTTAATACAAAAATCAATAAGCTTTCGACTGTATACATGCAAGCGGTTACTTATATAGCCTTTTTCATGGTTATGGAATTTTTTCACTGCTTTTGTTTTACGTTTACGCCCTTTTCCCGGTCGGCAATAGGTAGCCCCGGTTTGCGTTCTTCTTCGAGCAGCCTGTATGGCTAACCTCCTGTATAAAAACTCTTCACGATTGCCAATACTCATTTTTTCCTTACCCGATTTTACCATAATAGGATATTCAAGCGATAAAGAAGCTTCTGCAATGACTTCCGGTTTTAGGCTATGCTTTTCTTTTTCAATTTCAAAGGTAGCCAGCATAAAGATCTTATTGTCTTTTAATTTGATGTGGGAAGTACACAGTTTGGTTTGCCCTGCTACTAACTTTTCCAACAACTTTTTCTTATCGGTATGATCCCTTCCTAAATACGTCTTTAGCGGGATCGAGAATAGTCGAAAACGAAAGGTACTTTTTTCCTTATCATAGGACAATCCATGAACTCCATCCCTATGAAAAGGAAAGGCCATATTTCTTTTGAAATTCATCACCGAGCGTTCTCCTCTCCAGTATTCCTCACGGTAATAATTAAATGTCGTTATGATTTTT
>Ga0208014_1000345_pt1 | contig 20949 bp, 21 predicted proteins | sample 25_taG_FD_184099 | JGI IMG/M metagenome (GOLD analysis project Ga0208014, IMG submission 184099) | Marine viral communities from Cariaco Basin, Caribbean Sea - 25_WHOI_OMZ (SPAdes) (version 2) | ecosystem: Environmental > Aquatic > Marine > Oceanic | place: Caribbean Sea: Cariaco Basin...
TAAACAAGATCAACAAAACTTTTGCTTTCCTTGAGCAGTCACATGAGCGTCCGCCAAGTGCCGAAGAGATCGCGAAAGAACTTGATATGACTATTAATGATGTTAAGGAATCAATGAAGAATTCCGGGCGTCACGTATCTATGGATGCTCCTTTGGTAGAAGGCGAAGATTCTAACCTTTATGATGTACTTCGTTCAGGAGAATCTCCAAACCCCGATAGAGAACTCCTACATGAGTCTTTACGTACAGAAATTGAAAGAGCTCTTGAAACCCTTACTCCCAGAGAAGCCGATGTAATTCGTCTTTATTTTGGACTCGGAGACCAGCATCCAATGACTCTTGAAGAAATTGGCGAGACTTTTGATCTAACAAGAGAAAGAGTAAGACAAATTAAAGAAAAAGCTATCAGAAGGTTGAAACACACCTCCAGAAGCAAGATATTAAAGACATACCTGGGTTAATTCCCGGTAAAGAAGCAACAGTTGATTACTGTTCTTTTTTGATTGATTGATGAAGAACCCGGAGCTGATTACTCCGGGTTCACCTTTTATTAAGGTGTCAAAAATGGCATTTTTGTAGGGAAATTTTCAAGCAAGAAGTTAAGCATCAACTACTTGTTTGGTTATCTTCTCATTTTTATAATTTTTGGCCCAAAAATATACTCATGAATTATGCAATAAGCTACGTAAGCACCGTAGCTTCAGGAATTTCTGAAAATGAAATTGAAAACCTCCTTAAATTAACCAGCTCCAATAATAATCAGGTTAAGATCACCGGTATCTTATTATACTCAAATGGCAACTTCTTTCAGGTTTTAGAAGGGGAAAAAACAATGGTGACAGACCTTTTTGAGAAGATACAACTAGATAAAAGGCATTATAACCTCATTCCTATTTTCAAAAAAGAAATTGAAGGTCAAAAATTTGATACTTATGAGAACTTGTTTTTAAGCCTGGATGCCGCCTACAACAGAGAAGAATTAGATTATTACAAATCTCATGTAGAAAAACTCGACCCCTCAATCCGAAATTCAGTAAACTATGTGCTGGAGAATTTTTCCTAGGAAATTCTACTGTTCCCAGCTAAAGTTGATCACTCCCGTAGCTATAAGAATAATGACAATGACCAGAAGGATTACGGCTATGAAGCAACCCATTTTTCCGTAATTCCTTTTCTTGCTTCTTTCTTCTACTTCCATGAATAAAATATTATATTTAGTCTTTCTTTTAATGATACAAATTTATTCGAACAGGAATTCCCCCTTAACCGGCTAAGCCTTTTAGTATAATTCTTGTTACTTTTGCAGCACAACAACACCAACATGAAAGACAGACTTATAGCTCCCTCCCTTTTGGCAGCCGATTTTGGAAACCTGCAGCGCGACATAGAAATGGTCAACAAGAGTGAAGCCGATTGGTTTCACATCGATATTATGGACGGGGTATTTGTTCCGAATATCTCTTATGGCATGCCCGTACTGGAAGCCATAAACAGGCACGCAAAAAAGGTTATTGACGTGCACCTCATGATCGTTGATCCAGACAGGTACATCAAGGAATTTGCTGCGCTGGGAGCCAATAATCTTTCGGTGCATTATGAAGCCTGCACCCATCTGCACAGAACCTTACAGGCTATTAAAGCTGAAGGTATGAAAGCAGGTGTAGCACTTAACCCACACACGCCGGTACAACTACTGGAAGATGTGATTGGAGATATTGACCTGGTTTGTATGATGAGTGTAAACCCAGGTTTTGGCGGACAAAGCTTTATTGAGAACACTTATAAAAAGATAAAGCAACTAAAAGAAATCATTGAACGTATCGGTGCTTCTACACTCATTGAGATAGACGGTGGCGTCACAGATAAAAATGCAGCCCAACTTATCGAAGCCGGTGCAGATGTTTTAGTCGCAGGTAGTTTTGTTTTTAAAGCCGAAGATCCCACACGAACCATTAAAGAGCTAAAAGATCTTGTCAATAAATAAAGAGGAAAACATGTTTGATGTAATCATAGTTGGTGGAGGTCCTATTGGTATTGCCTGCGCACTGGAGGCAAAAAAGATTGGTCTCTCCTATCTCATTTTAGAGAAGGGAACCCTTGTAAATTCCCTCTACAATTACCCGTCTAACATGACCTTCTTTTCAACTTCTGAAAAGCTTGAACTGGATGAAATACCTTTTATTAGTACCAATCCAAAGCCCCACAAGCAGGAAGCTCTCGAGTACTACCGAAGAATTGTTACTTCAAACCATCTTAAAATTAACCTTTTTGAGAGGGTAGAAAAAATTGAAGCCGAAGATAACCTGCATAATATCACCACTTCTAAGGCAAGCTACCGCTCCAAAAATGTCATTATTGCCACTGGTTTTTACGACATCCCAAATTACCTGAATATTCCCGGGGAAGATCTCCCAAAGGTAGCGCATTATTACGGCGACCCTCACTTTTACGCCACTCAAAAGACAATCGTGGTAGGCGCCAGTAATTCGGCTGTCGATGCCGCACTCGAGATCTACCGTAAAGGTGGAGATGTAACTATGGTGGTAAGAGGCCCTGCCATTGGGGAACGTGTAAAATACTGGGTCAAACCCGATATTGACAACAGGATCGATGAAGGCAGTATAAAAGCTGTTTTTAATGCCAAAATTAAAGAGATCAGAGAATCTGAAGTAATTATCACTTCCAAAGATGAGGAACAGGTGCTGGAAAACGACTGGGTACTCCTGCTAACCGGTTACCGTCCTAACTTTGAATTTCTGAAAAACATCGGGATCGACCTCTCACAAGACGGTAAAAAAATTCCGCAGTATGATCCAGAATCCATGGAGTCTAATGTAAAAGGTATCTACCTCGCCGGAGTAATTTGTGGCGGGACTGAAACTCATAAGTGGTTTATAGAAAATTCGAGGGTTCACGCGAAAATGATCATGCAAAATATTGTTGGGAATTAGCAAACCTGGCAACGGCAACTTTCATTTTTCGAGTTCTTCTTCATTTTTTGCTACCCATTCCCTTCCTGAAGAATTTTTATTCCGAATATGAAATTCTTCGTATCTTTGCACTCAGTTTAGTAGATTCTGAAAGAATAGCAGCAGGCACCTAAAATTTTTAAACCCCTGCTCCAAAAACCCTGATGATCTTCAGAAGCTTACTGAAATTATTATCATATGGACCCTGACCCCGATAATTGCGATACGAGTTTTAAAGGCCTTTCCCGTCTTTGCCCTTTTTCTTATTTCATTCTTTTTGACTTTAAATTTCCTGATTGCTCTCTTTTATCTTTAAAGAGTTCAGGTTATTCTGCATAATCACTTTAAAATTTACCACTTATAGTTATGGGACTCCTATTGACTTACCTGTTTATTGCCCTTTTCACCTCTTTTATATGTTCTATTGCAGAGGCAGCATTGCTGTCTACTCCGGTCTCTTATGTAAAGGCCAAAATAGAAATGGGCAGTAGAACTGCCAAAAATTTCCTCTCATTAAAAGAAGATGTAGACCGGCCACTTTCGGCAATACTCTCACTCAACACGGTAGCGCACACCGTTGGTGCCGCCGGCGTGGGTGCCCAGGCCACCGTTGTATTCGGCGAAGCCTACTTTGGAATTGTTTCTGCTGTATTGACCATTCTTATCCTCATCTTGACCGAAATCATTCCTAAAACACTGGGTGCCAACTTCAGCAAAGAATTAATGGGTATTACCACTAAAGTAATCAGGCTCATGATATTGATTACTTATCCTTTGGTGATCATGTCTCTCTTTCTTACCAAGTTTTTATCCCGAAAAGAAAAGGAACTGACCACCAGCCGTGAAGAAATTTCGGCTTTAGCTTCTATTGGAACCGAAGAAGGGATTTTTGCCGATAAAGAGAATAAGATCATTCAGAACCTTATCCGACTTAAAACCATACAGATTTCAGAGATCATGACACCCCGAATCGTAGTTGTACTGGCCAATGAAGAAATGACCCTGCAGGAATTTCTGGTCAACAAAGAATTTCTCCACTTCTCCCGAATCCCGGTTTACAGTGAGAGTAGAGAAAATGTCACCGGCTATGTCTTTAGGGAAATGGTTTTTGAAAAGCTGGCCGAAGACCAGTTCCACCTGAAACTTAAAGATATTAGAAGAAATATTTCAACTTTTACTGAAACCGACACACTTTTTAGGGTTTGGGAAGAATTGCTTCATAAAAAAGAACAGATCTCTCTTGTAGTTGATGAATACGGCGGTATTGATGGTATTGTTACTCTTGAGGATATTATTGAAACCTTACTCGGTTTTGAAATTGTAGACGAAAAAGACCGGGTAGAAGACATGCAGCAGTACGCAATGGAGCGTTGGAAAGCAAGGCAGAAAAAATACCAGCTCCTGCGACAGGATCCCAAAAAATCTACTGAATAAGGTGCCAAAAAGGGCAAAAAACCTGACTCTTTCTACGGAAAATTCATCCCGGCTGCCATTCCAAGACTATCTTAGAGATTTGGAATTTGTTGACTGGAAATTGGTGCTTTCCCAGTTCTACCTTCGTACTTCTATAATCTAACCTTTTTATCTTACTTCTAAAATCTAACTTCGATACTTCCTAACTTCAATTAGTCGATCATCGAGAGCTGGATTCGTTTTCTCGCCTCATCTACCTCCATCACGGTTACCTGTACGTGTTGGTGCAACTTTACAACAGAATTTACGTCACTCACAAACTCGTTTTTTAGTTTGGAGATGTGTACGAGTCCGCTTTCCTTGATCCCGATATCTACAAAACATCCGAAGTTGGTGATGTTGTTGACAATCCCAGGTAGTTTTAATCCGGGTTTGAGGTCGCTAATGCTCTTCACGTTCGGATCAAATTCAAACACTTTTGCCGACTTCCGCGGATCTACTCCCGGTTTTTCCAACTCGCGCAGAATGTCTAGAATAGTAGGCAAACCTACGGTGTCAAAAATGTAATTTTCAGGAGTAATTTCTGAAATGAGTTTTTTATTCCCAATTAGTTCTTCTATCTCAACTTTAAGATCTGCAGCCATTTTCTCTACTATGGAGTAACTTTCAGGATGCACGGCCGAATTATCTAACTGATTTTTAGAGCCAGGTACCTTCAGGAATCCAGCGGCCTGTTCAAAAACCCTTGCGCCAAGGCGTGGCACCTTCAGCAGATCTTTTCGGGAAGAAAACTCTCCTTTTTCCCTCCGGTAATTAATAATATTCTCAGCCAAAGATGCGCTAATGCCCGAAACATAACTCAGTAGCGGTGCGCTTGCACTGTTCAGGTTCACACCTATAGCGTTTACACAACTCTCTACTACGCGATCAAGTTCATTCTTTAGCTTTTTTTGATCAACATCGTGTTGATACTGCCCCACCCCGATAGATTTGGCATCGATCTTTACCAACTCGGCTAAAGGATCGGCCAAACGGCGGCCAATGGAGACGGCACCACGCACGGTAACATCAAAATTCGGAAATTCGGCCCTCGCAATTTTCGAAGCCGAATACACCGAAGCGCCGGCCTCGTTTACCACAAAAACCTGCACATCCCGGTCAAACCGGATATTTTTAATAAAAAATTCGGTTTCGCGCGAAGCAGTGCCATTCCCAATCGCTATAGCCTCAATGTTATAAGCATTGACCAGGGATTTTACCTTTTTTGAAGCCAAAGCGGTTTCTTTTTGCGGCGCATGCGGAAAAATTGTTTCGTTGTGTTGCAAATCGCCCTTCTCATCAAGGCACACCAGTTTACAACCCGATTTAAAACCGGGATCAAGCGCCAGGATTCGTTTGCTGCCCAAAGGTGGCGCCAGCAGCAACTGCCTTAGATTATCGGCAAAGACCTTTATGGCTTCAGTATCTGCCTTCTCTTTTGCAGCCGATAAAGCTTCGTTTGAAAGTGCCGGAAAAAGCAACCTCTTCAGGGCATCATCAATGGCTTCTTCTATATATTGGGTACAGGAGTTTCGCTGGGATTTCAGAATAAATCCTGATACAATCCTGTAAGACTCCTCATGCTGCTCCACCTCCACTTTCACCCGTACAAAACCTTCCTTTTCTGCCCTAAGAATGGCCAATAACCTGTGAGAAGGAATATAATTCAGCTTTTCTTCCCACTCAAAATAATTCTGAAACTTTTGCGCATCTTCCTCTTCAGCTTTCTTTTTGATCACTTTGGAAGAAATCATGGCTTTCTGCTGAAAAAGCTTCCGAAGCCGGTTCCGCACTCCCTGGTGTTCATTGATCCATTCAGCAATAATATCTTTAGCGCCCTGCAAAGCGGCTGCAACATCAACAACATCTTTAGTGACAAATTTCCTGGCTGAAGTTGCTATGTCTCCCGAATTTTGTGCCATCAGGATCTTAGCCAAAGGTTCAAGTCCCAGCTCCCGTGCAGTATCGGCCTTTGTTTTGCGCTTTTTCTTATAAGGCAGGTAAAGATCTTCCAGCTCCACCAAATTTCCTGAAGCTATGATCTTCGACTCCAGCTGCGGAGTGAGAAGTTCCTGCTCGGCGATAGATTTTAAAACCGCTTTTTTCCTTTTTTCCAGTTCCTCATATTCCTCTTTAAACTGCAGGATCTGTGCAACCTGCACCTCATCTAAATTACCCGTCATTTCTTTTCGATACCGGGAAATAAAAGGAATGGTAGCATCTTCTTGTAAAAGTTGAAGCGTGTTTTCAACGCTTTTCTTCGGAAGGCCTGTACGGGTTAAAACAAAACTAACTGGATTCATTGCGGCTAAATGTAGTGGAAAATGGCAAAGATAAAAGCCTTGAGAGTCTTTCCATAAAAAAAGCCCCCCGAAAATTAATTCCGGGAGGCTTTTTTTTAGACCCTTTAGGCGATTATACCAGCACTACATCTTCAACTTTTGAAGAGGAGCCGTATCCGGCCAAAATTCTTCCGTAGAATTTAAGGTCGGCATCACTATTTTTAAAGCTCTTTCGAAGACTTGCCACAGCTTTTGCAAGCGGGATCTTGTGAACTTTGATTTCAGGATAAGGTGAATTTTCTTCTTCATTTTCCACACCTACTTCTATGCTGTTCGTCTTTTTGTCATAGCAAACAAAAGCAGCCTGGTAGTTGTGTTTAATAAGTTCTTCAAGAGCAGCAGGAAGTTTATCGCATTCCCTGCACTCTTCAATCTGGTGCGGCAATAGGTTGAGCACCTGATTCTGAATTTCGTTTTTACTTTGATATGAGATCATTTTCCTTCAATTTTTTTCTAAAAATAATCCAGATCAGGCTGTCCAAAATACTTTTTAATTTAGGTTTAACTTAATTTCTTGTCATTGCCTAAGCTGCTGTTAATTTTCTAAAGAAAATTCTTACTCTTGAATTTCAGCGTTCAATATTTTGTAAGTGAATAATTCTCTGCGGAAGCCCCTTCTGTCAAACCCTGCTTAAAAGTTTTGTATTTTGGAAAAAAATTGCACCATGACCGCTATAGCAGAAAAAGAATTCCGGAATGATTTCACGCAGCAGTTTGAAGGAGATGAAAGTGGTGACCGCACTCCCCGCCAAACTCCCGGAAAATTATACAGCAAGGCAATAGCAACCCCGGTTGCTGCGCCTAAATTATTGGCCTGGTCAAAGGATCTGGCTGAAGAATTGGGAATAGCGTATCCTTCTAAGGAAGATGTGCAAATACTGGCAGGCAATAAAATTACTGCATCTATGAACCCTTATGCAGCCTGTTATGCAGGGCATCAATTTGGAAACTGGGCAGGGCAACTGGGCGATGGCCGTGCGATTACATTAGGAGAATGGGGTTCCAAAAATGGCATTTTTGAGCTGCAATTAAAAGGTGCGGGGCCAACTGCTTATTCGAGGCATGCAGATGGGCGGGCGGTTTTGCGATCTTCGGTTAGAGAGTATTTGATGAGTGAAGCTATGCACCACCTGGGAGTTCCCACTACCCGGGCACTGGCTTTAGTGGAGACCGGAGACAAAGTACTGCGCGATATGTTCTATAACGGAAATCCCGAATACGAACCCGGTGCTATTGTATCTCGCGTAGCCCCCTCCTTCTTACGCTTCGGAAACTTTGAATTACTGGCTGCCCAGGGCGATAAAGAAAAATTAAAACAGCTGATAGACTGGACCATTGACCGATATTTTCCGCATCTTACGGAAGAAGATCGCATCCTCACCTGGTTCCGGGAAGTGGTAGATAAAACTGCATTTTTGATGACCGAGTGGCAACGGGTGGGATTTGTACACGGGGTGATGAATACCGATAATATGTCTATACTGGGACTTACTATAGATTACGGTCCTTTCTCTTTTCTTGATCATTATGATCACAACTTTACACCCAACACCACCGATCTTCCGGGCCGCCGTTACGCCTTTGGGAACCAACCCTCAATTGGTTACTGGAACCTTGGCAGGCTTGCCAATACTATTTCTTTACTTTTTGATGACACCGAAGGCCTTGAAAATGCGCTCGGCTCCTACGAAAAGATCTTTTGGGATTACTATTATGAAATGATGGCAAAAAAGTTAGGCTTTCAAACCCCCGGAAAAGATGAAAAGCAAATCATAGCCAGGTTTGAAGCAGTACTTTCCAGTATTCAGCCAGATATGACCCTCTTCTACCGACTTTTAGCTGAAATACCTTCTGAAACTGCACCTGAGACCCTGCTGAATCACTTTGCACCTTCATTGTACAGTGACCTCCAGCCCAAAGAACAGGACGAGTTGGTTGCTTTATTGACAGACTACTCAAAAATGGCAAAAAATAACGGGCTTTCGGAAGAAGCCAGGAAAAACCTGATGAACCAAACCAATCCCCGCATCATCCTTAGAAATTACCTATTGCATGAAGCCATAGAGGAACTGGAACGGGGAGAGAATAAATTATTTGTAAGGCTACAGGAAGCAATGAAACAGCCTTATACAACAGACGGCTTTGAGGATCTTGTAAAGAAAAGACCAGAATGGGCAGAGACTAAAGCCGGCTGCTCCATGCTCTCATGCAGCTCATAGCCTCAAAATTTTAACTAATTTGTTAATATACTAAAATCACATTTGTAGGTTTTATTCTAAAATTCAGATATTTAACAGGACAAAAGTTGGTTAAAGCACAAAAAAATCCTAATTTTATAGGAAATCTTTAAGACGATTTTATAGTATTAACCTAATAAATGATTCACCATGAGTGCTCAAAGAAGAAAATCTGAAGATAAAGAGAAGGCGACTACATTCGAGGTATGGTCTGATCATTGCGCTGTGGCTGCGTTTTTTTTATTCCTCGTGCTGCTGATATTCATCTCCTAAAATAAATCATTTACATTCTAAACATTTAAGAGTAAGCGTTCTACCATTACGTTTTTGTTCCGGATGGCTCCTGATGAATACTTCTATATGCCATTCTTCAAACACCTGAGCAAATCGCTTTTTGATGTACAAATAAGAGACTTCAAAAATGCCATTTTTGACAGGTATCCTGCCATTTTCACCATCTTTCAGGATTTTCAATTAATTCCGGCAAAAGTAAATTTCGGCTGTAATTCCAATCATCCATCATAAAGCACTTCATATAGTTTAATAAATATTTCAGCTTTAAAAATTCCGCAGAGAATTTACACAGAAGATCTTTCAGGATAAAAACTGAAATACTAGACCTTTTTTTGATCTACTTCCAGGTTTTCCTTGTTGCTTTTAAACGGCCTTATGATCAATCTTGCCGCTTTATCAAAGTTCACGTAATTGTAGACCCAGTTAAAGAAAGTAATGAGTCGGTTTCTAAAGCCGACAAGAAAATACAGGTGGATAAACATCCAGATAAACCAGGCAAAGAAGCCGCCAAATTTCAATTTTCCGAGATCTACTACAGCTTTGTTTCTTCCCACAGTGGCCATGGTACCTTTGTCATTATAAACAAAGGGTTCCATTTTTTCCCCTTTTAGGATGCGCTTAAGGTTCTTTGCCAGGTGTTTCCCCTGCTGTATTGCGGGCTGCGCAACCATTGGATGTCCTTTAGGGAAATCTTCGTTGCTCATTAAAGCTATGTCTCCAATGGCAAAGATATTCTCATACCCTTTTACCTGGTTAAAGACGTTGACCTCGTACCTATCTGCTTTGTCGACCACAGCCGAAGCATTTAAACCTTCTACCGGTGCGCCCGAAACTCCTGCCGCCCAAATGAAAGTGGAAGTGTTAAACGTGAGATCTTCTTTATTTGTAGTCACTTTTTGACCATCGTACTCCTGTACCATCACATTGAGATGGATTTCTACCCCGAGATCTTTAAGGAATTTTTCGGCTTTTTTGGAAGCTTCGGGACTCATTGGCGGCAAAACCCTGTCTAGCCCCTCAATAAGATGGATTTTCATTTCGGAAGGATCGAGATCCCGGAAATCCCTGGGCACTATGTGGTTACGCACTTCGGCAATAGCGCCGCACAGCTCCACTCCCGTGGGGCCTGCCCCGGCCACCACAAAGTTGAGCAAAGCCTTCCGTTTTACGGGATCTGGTGTGATTACTGCCTGCTCAAGGTTTTCGAGGATTAAACTGCGAATATTAAGTGCCTGCGGAATGGTCTTCATCCACATGGCATTTTTCTGAATACTTTCATTTCCGAAGAAATTAGTTCGGGAACCTGTGGCCAGTACAAGATAATCGTAAGCCAGCTCACCAATGGAAGTCTTAATTTTATTCTCTTTCGGAAGGATACGTTGTACTTCGGTAAGTCTAAAATACCCATCCCGGCTGTGGCGGGTGATTTTACGTAAAGGATAAGCTATAGAATCGGGTTCGAGGCCCGAGGTGGAAACCTGGTACAACAAAGGCTGAAAGGTGTGATAGTTGTGACGATCCAGCAAAACCACCTGCAATTTCTCCTTTAAAAGGTGCTTTGCAATTGAAATTCCTGCAAAACCACCACCTACAATGACCACACGAGGGTATTCAGAAATGGGAATATTCATCTTATATAAGCCTTTCTTTCAAAGTTAGAGCTTTCTGCAGAATAAAAAGAAGATTAATAAATTTTAAGGGAATTGTAACAAGATCGCTACTTTCACTACTAATTAAGAGCCTAAACAATCTTGTGAAGAAAGAACTGGAACATGAATTTGTAAGTCATCTTGAAAAGCACCAGAACATAGTGCACAAGATTTGCCGCATGTATACCAATGACCAGGAATCTCACAATGATCTTTTTCAGGAAATTACCATTCAACTTTGGAACGCCTACCCAAAATTTAGAGGTGATTCAAAATTTAGCACCTGGATGTACAGGGTAGCTCTTAACACGGCTATCACCCTCTATAGAAAATCGAAAAAACAACTGCGCACCCAGAATTATGACGAGGTAAGTTTTAAAATAAAGGCAGATGTTTATGATGATGAGGTTGAAAAACAGCTACAATTAATGTATAAAGCGGTAAAAGAACTAAATGATATCGACAAGGCTTTGGTTTTTTTATACCTAGAAGACCAGTCTTACCGGGAGATTTCTGAAATGCTGGGGATATCTGAAGTCAATGCACGCGTGAAGATGAACAGGATCAAAAAGACCCTAAGAAATATTTTAAATCCGTAGTACCTACCACATGGATGAACTAGAATTTTTAAAACAAAACTGGAAAAAGCAGGAAGAGAACCTTCCAAAGCTTTCTTATAATGAGATCTACAAAATGATATGGAAGAAATCCTCTTCCATCGTTAAATGGATCTTTGTAATTAGCATTGTAGAGCTGCTTCTTTCTTCTTTGTTCACTGTTTTTATGGCCGATGCCGATTACTGGGAGCAAATGGAGCAGCTACACCTTAAAAAGATCCAGATTGGAATGTATGTGATTAGCTACCTCATCACCTTCTATTTCATTTATTGCTTCTACCGAAATTACAGGAGAATTTCTTCTACAGACGATGCTGCAACGTTAATGAAGAATATTCTTAAAACCCGAAAAACTGTAAAGACCTATATTGCATACATCCTTATTTCATCTGGATTATATTCACTGGTTATTACCTATTACACCATACAGAACCACCAGCTAATACAGGAGGTGACCGATTCTTCCAAATATACTTTTGATGTTGTAGACTGGATTAAATTTGCCGTTGCCGGTTGCCTCATACTTGGTGTATTCCTGCTCGCTCTCTGGCTGTTTTACAGGTTGATCTACGGAATACTTTTAGGCAGGCTCAAGAGAAATTACAAAGAGCTGAAAAGGCTGGAAATGTAAATATGATGTTTTCTTAACTTACTTCGGAAATATCTGAAAAAGGATGAGATAGTTTTAGAACCTGAACTACTCCTGAAGGAACCCCGTCGCGGATTGCAAATCAGCGACATCGGAATTATTCGAGCCTGAACACTCATCACTTTTTTGGAAAATTTCGTCGCGGATTGCAAATCCGCGCCATCAGGATCATTCAAATCTGAACACTGACCACTGAAGACTGAGCCTTCTTTTAGAAAAACTCGTCCCGGGTTACAAATCCCCGCCATCACCTACATCCAAACCTGAACACTGAGCACTGAATACTGAACACTCTTTTAATACTCCCACTGTCGGGTTTTGTTTAGAGCCTCCATCGCTTCCAGCTCTTCCTGAGGAATTACCTTCAGGAAAGACGGATGTTGTTCAATAGCATATTCGAGTTTTTCAACAATTTCTTCAATGGTTTCGTTATCATAATCAATCACCAGCGGCTCCTTGATCTGAAAACTCTGTAAAATGCCTTTTTTACGAACCCTTAATCCTTTTTTATCAAAAGAACGCCTGAAGCCATCAATAACAATAGGAATAACAACCGGTTTATACTGCTTGATGATGTGTGCGGTGCCTTTCCTGATGGGCTTAAAAGGCTTGGTGGTGCCCTGCGGAAAAGTTATTACCCATCCATCTTCCAAAGCCATTCCGATATTTTTATGATCGTTGGGGTTTACTTCCCGTTGTACTTCTTTGCCTTTTTCGCGCCAGGTCCTTTCTACTGAAACTGCCCCGGCGTAAGCCATTATTCGGGTGAGGAGGCCTGAATTCATGGTTTCCTTGGCCGCAACGTAATAAATATTGAGCTTTGGTTGCCATATATAGCCCACGTTCTTGATAGAATCTACCCTCCCGCTTAATGCAGCATTAAATACGTGAAACATTGCCGTGACATCGGCAAAATAAGTTTGGTGATTTGAAACAAAGAGTACATTATTATCGGGCAGGTTTTTGATTATTTCAGATCCTTCGATCCTGAGTTCATTGAAACCTCTGTATCGCCTGTGTGAAAGCACTCCGAAGATACGGATGAGCCATTTTTTTAAGTAAAGATAGTGCCCAAAAGGATTTTTTTTCAACATCCCCATTTATTCCCTGAGATTTTTACGAAACAACAAAGATACTTAATTATAACTTACAGCAGCTGCCTGAGGATTTCTTTCATCTCACTCAACATCATTGCGGTAGCACCCCACACTACATGCCCGTTAAGAAAAAATGCAGGTACCTCAATATTTGTGGCGTATGAAGTAGAGAGGGTTTCTTTAATTAAACAGGATTCACTCATAAACTCCTCAAGCTTAACCTCCAGTACAGCTTCTACTTCATCCTCCTGGGGTATGAGCACCGGAGTCTTCTTCATAACTCCCATAAACGGATGTACCCAAAAATTACTTGGCGGGATATAAAGCCTGGTCATCTCCCTTACTATTTCAACTTCGTGTTGTGGAATTCCTACTTCTTCTTCTGTTTCCCGAAGGGCTGTGTGAGCAAGGTTACGATCCTCAATTTCCACTCTGCCTCCAGGAAATCCTACCTGGTTGGAATGTACTCCCTTATAGGTTTTTCTAAGGATCAAAACGAATTTTGTTTCTCCCTGTGGCCCCGGATAAAACACCGATAATACCGCCGCCTGCTTCGGGTTTTGCTTATCAATATTCAGATTTTCCAGTTCTTTCATCCGCAGCATTGGCGCCAATTTGAAGTGCGCGTCATAGCCCGGAAGATTAATTTTCTTTAAATTCGGACTTAGATTAAGAAAATCCTGAAAATTCATGAGATCTAATTTTTTGCTGATATTAATTTTGGCCACTGCCGTTTTTGCAAGTTGTGAAGATAAACAATCTTCTACAAAAAATGAGATGGAAACCATGTTAGAGGAACCCGTACAACCCGATTCTGCCAGTATAGATAACACTAAAGTAGATGAAGTTGTGGAAGCTGAAGTAGAAAAGAAAGAAAAAAGAAAAGGGCCACTACTCGTGCAGGAAGAATTGATCCCTTTCCTGACGGAATACGGGAAAAAACACGATGAGAACAGGGTGAGGATTAAAACCCGCTTTGGAAATATTGATGTCGAATTGTTCCGGGATACGCCTCTGCATCGCGCAAACTTTCTGTATATGGTAAATCAGGATTATTATGACGGCACTTTTTTCCATCGTGTTGACGAAGGATTTGTCATCCAGGGAGGAAATTCAGATAATCCCGACACCAACATTAAGCGCCACCGGATTGGAGATTTCTTAATTCCCAGCGAATTTGATGCAGGGCATCGCCATGTGCGAGGTGCTCTTGCAGCCGCAAAGTATGCCGAGCAAAATGTGAGTAAGGCATCTTCCCCTTACGAATTCTACATAGTTCAGGATCATGATGGCTCCCCACACCTCAACAACGATCATACGGTATTTGGACGTGTGATTTCGGGTATGGACGTGGTTGACGAGATCAATAAAGTGCCTACAGATGACAGTGAATGGCCACTGCGCAACATCCACATTGAAATGGAAATCCTGGATTAGTTACTGCCTCGTATAATAACTGTAATCTTTGAGTACCGTCTTAAGGAACTGAACGGGTTTTTCTTCAGGAGTAACTCCAAGTAAACCTGAAACCCTGTTAGAAAGTTTCCCAATTACCCGGTAATTGGAGTTGGCAAGGGATGACCTGTAAATCTCTTTGATCTCCTGCACATCACGATCTGAAAGCACCGTGACCTGCGGGTAAACCGGTCGGTAATCAGCAGGAACATTTACCAGCAGGGTCTTATCCAACCCGGTTCGCACCCTTTCGGAAATAACAGTTGTACCTGCGGCAAGATCTCCAAGGCGCTGACCTTTTCCATTTAATAATATGGTGACCACGGCTACACTCCCACTGGTTAAGGTAATGTCTACAATCCTCAATAACCAGCGCACCATGTAATTGGAAAACGCAGGTTTTGAGCCGTCCAGTTTCACTACTCTTAGCTGTAAAGCAGCCTTACCCGGGGATTGCCCATTCCACAAACTCTCCCATAGCAAAAAATAAAGCAGCAGAGGTAGCAGCACCACACTCATAAAAAGCCATTCCTGCCCCTGGTTACCGTCCAGCCCTCCCATTAGCATGGTTATTATAATGACGTAAGCCAGCATCATAAGACCATCAATAAGGTATGCGAGAATACGCTCTCCTACCCCCGCAACATTTTGTGTAATACTTATATTTTGAGCTGTTTCAATTTGAAAATTATCCATTTAATATGTTTCTTTGAGACAAAATAGCAAAGAATGCGCGAGGCTGCTTTTGTGAAGCAAAATAAGGATAAATGGCAAAGATTTGAAAGGGCTCTGCAAAATAATGCTCTTTTGCCTCCCGCCGAGCTCTCCTCGCTCTACCTTGAGGTGACAGATCATCTAAGCTTTGCACAGACTTTTTATCCCGGAAGCAATACGCTGCACTATCTCAACGGCCTGGCTTCAAGGGCTCATCAAAAAATCTACCGGAATAAAAAAGAACCTAAAAACCGGTTTATAACCTTCTTTACTGAAGAATTCCCCCGTGAATTCTACCAATATCAAAAGCAGTTGCTACTGGCTTTCCTGGTGTTTGTACTTTTTGTCGCAGCAGGGAGTTTCTCTGCAGCAAGTGACGGTGCATTTGTACGTTCTATTTTGGGAGACGCATATGTCAATATGACCCTTGATAATATCGCTAATGACGACCCCATGGCCGTTTACAAAAAAATGGGCGAAATGGAAATGTTCCTGGGGATCACAATCAACAATGTAAGAGTGGCTTTGATGGCTTTTGTCTTCGGGATTTTCGCAGGCCTGGGAACCCTTTTCATCATCATGCAGAATGCCATTATGCTCGGCTCCTTCCAGTATTTTTTCTATGAAAAAGGCCTGCTATGGGAATCGGTAAGAACCATCTGGATCCACGGGACCATAGAGATCTCTGTGATCATTGTTGCTGCCTGCGCTGGTCTGGTTGTAGGGAAAGGAATTCTTTTTCCCGGCACCTACTCCCGCCTTACTTCGTTTATTAACGGAATAAAATCCGGACTCAAGATCGTGGTTAGCACCGTTCCCTTCTTTATCCTCGCAGGATTTCTTGAAGGATTCGTGACCCGACATACTGAAATGCCCGATTGGCTGGCGATCTTAATTATTTCCGGCTCCCTTGCCCTTATCCTGTTTTACTACGTTTTTTATCCAATCATATTACAACGAAAACCACCTAATGAACCAACCAATCCAATTCCGTAAACAGCGCGAGCTGGGAGATATTATTACTGATACCTTCAAATTTATACGCCAAAATTTTAAGCCACTTTTCAAAGCCATCCTTAAAATTACAGGACCTGTTTTTGTCATTCTCATCCTGGCAATAGGTTATTATTCTTACCTGGGAATGGACCTGTTCTCGAATCCATTTTTGAATGATAGTTCAGAAGTGAATTTTGAAATGTTCATTATAGCTTTATTTGTTCTTTTCTCCTCAATGGTGGCATTTTATATACTACTATATAATACCGTACTTCATTTCATAAAAAGTTATATTGAAAATTTGGGGGTCGTAGATTATTCTGAAGTTGTTAGAGGCGTAAAGAATGACTTCGGGAAGATGTTAGGTCTTATTATACTGGTAGCGATTATTACCATTTTTGCCTTTTTTTTATGTGTGCTCCCGGCAATTTATGTCTGGGTGCCACTATCCCTCGCGCCGGCGATGCTCATTTTCGCCCGCACCTCAGTTATTGATTCCATAAGTTATTCCTTCAGCCTTATTAAAGACAACTGGTGGAATACATTTGCCACACTTTTCGTGATCACCCTGCTCATTTATATTATAAGCCTTATTTTTCAGTTCCCGCTTATGGTCTATATGTTCATCAAAGCCATGACCATGTCGCAGGAAGGCAGTATTGCAAACCCAGGCGATCTTGTGGACTGGGTGTATGTGTTCTTTAATGTACTTTCTTCGGTCTTTCAATACCTGCTGTCGGTTATTGGGGTGGTAGCTTCGGCTTTTATATATTACCATCTTGATGAGAAGAAGAACGCGACAGGTACTTATGAACGTATCTCAAACCTGGGCTCTTAAAAATGGCAAAATTCTTCCTCCTTTTTTTCTTCGGATTTAGTCTTTCGGTATTTGCCGGTGAGCCTGTAATGCCGATGCAAACTGCGGAAGAAGAGCTGGTGCCTTTAGATTTTTCCGAAGAAATTATTGAGAAATTCCAACAAGACCCAGATTATGATTATTCTGAAGTAACGGCCGAAGATAACTGGTGGACAAATTTCAAGCGTTATTTAAGTCTGCAATGGCAACGGTTCCTTGACTGGATCTTTGGAGATTATGAAGCTCCGTTCCTGCTCGCTTTTTTCCTGAAGATCCTGCCTTATCTTTTGCTTGGCTTACTGTTGGCTCTTGTGCTCTACCTCTTTACAAAATTAGCTCCCGGAAATAACATTTTTGGAACTCCATCTGTCGGAGAAATCCATTTTAGTGAAGAAGAAAAGATCATTAAGACCAGAGACATCAGTAAATTAATAGATAAAGCCGTAGCAGCCGAAAATTACCGGCTTGCCATACGCTATCATTTCCTTTACATCCTTCAGCAGTTATCCAGAAAGGAATTAGTGAGCTATGATGCTGCTAAAACCGATGAAGAATATGTACTGGAAATCCAGGATCCACAACTTCAGAATAGATTTAGAAGATTGAACCGGATCTACGATTTTGTGTGGTATGGAAATTTTGCCACCACGGCTACAGATTATCAAAAGATAAGAAAGGAATTTGTTACAACCGAAGAAATAATACAACCACAGCATGAGCAAAGCCTATAAGATCTCTCTCGCCCTGCTCGTTTTGCTGCTGGTGTTTCTCACCTGGCTGGAAGCGAATGAACCGCAGGAAATTAACTGGAGCCCCAGTTATGCTGCCTTAGATAAGATCCCGCTGGGCACAAAGGTGCTTTTTGAAAACCTCAAACAGCAGGATCTTGACCTGCAGGAAGTCAATATTCCTCCCTATGAATTTCTGAACGACTCTACTATCTCCGGAACCTACTTTTTCCTGAACAACAGCCTGGGATTCGACGATCCGGAATTAAAAAGAATACTTACCTGGGTTGCCAAAGGAAATACCGCATTTTTCATCGCCGAAAATTTCAGCCAGAATCTTCTTGACACTTTAAACCTGAAGATGGAAACCCTGGTACCCAAAAAGGGCATTTCGTCAAAACCTTTTTTGAATCTTAAAGATCCGGCTCTTGAAAGCAATCGGCCTTTTCTCTTTGATAAAGTGACAAATCAGGATGTTTTTATCATACCCGATTCCTTACCTAAAGATGTGCTGGGAGTAACGCAGCTTCAGCAAGATTCAGCTAAAATAACTGCTCCAAAAATCAACTTTTTGAGGGATACTTTAGGGAAAGGAATGGTTTATTTACATTCCACACCAAAAGCCTTCAGTAATTACTTCCTGCTACAGGATAATAATGCGGCCTACGCTGAAAAAGTTTTGGCTTATCTTCCCACACAACAACCTGTATTTTGGGACCACTACTACAAGACCGGAAAATCTTTTTACACCTCACCCCTGTTTGTGATCCTGAACAGTAAACCCCTGCGCTGGGCCTACTATTTTGTAATTATTGGCAGCCTGCTGTTCATCATTTTTGAAGGGAAGCGCAAACAGCGAAGTATACCCGTCATTAAACCGTTGCAAAATCAAACGCTAGACTTTACACGGACTATCGCGGGATTGTACCTTGACCGCGCAGACTATAAAAGTATAGCATCAAAAAAGATTGCCTTATTTTTGGAGTACGTTCGCTCTCAATATCGCGTTGCTACTAACGAAGTAAACCAGAGTTTCTACGATCGCGTAGCGGCCATGAGCGAAAATAACACCAAAGAAGTTGAAAGATTATGGCAACTTATGGAGAGACTTGAGAAAGAAAACTCGGTATCCAAAGAAGAATTGCTGGAGTTAAACAAGGCCATTTCGGCTTTTAAAAAGAAGTAAATGGAAAACGAAGAAATAAAGAACGACGAGATCACTTTTGAAAACCGCATTCCGCTTGAGGAATTAAAGTCGGCCGTAGAAAGCTTAAAAAAGCAGTTATCAGGAATCATTATTGGTCAGGAAAGGTTTATTGAGCTTCTTATCGTAGCCCTGCTTGCCGATGGTCATGTACTCATAGAAGGTGTTCCCGGCGTAGCCAAAACCATCACCGCAAAGTTGTTTGCCAAAACCCTCAAAACCGGATTCAGCAGAATACAGTTCACACCTGATCTTATGCCGAGTGACGTTCTGGGAACTTCAGTGCTCAATTCCAGGACTTCGGACTTTGAATTTAAACCGGGCCCGGTGTTTTCAAACATTGTTCTCATAGATGAAATCAATCGCGCTCCGGCAAAGACCCAGGCGGCGCTTTTTGAGGTCATGGAAGAGCGACAGATCACAATAGACGGCAAACAGCACAGCATGCCACCACCATTCATGGTGATTGCAACTCAAAACCCCATTGAACAGGAAGGAACTTACGCCCTTCCCGAAGCGCAACTGGACAGATTCCTCTTTAAGATCAATGTAGATTACCCTTCAATGGAAGAAGAGATTGAGATCTTGCAGACACACCACGAGCGGCAGGGAGTCTTACCCCAGGAAAAAATTGAAGCCGTACTCGATCCCGAAAAACTACAGGTGCTGCGTACGCAAATCCAGGGTATAAGAATAGAAAAGAAGTTACTTGGTTACATTGCTGAGATCATTAGCAAGACCAGAAACCATCCACATCTTTACCTTGGGGCTTCACCACGGGCTTCCATTGCAGTTATGAATGCATCTAAGGCAGTAGCGGCTGTAGATGGAAGGGATTTCGTCATCCCCGAAGATATTAAGAAGGTACTGGAGCCGGTACTTGGGCATCGCATTATTTTGTCTCCCGAACGTGAAATGGAAGGCAGCACCACGGCCGGTGTTATTGATATGATCACTCATTCTGTAGAAATCCCGAGATAATTGGTACATTTCTTCAAGTCACTATATCTACATCAACGGTTCTTTGTGATCGTTTTCACCCTGGCGGCAGGTTTCCTGTTTTCCTATTGGATCCCGTGGCTTTATCCGGTTTTATGGATCCTGGCCATCCTGTTCCTGCTCATTGCGCTGGCCGATATTGTTGTCTTGTTCAAAAGTTCCGGAATCACTGCTGAAAGGATCCTACCCAATAAATTTTCCAACAGCGATGAAAATGCAGTGGAAGTTTTGCTTCGGAATTTGTACAGTTTTAAAACCCAGGTAGAAGTTATTGACGAAATTCCCGTACAGTTCCAAAAAAGGGATTTTTCATACCTCACCGAATTACCTTCAGGGATATCAACCTCTTTCAACTATTCCCTGCGACCGGTGGAGCGGGGAGAATATTTCTTCGGAAGTTTAAATGTCTTTGCCTCCACTCCGCTGAAGCTTGTGAAACGTCGGAAGAAATTTGGCAAAGAACAAATGGTGAAAGTCTACCCTTCTTTCCTTCAGATGAAAAAATATGATTTCCTGGCAATAGATCGCAAGATCTCACAAACCGGATTGAAGAAAATAAGGAAGATTGGGCACACCATGGAGTTTGAGCAGATCAAGGACTATGTGGCGGGAGACGATGTGCGCAGCATAAACTGGAAAGCCACTGCCAAACAGGGAGGTCTTATGGTGAACCAGTACCAGGATGAGCGGT
>Ga0208014_1000356_pt1 | contig 20460 bp, 19 predicted proteins | sample 25_taG_FD_184099 | JGI IMG/M metagenome (GOLD analysis project Ga0208014, IMG submission 184099) | Marine viral communities from Cariaco Basin, Caribbean Sea - 25_WHOI_OMZ (SPAdes) (version 2) | ecosystem: Environmental > Aquatic > Marine > Oceanic | place: Caribbean Sea: Cariaco Basin...
TCTGACATCCAAAAAACAAACCAATCCCCATATACAGTTAACCGGCAATCCCGATAATTACCGGGACCGGTTTAGTCAACAGTGCGTTCATGTTGGGCCGTACCGGCCACACGAACGCTTAGTTATTGGCACCAGTTTTTATTGTTTCAATTCTATATATTCCTTGTATCCACTATTTTCATAAAATTCTTTAAAAGGGATTGTATATAAGTCTTTCCAAGAATTTTTTCCGTGTTTTTCCACATATTTTTGGATAATTCTAAAGCCTAAAAAATAGCACAGTTCATCTTGAATGTTTTCAGGTATATCCTTGATGATTGGTTCACACATATTACTTCGTCCACAATGTCTGTAAATTGGACATCCCTCTTCTTCCGTTTTGTATAAAAAAGGTTCTAATTTTTTAAAAATTTCTTTTTCTTTATCAAATAAGATTTTAGTGTTATTTCCGTATAGTGCTTGATTAGCATCTTGTTTCAGATATATGTATGTAAAATAAACTGCCAAACCTTCATCTAAGGTAATACCAAGACCTGAATTTCCATACGTGTCTTTTTCTGCAATAGGTTCAAAAATTAAATGCTCAATTTCGTGTGCAAATAGGTCATTTATCGATTTAGAATTCCACGCATCTCCAAACATATCTAAAATCATAGAATTTCTATCACATCCACCAAATATTTGAAAATCTTTTGGTCCAAAATAAATTATCCAGTTTCCATTTCCTTTTTGTCCTGTTAATTCTTGAACGGCGTTAAGATGATTTTTAAATAACTCATTAATATTTACAGTATCCAAAACTGCTAATTTTGAGGCAATCAATTCTTTGTGACTGTGAAGTAATTTTTTATTCCATTTAAAAAATCCATTGGGTTTGAATTTTTTTCCATTCTCCTCTCCAAAAATCAATCCAAGACAATTATCAAAAGTGTATTTGTTTGGCAAGTAGACTTTTTTGAGTATCATTAAGCTATCAAATTTTGAATTTTGATGTGCAAGTATTTGGTACTTGAAAGCGTTTTGAATTATCATATTGCCAACTTTGATACTGTCCTTGATGTTGCGGACTTTGTCGAACATATTTTTTTCAATGAGTTTCCTGCTGTAATTTTGATTAGAGTTCTTTAGGTTATCTGAAGCTTCTTTCCATTTAAAGTCATAATATCCGGAAGCATTTATTAGAGAGATATTGATTTTATAGTTTCCTTTGTTTGGTAATTCAACAATCTCATTCCTGAACTCGATTGTTTGATCTTGTTTGTTTGTAATTAACCATTCATCGCCATTGGTGTTAACTATAGATAGACTGAAATAACCATCCGTAACGGCAATCATTCCGTTGAGCAGTAAGAGATTTGATTTATTTAGAACGAACTCTTTTGAAATTTCGCCGGTAGCAATTTTGAAATCAGATTTTAATGATTGAGAATTAGTTTTCTTGTTGTTGAAACGCTCTGCTTCAATTCCATCGAATGAGGTGCTGTATTGTGTTTTACAACTTAAAATGAATAGGCTTAATATTATGATTTTTATTGTTTTTCTCATTTTTCAAATTGGTGCCAACGGTTGTGTATATGGCTCGTAGCGTGCGAATTAGAGATAATTCTCGGTTGAGCACAAGCCAGATTTTTAAATTTTACTATTTATCTTTTTTATTGGAAATCGTCAAATTTAAAAATTTGGCGACTTTCCAAATACGCCTTAACTTTGAATTAAGCAACTAATTAGCTATGAGCTATATACGTTGTTGCCATTAGTACTTTTATGCACTTATCTTATTGAAAATCGGTAATTCGCCATTGTTTAATATATAATCATTCAACCAACCACGTTCCAGTTTTGCAATTTCAAAATTATCTTTGCATTCACGAAAGCTAAACCAATATGCTTTTCCCATTGATGTTTGTGAAATTTTCTCTGATGTTTCTAAATGGTTAGTAAATCGGTTTTTTAGGCTTGTTGCTTTACCTATATACATTATCTCATTATTAAAATTTGAAATTACATAGCAACCAAAATTTGGCGGTATTTTTTTTTGATTAGAATATTCAAATTCTAAAGTTTTTTCAATTTTAGGTTTTAATGATTTAAAAGTCATATCTATAACTCAATATCAGAAAGTTCGTCTTTTGAAATTGAAATTGCCTTATTCAATTCCGCTGCATATTTTCTCACAGCTGCTTGATTTAAACCAGATGCATCTTTACCTTTTCTCCAAAAATCTGGAATACTCATTTTTATATATTCAGGGTCGAGTTTATCAAATGCTTTTCTCAATAAATCTTCAATTGTCTCTACCTTGAAATTTTTGTTTAAGAATAATTGTGAAAATACAGCAGGTGAGACTTGATTGAATAGGTCAAGACCAATCGTCTTAAATAACGCTGAATTATCTAAGTCTGAATTTACGTTAATAAGATTACTTATGGCTTTCCAATAATTTTTAAGGATTTTGTTTCTTTTAGTTATATCATCAGTCCGCATTATAGGATTGTTTGAACTGAGAATGTATTTTTTTATTGAGTTGACAAAGCTATTCTGTTTTATTGTAAAGTCCCTTCTTTGTTCATTCGCCATTAGAATTTTATTTTGCCAAGGCGAATCTAAATCAGTATTTAGATATTCGGTAATAACTAATGCGTCTCTATCTTCTCCTTTTAAAACTTGTCTTTGAATCCATTTAGGTAATGTTGGGATTTCTTCAAATTCCACCATATTTGTAAGTCGAGCGTGAATTTGTTGCACTATTGCTCTATCAACAGATTTTTGAGTTGAGTTCACAATTAGAAAATGACACATTTGGCTTATCTCATCTAAATTAACTGCAATATTAACTGGAATTTGAAAATCTTTCAGTTCTGGAACTTTTTCAACAGCTTCTAAGAGTCCTGAAATTCTATGCTGTCCATCAACTACGTTGAACGAACCTATTTCTTGTGTATCAAATTCAATGGTATTATCATCCTCGTTGTACGGAATATCCTTGTCTGTTGCAAGAAAAACAGAAGTTGGTAGATAGGCATCTTCCTCTTTCCACGCATTAATGAGATAATCAGCAAACTTTTTCTTTCTTCTCTCATCTAAAACTCTTTGGTATCCTTTTTCCTTTCCTAACGTTGGGTCAAGTCTTTCAATTTGGAAGAAATTATCTACTAATAAATCAGAAACAAAAAGACTTGTAGAGTAGATGGTTAAACTTCCTTGTTTGATTTTTGCAGCTGGTTTTTTTATTCTCATAGTTTTTCTTCAGTATTAATGGCAACGTACGGATAACACAACAAGTTGTGTTATATCCATTTTAGTTAAAGTACTAATCTAGTGGATTTTTTATTGTTTTAAAAGTATTTGTAGCCACGTGCGTATAAATTTCTGTGGTTTTTGTGGATTGATGCCCCAGTATAACTTGTATTTGTCTCAAATCAACCCCTGCCTCCAACAAGTGCGTCGCAAAACTATGCCTTAACATATGCGGGGTTACTGGAACAGCAATTTTAGCTTTTAGAGCCGCGTTCTTTATGATATTTACTACGGCCTGGCCAGAATATCGATCCCCCTTTTGACCTTCAAAGAGATAGTCTTTGGGTTTCCAGATTTTATAATAGCTTCTTAAATTGAATAATGCATTATGGGATAATAGGCTTAGTCGATCCTTATTCCCTTTGGCCTGTTTTATCCTTACCAGCATTCTCTTGCTATCGATATCATTAATTTTTAAATTCAGTAATTCACTTCTTCGCAAGCCGGAACCATAGATAAGCTGGACTATGCATTTATGTTTTAGATTGTTGGTATGGGCTATTATGGATAGCACTTCCTCCCTCGAAATAACCTGTGGGAGTCTATATGCTTTTCTGGGGCGTTCGATTTCATAAAAACGGTTGGGCATACCCAATACCACTTCATAATAAAATTTTATAGCATTGATGGCCTGGTTGAGATAGGAGTTTGACTTTTTCTGGCTAATGAGCCTTTGCAGGTAAGCGCGTATATGCGTTTCATTTAGTGTATATGGGTCTTTATCGGGATAGCAATTGATAAACTGTTCAAAAAAAGTCACATAGGTTCGTACTGTATTTACGGCATAACGTTTCAGTTCTAATTTAAGCAGGTAATCTTCAGGACAACGGCGATAATTATCGGGGAGGCTTCTGTGACGAAACCAATCCGCATCTACCTTTTCATTACCGGTGTTTATAGGCCTGTTGGTTAAGAAACGATTATAATTGATCCAGGCAACTCCTTTAAACGTATTATTCAATTGTGCCAGATTTTCTTTGCTATTGGGGATATAGACCAAGTGGTACTTAGGGCTCCACTTTGGGCTATCCAGACTTTTTATAAGTGCCTGTATAACCTTATCTGGAGCGAACCTGATACCAATCACCTTCTGATTATTGATCATCAGATTATACAGTGTAATATTTTTAATCGAACCCATGTTCAATATTACAGCATTTTAAAAATATTAGCGGTATATTAGTCGTATAATATACGTTTATTGCTATGAAGAGATGCCCGGTTTGTGAATCACGTATTATTGGTAGGTCGGATAAGAAATTTTGTTCGACCAAATGTAAATCCGTTCACCAGTATGAAACACGACAAAAAACAGAGGCTTTTTATCTCGAGATCGATCGTCAACTAAAAATAAACCGAAAGATTTTAAAAACCTATAATTACAAGGGCTATACTACGGTAAGGAAATCAGCACTCCTAAACGACGGTTTTAATCCCGGTTTTTTCACTCATTATTGGAAAAATTCCAGAGGGGATGTATACTTTTTTGTTTATGATTATGGTTTTCTAGATCTAAAAAAATCAGGTAAAAATAAATATCTGATTGTACAATGGCAGGAATATATGCGTAAATAGCTTATTATAACCAAATCATTACACTCCTGGATTTGTATTAATGCTAGAAAATTTTGCTAATAGCAACAGATATTAACATGCTTCATTACTTTTATTAATAGATTTTTGATTATGAAGGTTTTGACGCTTTACCAATATAAACTATTATCAGATCATGAGCAATACGATTTATTATTTACCCAAGGGGATTTCTTGGATATGGTTACAGCGGGGAATTCCCGATTTGCTGTATACGCGCTTTTCAGGTTTTTTGTGGAAGTAGAATATAATAGTAAGGAGAATAAAATAATTGGTCTTAAAAGTTTTGTGACCGGTGAAATTATGGATAAGTACAGTAAACTAAAACTTTAATTTTTTATAGCTAATCAACTTTTCTTTAAACTCTTTTTAAACTCCAAATAAGTAGGGGCTTTGCTTTCTGACCAATCACTTTTATTTAAAAGATTTCGAACATCTATTCTCAATAATTCCGCAATTTTGTTGAGTTCGTTCATAGAAGGTTGTCTTTTATTATTTCGCCATTTTGAAACAGTTCCTTCAGATCTTTTAATATACTTAGCAATAACTCTATTAGTAATTTTATTTTCCTTAAATACTTGATCTAATCTATTTATGATACTCATCTATTTTTTTAACTTAAAAAGTTGGTCGTTTTATGACAAACTTTTATATTTGTGTTATTAATGATATGCGACAATTAAGTGATGGGATAGAATTTACATCACTAACGATGTCACTCATACAAGAAAACCGCTAATTTTCCCTATGAGTTGATCATGAGCTCGCAGTCTATTGGATTTTGTATCTTCGCGATATAAACCAATAGGGCGGGTCTCATGTAAGTCTTTGGGGAACCAAGTGATCAACTTGGAGGTTCTTAGCGGTACCACTTGCAAAGCATTGAGACTCGCTTATTGGTTATCCAAAACGGTCTCACCTTTGTTTTCCGAGTACACATCGTTTACATAACTATTAGAATTATGAAAACGAGAACTCTATATCTTACAAAAAACCTTTACGGCTTATTGCCGCATAGATGTTTTTTCTCTTTTCATAACAAAGAACCACAGCCCCGATCATTGCAACCTATTTCAAAAAACATTAAGCGTCCACCAGAATAATTTGGGCGTAGCCGGTAGCAAAATGCCCTGCCTTTTGCCCGGTGTTACCGGCCTGGCTCCTGCGCAAACCACATAGGCATAGCACAGGGATAACCATTGTATTCTTTAGTACTCGCAATGCTAAAAATACAGGGTTTTCCTTAGTTGTGCAAATCCAATATTTGCTATTACAGGCAAGCTGGGCCGGTTTTTAAAAAATGAGTTAGGAAGTCTTAAAAGTGAAACGAAAACCGTGGCTGGTAATTAGTGGCTCTAAAAGTAAACGGTTAGCCGCTAATTTTTAGAAAAACTCTCCCAGTCTGCCATCATAGAGGTGAATGAAAACAAATATTAACTTTCAAAATCAACAATTATAAGGATATAAGCTTAAAAAACACTCAATTTAAAATGTAAGAATTAGCCTTTGATGGCAACAGCTAAAAGAACCTTCCCCGCGCGATTGGAGTCCGTTGGGGAAGGTCTAAGCTTAAATAAAACATTGTTTCATTTAAATCACACGTAAAATTATGAAAAATAATTACTCGTGCCATACATACGTGGCGCTAATAATTATAGGCGGGTTACTCATACTCCTGCCCAAAGCTGCACATGCAGCAATCACTACTTCCCTGCTCCTGCAAAAACAACAAATTACCGGAACGGTAACAGATCAAAACGCCCTTCCCATTCCTGGCGTGAGCATTATTTTAAAAGATACCAAAAGGGGTGTGGTCACCAACATGGATGGGAAATATCGTATTACCGCTCCCGCAAACGCTACTTTGGTTTTTTCTTATATCGGTTATAAAACCCGAGAAGTACCCATAGACGGTCGAGAGGTAATCAATATTCAACTGGAAGACGATATCGCCGCCCTGGGCGAAGTGCAAATCAATGCCGGCTATTATAATACCACCCGAAGGAAAAGCACAGGGAATATTGCGAGAGTTACGGCCGAGGAAATAGAAAACCAGCCTGTCATTAGTCCGCTACAAGCCTTACAGGGAAGAATGGCTGGGGTAGAGGTTACTCCCGGGGGCAGCCACCCGGGAATGGCGGCTACTATACGAATTCGCGGAACAAACAGTTTACGGGAAGACGGGAATTACCCGTTATACATCATTGACGGTGTTCCGGTTAATCCTACTCCCATAGAAAGTAGTTCGTTAATGTCAAGCACCGGGATCGATCCCCTTAATAACCTTGATATTAACAATATTAAAAGTATAGAAATCTTAAAAGATGCCGATGCCACGGCCATTTACGGATCACGAGGGGCCAATGGGGTGATCCTAATTACCACAAAAATCGGGTATAACCAGGGCACCGGTTTAGATATGAGACTGTATCATGGTGTTACTACAGCACCCCAGCGGTATGATTTATTAAATACCAAACAATACCTCGCCGTAAGAAAAAAAGCTTTCGAAAATGATGGGGTTGAACCAACCGAACGTAATGCCTATGATTTGCTACTTTGGGAGCAGGACAGGTATACCGACTGGCAGGATTTTTTATTTGGTGGCACTGCTGAAACCACCAATGCCAACCTTAACTTTTCTGGCGGAAATAACACCACCTCTTTTAGGTTTGGTACCTCCTATTTCTCCCAGGGTACCATCTATCCGGGAGACTATAACTATCATAAGATCACAGGCAATCTAAACCTGAATCACCGATCAGAAAATCAAAAATTCAACCTGAATTTATCATTAAATTATGGGGTGGATACCAATAAAATGGTTGGGAATGTAGACTTTAATTCCACAACGGCAATCTTGCCCCCTAATGCGCCAGAAATTTTTAATGAAGATGGCTCCTTAGCCTGGGAGCAATGGGAAAGGGCAAATTTAGATAATCCTCTTAAGGGGTATTTTAATGAAAGTAATACACAAACCAATAATTTGATTTCCAATATTAGCTTGTCCTACGAAGTGATTCAGGGATTACAGTTAAAAGCTAATATGGGGTATACCTATTATGATGCCGGCGAGTTACGAAAGCAGCCTAAACGTTCTTACAATCCTGCCGATGAAAACGTTCATAGTTCATCACATTATAAAACCAATCGAACATCATGGATTATCGAACCGCAACTTATCTATAATACCAATATCAACCAATTAAATATCGAAGCTTTATTGGGAACTACTTTCCAGGAGAATAAAGATCATCTGGAGAACTTTCAGGGTAGGGGCTATGCATCTGAAGCCTTAATAGGAAATCTTGCCGCAGCAGAAAGTATTGTAAACGCAAGAACAGAAAATAACGATTATCGCTATAGTGCTATATTTTCAAGGCTTGGTTTCCATTGGGATAAAAAATACTTCCTTAATTTAACAGGAAGACGGGACGGATCTTCCAGGTTTGGCCCGAGTAATCGGTTTGCCAATTTTGGAGCCATTGGTTTGGCCTGGATTTTTACTGAGGAACCGGTTATTAAAAACAGTCTTCCGTTTTTAAGCTTTGGAAAGTTAAGAGGGAGTTACGGAACTACTGGGAATGATCAAATAGGCGATTACGGATATTTAGATGCCTATGAAGCCACTACGGGACCGGGAGGACTTTATCCTACAGGACTGGCCAATCCAAATTATTCCTGGGAAGTCAATAAAAAATTAGAAGTAGGCTTAGAACTAGGCTTTATAGAAAACAAGCTACATACCAGCCTGAGCTATTATCAAAATCGATCGTCTAACCAACTGGTAGGATACCCGCTACCGGCCATTACAGGATTTACCACCGTACAGGCTAATTTACCGGCGACCGTAGAAAACAGGGGCTGGGAAATAGAACTTACAAGTCAAAATCTTGAAACTACCAATTTTAGATGGCAAACTTCCTTCAATATAAGCTTCCCTAAAAATGAACTGGTAAGTTATCCAGATATTGAACAATCATCTTATGCCAATACGTATAGGATAGGCTATCCTTTGAATATTTCACTTCTTTACGAATATACAGGCCTGGATCCAGAAACCGGATTTTATACCGTAAAAGATGTTAATGAGGATGGAAGTTTGGATTATCAGGACCGATTAATCATCAAGGATCAAAACCGGCAATTTTATGGAGGGATTAATAATAGCTTTTCATTTAAAAACTTTTCTCTCCAGTTCTTATGGCAATTTGTAAAACAAGAAGGAAGGCAAACCCTATTTTCCGCAGGAAGACCCAGTAATACTTCTGCGGCCGTATTGTCTGCTTTGGAAGGAGATAGTAAATACCAGAAAATTTCTCAGTCTTCCCAGGCTAGCCAGGCCTATAATTATGTAATCAATACAGGTTTTCCTTTTGAGGATGCTTCTTTTCTTCGTTTAAAAACATTATCCCTTAGCTACAAGATCCCCAAACATTTACTCAAACAAATTTCCATTAAAAATTGTCGCCTTTTTATGCATGGGCAAAACCTATGGACTTTAACTGATTTTACAGGTTTAGATCCTGAAATACCAAATTCGGGGATTGGAAATTTAAGATCAATTACTGGGGGGCTGGAAATTAACTTTTAAATAAAAATACAATGAAAATCAACACATATATCTTAAAGGGATTCCTAATAATAGGCCTGCTAAACCTTTGCGCCTGCGAAGAATTTGTAGAGGTAGCTCCTCCTAATAATAAACTTGTTAGCGAAGAGGTATTTAACAGTGATGCCACGGCAAGAAGCGCCATGACCGGTATATATAACCAATTATTCCTTACGGAATTTTCTAGTGGATCCAGGAGCAGTATTACCGTTTTATCCGGATTATCGGCAGATAACATACAAAATATCAATCCGAATGTGCTTACGCGTATGCAGTTTGAAAATAATGACCTTTTAGCAGATAATGAAAGTAACCTTGCGATATGGTCCAGTGCCTATTCTATCATCTATATGACCAATGCCATGCTGGAGGGACTTGGAAACTCTTCCAATATTTCTGTTGAATTGAGTGATCAACTAGAGGGAGAAACTCGATTTATAAGAGCTTTTACGTATTTCTATCTAGTAAATCTTTATGGAGACCTGCCATTAATACTTACTACAAATTATAAGGAGAACCAACTGGCTTCCCGTATGTCCAAAAATGATATCTACCTGCAAATCGTTAATGACCTTGAAGTCGCTATGGCTCTGCTACCATCTGAATATACCACTGGTGAGCGAACACAGGTTAACAAATATGCAGCAATAGCACTTTCCGCACGTGTTCATTTGTTCCTGCAAGATTGGGAAAAAGCCATAGACCTAAGCGCTATGGTTATTGATGCGTCATCAACTTACGAATTACTCAATAACATAAACGACGTTTTCCTCGCTAATAGTAGGGAAGCTATATGGCAAATATCACCTATTGGAGGCGGTGGAGGATTAACGCAGACCAACGAAGGAAGCTTATTTATTATTCATCCCGTATTTTCATTCCTGGCGAGTATAAAATTAAGACCATCTTTTGCAACTGCTTTTGAAGGAGAGGATTTAAGGTTCCAAAACTGGATAGGTTACCATGAAGGTGAAGATGCCTTTTTTGCCTATAAATATAAAATATGGAACAGTAGTGAATTTCCGATTGAAGAATATTCAATGGTCTTACGTTTTGCAGAACAATACCTGATAAGGGCAGAAGCATATGCGCAAACAGGCAATTTAACTGAAGCCATTAAAGACATTGCTATGATCCAGCAAAGAGCAGGGCTTTCTCCTGTATCTGAAACCAAACCTAATATATCCCAGGAGGAGCTCTTGGACCTGATCATGGAAGAACGCAGAAAAGAACTTTTTGCAGAGTGGGGACACCGATGGTTTGATCTACAAAGAACCGATAACGCCGGTGGTACGTTGTCTGATATAAAACCGCTTTGGGAGACTACAGATTTCCTATATCCCATTCCCTCAGAAGAAAGAAGAAAAAATCCTAACCTAAGTCAAAATGAAGGGTATTAAATCAAACATTATGGATTTTACATTTAAAATGTCATACTCGACAATACTCCTATTTTTCATTTCATACGGATTGACAGGGCAAATAAAAACAACGTATCAAGATAACCAACTATCCCTGGATAGCCTTGTTCATTATGGTAAACTTGACAATGGCTTTACCTATTACATCAGGAAAAATGATACCGAAAAAAATCAGGTTAAAATGTACCTGGTCACCAAAGCAGGCATGTTTCATGAAGAGAATGATCAATTAGGCTATGCTCATCTCATGGAGCACCTCGTATTTAAGGAGACTACACATTTCCCTAAGGTTAAGGAGTATTTTAGAAAAGTGGGGCGAAAAGCCCATGCGGGGACGCGATATACGTATACCTATTACAATGTTGGATTACCCTCTGATGATACCATAGCGCTTGCTAATGGATTACAACTGTTACGGGATTGGGCTCAAGACCTGAAATTTGATCAAAACTCCCTAAAAACCGAGCAGGGAGCCGTATTAGGAGAAATGAGGGTAAACAATCCCTATCGAGAATGGAAGTCTGATAAAATTAAAAGTCTGATCACGGAAGGGACAGGCTATAAGGAACAGGATTTAGATAAAATAAAACAAAGTACTAAAAATCTCAATAAACAGGCTTTTATCCGCTTTCACAATGATTGGTACCAACCGGAATTAGAAGCTGCTATTATTGTGGGTGATATTGATCCGGAAAAAATAGAATCGAGGATAAAAAACCTGTTTTCCAACTTAAAACCTTCCAAAAAGACGAAAAATCCACAAGATTGGGTTAGAAGGCAAAAGGCTAGGCTTTCCGGTAAAAATCGCTTTGCTACCACGATAGATACCATCTCCCCTGGCCTACAATTGGCAATCCTCTTTAACCAACCTAATTTTAGTTATCAAATAACAAGCAAAGAGGATTATCAACTCATGATCCAACAGGAATTTTATTGGCGACTCGTGCAGGCGAAGCAGGAAGCACTGAAAAATCAGTATGCGCTCCCGTATGCCGATCTTTCAGTAAATTATTTACGTAACCGTATTGCTGCAGGCCAGATCGCATCTTCAAAAATGATGATTGATTTTGAACAAGGCGACCAAAATACAATAGAGGAAAAAATCAAATCTTCATTACTATTTTGGAAACGGTTTAATACTGGTTTTTCAGAAAATGAATTCCAAAAGGTCAAAGCACAATTGCTTAACAAATACACCAATAGGAGCGATAGATCCTCACAGGAATTGATCATGAAGTATCTTAATCATTTTGTGAATGGCACACTCGCACCGAATTCTGTCATAGAATCTCAACTACTATCGCAGATGATAAAAAAAACAAGTCTTGAAGACATTCAAAAATTTGTAAGCACGTATGCAAAGTTTACTGAAAATACCGATTTTCTATTTTTCAGGCATCCCAAGGCTCAAAAACCTAATTTTAATGTCCTGAAGCATCTCATCTCAACAATTGATACCATGAGTATCCCTATACTCCCCCCTGCTCCCGCAACAATAAATTCATTATCCAAATTCTATCCCTTAGATAGTATTTCCAGCGATAAAGAGGTTCAGGTTAAAAAGGACATTCTGGGGGTTTCCAGAATGACATTAAATAATGGATTACATCTTATCTTAAAACCGACCAACCCCACCTCAGCAGCATTTAAAGATCAAATTAATATCACAGCCTTTAAGATCAATGAAGCTTCCCCCCTTCAGCGCAAAAATTATCTTTCTAATATGGCTTTTATTGATATGTTGAACTTTAGTGGTGCAGGTCCTTATTCCAGGTTTCAATTAGAAAAATTCAAGGATTCCAAAGGAATCAGTCTTCACTATAGGGCAGATAAAGACTGGCAACTTATTTCTGCCAAAAGTAATTCTAAAAATTTTAGTGAATTATTAAGTTTGGTAGTTCTTCAAAATACTCAGCCCAATTTTGTAGACTCAGATATACAATTATGGAAGTCTTCAACGGCAAAAAATCTTAAAGGATTTGGGATAAGGGGATCAACATATTTTATAGACCAGGCCATTGAAACTAAATGGTTTCCTGACATCCCAAAAATGCAATTAAAAGATCTTGCAGTAATTGATAAAAGCACCCTTATGGAAGCTGCTAATACCTGGACAAAAAACCTTACAGATTTTACTTTTATCATTACCGGAGATTTTGAGGTGGATACGATCATCCCCATACTTAATCAAAAATTATCCGTTATCCCCGCTAGCACTATAAATCAAAATAAAAAAAGAAAAGGTACCGCTTTCCCATTCAAAAAAATGAAGGAAACCTTATACGAGAAGAATATAAATCAGGCTTATGTAAAATTATATTTCCCAGTGAAGATCAAAAATACTACAAAGAATAAAGCCTTGATCAACATAATATCTCAGGCATTATATGAGCGTATTTACGATCGACTTCGGGAAGGATGCTATGCACCCCTTGGTGGTGGGCAATGGTTAGATGAAGAGAATAATTTATATGCTTTTAAAATTCAATTTGACAGCGAACTGGGAAATGAAACTAAAATGATTAAGGATGCCCTAGAAGAATTTCAAAAATTAAAACAACAAGGTATTAATAAACAATGGTTAGAATTAGAAATTAAAACTGAGCTTAATCGCTATGAAAAATATTTTGATAGATTCGGATATGTTGATTTTTGGTCGGAATACCTTATGTTAAGCACTAAAGATAAAAAACAATATTTGAATGGTATACTACGATATGGAACTTTAATGGAGCATTTTATTAATATTGAAGATGTGAACACAGCTGCTAAAAAATATTTAACTCAGGAAAATTATCAGCAATTCATTATTCTTCCTGAAGCATATCATCAAATGAATAAAAATAAAAAAGGGCATACCTGAATTAAGGTATGCCCTATTCTTCTTTAATTAAGGACCTTTTACAGTTCTATAGGATTGGGGTCTGGCGATGCACTACTTTTTGGCTCGTCATCATTCATCTCGTCATAAACCTCGTAAGGCCCATTATCCCCATCCTGTACACGACAGGTAAACTCACCTTCTTCACAGGTCTGTTCGGGAATAGCAACCCAGGAGCCCCCTACCTGAATGTAATCATTTGCCTGAACATTTAGATCAGTCTTTGGACTAACGCTTGCAAAGGTCAATCCTATGGCAAAAATGATTGCCAACATCGGTAAAATTACTTTTAACTTTTTCATGATTTTATAATTTATTAGGTTAATAAATAGTGCCGTTTAACCAGGTAATCGGCTTCAAACCTGGATTATCGCGCAATAATATTTTGGGAGTGTTACCGGGAATGAAGAAAAACATATACCTTTTTGTTTCTCAACTTCATTCTTCAAAACTCCATTAAAAAACATTTTAATTCATTGATCATCAACAGTGTAAATATCACAAAAAATACATAGTCAAAATGGAGATAAACATGTCAAATCAGTATAAATTCATCCAAATTTTATGAATTGCGTGTGATTTTTTTATAAAACCTGGGAGTTACATGAGTTTCCTTTTTAAAACTCTTCGAAAAATGGGGGTAAGAACTAAAGCCCATCTTAATCGAAATTTCCTTAAGGGAGAGACTTGTATTTTCAATGAGTATTTTGCATTGCCGGATGCGCTGCCGATTATAATATTGCATTGGTGTACATCCAAAAATCTCTTTAAAACCGGTTTTAATTTTATATTCATTGGTATTAAAAAGCATAGCTAATTGATCTAGAGTTTTAGGGGGTTCATCCAAATGCTGTACAATATAGATATGGATTTCGTGAAATAACTTTTGGTCCCATTTTGAAAATGTTTTGATTTCGGAATCTCTTGGTAATTCTGAGTAAAAACCCTTCGAGATATCCATAAGATAGGAGGTTACGATATATTTCCCCTCCTTTACTCCGGTTAATCTCGAGACAACCGTATGTAAGTTTATTTGTAATAGTTCATCAAAATGATACTCCAGAAGCATGTGAAAAGATTGTTTTTTGGACGCCATGAACTTCTTCATATTTTTCTGCCAGGTTGGCTGAAACTTTCTAACAAGTAGCTCAGAAAATGCGTTACCTAAAATAGTATTTGGATCTACTTTAATATGATCAAGATGTTTATAGCTAAAATCAATCACCTTTAAATTTTTATCCAGTAGAAAGTTCGCTGTACGAATAAGCATAGCTTCCGTATTTCTATTTAGCCATAAAAATTGATGCCGCTTTCTATAAAGTTCTTCTGAAGTTTGATTGGCATAAACATGAAGACCTTCAAGCTCATCTTTGTGATCAGTGCGTTTAATTTGAAAGGCAAAATTACCTTTAGCGATTTCGGTAAGTATACGGTATATTCCACGTAAATTTACCCTATTAAATTCACGTTCCATAATAGTAGATTTTAATTAATATTTTACTGGGTGTAGGGTTCTAAAAAGCGTAAAGCATTGTTTTTATATTGAAATAGCTGAGTTGGTATTTTGTGATTAAGAGTTTTGAGATAGAATTCGGTAAGACGGATAGCAAAGGGATATGTAGAATAAAGGGCCAGGGCTTTTATGAGCAGCGAACCTTCATAAACAAGGTAGTGCCGGGCTTCTGAATGTGACCCAATAATACCATCTAGATTACTGAAAATCGGATATTCCTTGTCCTGCTGAAATTCCATACGGTCCCGCGTAATTCTTTCGGCAACTTTTAAGGTGACTATAAGATCAGGCTTATAATCTACAAAAAGAATACCTTCACTAATCCAATATGTTCCGTACTTACCTTCAAACATAATTTGAGGGATCTTTTTATTAAGTCGGTATTTTTAGGGGAATATCTGGTAGAACCAGTTTTTCATATCTCAAATATAAAAGATAAAATTCATTAAACACTTATACATTCAGGAGGCAAACTTGTGAATTTTAGTAATTTTTAGCGGTTTTTATGCTTATAAGATCTAAAAGCATAGAATTTAAGCTGATTTATTTCCAAATAAGAGTCCCTGATGTAATACTCTTAAACAAACCAAACTTGAAAAGAGCTCAACAACGATTTTATATATTTTCATTTACTACCAGCATGTTCCAAAAGACGATGTCTACATTCAACGAAAGAGTCGATAGCTTAATTCCAATCAGGAAAAACCGATTTGACTAAGGCCGAGAATGGAATTAGTTTACCCATTAAAACTTTATCTAAACTGCAAAAACAAGTGGATCAGAACGATTTCGATGACTTACAATCAGAGATCGAATTTTTCAGGAATATTAAGCCGCTCCCAATGAGCTATCTTATATATTTCACCCAGGTAAGGTCTTGTGAATTGATGCTGCCAAAAGCGGGGACATCTCATAAAGTTCGATTCTTAGAGAAAGAGATTAAAAAAATCAATCAGTTCTTTTCAGAAAACAACAGCTTTGTAAGCTATATGGAACAGGGCCATACCTATTTGGATCACCTGTTCTTTAGTCGGCATGGAAAAAGGGATTTTTCCTTCAATCCCAATATTCACTATTATCAATATCCAGAATTCTCTACGTCACACGATATGCTATGGTCACAGGTACAGGCGCTCTACCGTTACATCCATTACATTCGGGAGAAGTTAGAATTGATACAACCCGGAAGCAGTGGAGAATTCAGGGAACGACAGCCTAACCTTTTGGTATGGTCGGGTACTAAAACAAGCCTGGTGGAAATTATCTATGCCCTTTACTTTAAAGGGGATATCAATCACGGTACCGTAGATTTAAAAACCATCGTCGCTGCCTTCGAAGATTTCTTTAATATCGAGATCGATAACTTCTATAAAACCTACGGAGAAATGAAATCCCGTAAAGATCCGCGTACCAAATACCTCCACACTATTGCCGCAAAACTTGAGGCTAAAATGAATGAAGAAAATCACACATAGTTTTTCGTAGTCAATCGTTACTTCGAAAATAGCATCTACCACGTTTATTTGATTCCATTTCTTCTCAATACCTCTTTTCGCTATCTCAAAACAGGGCATTTTGTCCTTTTTCACAAGAAAAGTTAAAGTTTTTCGTACTACGAACCATCTACCGAAAAAAATCCATTAAAGCCACGCATTTTACAAAACGAAAGTCAAATCATGGAAAGGGCTGTCATTTAAAATATTTTAACCTTGACGGCCCTTTCTTTTAAACACATTTTGTTATGCCAACAGCTATTATTACCACCGACGATCTTCGGGAATTTAAAATGGAATTACTGGAAGACATTAAAGAATTACTACAAAGCCAAAATGGACAGCCAACCAAGAAATGGCTAAAATCCACCGATGTTCTCGAACTGCTCAAGATCTCCCCGGGAACACTACAGAACCTTCGTATTAACGGCACTATTCCGTATACTAAAATGGGAGTGCCCCAAGTACATCAGTCTCAACTTTCATCGTAACTTTTTCCTACCAAATGGTAGTTTTAGCAATAGTATTCCGGCATACATTTGAACTATAGTACAAAAAAAATCTATAGTGATGAAAAAGAAAATTTTAATTGCCGGTGCCACCGGGATGCTTGGTGGTAAAATCGCTGAGTATCTTTTACAACAAGGAGCTGAAGTCATCGCCATTGTTAGGGAGTCCAGCGATAAAGAAAAAATTACCCCTTTAAAAAATAGTGGGGTAACCGTGATACCACTTCAAATGGAGGATCGCCTGGCGCTCCAAAGAGCGTGCGAAGGAGTTTCCTGCGTAATTTCAGCTGTAGCCGGTTTACGGGAAAGCATTGTCGATTTTCAGTCGCGCCTGGTAGATGCCGCCATTGCTGCTAAGGTTCCCCGGTTTATCCCTTCCGATTTTTCAACAGATTTTACACAAATGGATAAAGGTTTCAATCGAAACTTTGACCTCAGGAAAGAATTTAAGGCCTATTTAGATAAGCAACCTGTACAGTCGACTTCTATTTTTAACGGGGCTTTTGCCTACCTCTTAAACTACAACCTTCCGTTATTCAATGTAAAAGAAGGAAAAGTACTTTTTTACGGGGAAAAACAGGATTTTTCAATCGATTTTACGACGGTAGAAGATACCGCCCAATACACCGCCAAAGTAGCTTTGGACGATAAGACTCCCCGAAACCTACATATCGCCAGTTTTAGTCCGAGTCCAAAGGGTTTTGTAGCGCTTGGAAAACAATTTTTTGATAAAGATTTTGAACTGACCAATGGCGGATCCTTAGAGGATTTCGCTGCTGTAATCCAGAAAAGGAGAAAAGCCAATCCGCAGGGCGAACAGGAACTATATGCCGATTGGCAACAAATGCAATACCTGCACAGTATGTTTTTGGTGCATCATTTAAAACTGGACAACAACCGGTATCCAGACCTTAAATGGACATCTATAGCACAAGTAATTAAAAAGTAAGAATCTATGGAAACTCAAGCTCAATATTCAGATAAGGAATTGGTCAAGCAATTACCGGGATTTACCAGCCATCTGATCACGGTAAATAATATTCAGTTACATTATGTTTCTGGTGGTACGGGGCAACCACTTATTTGCCTTCCCGGCTGGCCGCAAACCTGGTATTCTTTTCATAAGGTAATGCCAGAACTGGCAAAAAAATATACTGTAATTGTAGTAGATATTCGGGGGATGGGCAGCTCAGATAAACCCTTTAATGGCTATGACAAAAAAACGATGGCCAAGGATATTTTTGAACTGATCCAAAAACTAGGGATTAAAAAACCACACGTATTAGGACACGATATTGGTGGGATGGTGGCTTCAAGTTTTGCTTTTAATTATCCGTACGCTCTGGATAAACTCATTCTGATGGATGGCGCCCATCCGAGCGAAGCAATGCGAGAAATGCGTCTGCTTCCTATGCCGGGAACTTTTGAAGATAAAATAGATAATAAATTTCCTTTTTTATGGTGGATGGCTTTTAACCAGGTGAAAGAACTACCGGAAAAGCTATTGAAAGGCCGGTTTAGGTACCTATTGGATTGGCTTTTTTCTTATGTAATGCTGGATGATGCTAAAATGAGTGATTTTGAACGGGAAGTTGCCGCTCACCATTATAACCAACCTGAAAACATTAGGGCATCCAATGCCTGGTACCAGGCTTTTGAACAGGACATTAAGGATATGAATACCTACCCAAACTTGCAAATGCCAGTGTTGGGTATGGCCAGCGAAAGCAGCTACGAGTTTATGAAGCAGGGATTGCCCTATATTGCAAAAAATGTAGAGGTGATTAAGGTTGAAGCTTCTGGACACTATTTTAATGAAGAAAATCCGCAGGCCGTGATTGATGCCCTGCTTCATTTTCTAAACTAACCTAAAGAAGAAGGGAGTATTTTTTTATACTCCCTTCTTCTTTAAAGGAAGCAGCGCTAAAAGTTTCTTTATGTTGTCAAGCAAACTCCATAAATAATTATGTTCCCTACTTTCCTAGATGCCCCCTGCACTATAAGTAAATCTATTGGCTTTAAAATATTTTAAACCAAACTTAGCATCCCAAAAGACAATTGATTTCCCTATTTTTGAATGCTAGGCAGATGAAATATCACTCGATATATTAAAGTGGAATAAAGCGGTTTTCAACTTATGAAATCATTTACTGAATTTATACAATCAAAAGTTTTTATTACGGATGAAATATTACAGGAAGTGGTTTCTAAATTTCAGGAAAAAGAATATGCGCCGCATCAGGTGGTGCTTAAACGGGGACAGATTGCCAATCAATATTATTTTATCATTTCCGGAGGATTACGCTTTTTTTCGGATGAAAATGAAAATGAACACACGGCCTGGGCATTTTTTAAAGGGGAATTCATTACGGAGATTAGTAGTTTGGCTCCTAGAAAACCTACCCGTTTTACAATTGAGACGATTGATAAAACCCGGTTACTGGTTATCGAACGGGCTGATATGGAGTCGTTGTACGCGCGCTTTCCTGTCTGGCAGGAGTTTGGACGTAAAATTTGGGAAGACATTTGTATTCAGCAAATTGAACAAAATGTAAATTATCAGACCTTAACTGCCGAAGGTATTTATTTAAAACTAATGGAAAACAGGGAATTTATCCAAAAAATGCCGGTAAAACAACTGGCCAGTATACTGGGGATTACCCCCAATGCATTGAGCAGAATTAGGAGGAATATAAAATAATAGAAATACCTTTCACCTATCTTCTATTTTCAAAATAAACTGTAGGGGCTTAATCGCTAACTAGAACAAAACAACTAAAATATTAGCTATCCCCACTATCGTTTTTTAATTGGTTTAGATAATCATAAAAATTTTCCTCTGAATTTAATCCCATTTTTTTTCTTAATCGGCTTTTTTTCTTTTGTACTGATCGAGGCTCTATGTAAGTGTATTTTGCAATTTCTTTTGTTTCAAACTTTAAATATATCATCGCACAGAATTTTTGTTCCGAAATTGTTAAGTTCGGATGAACATACATTAATGTATTATAAAATTCAACATATACCTCTTCGAATCGTTTTAAAAAATACGAATCATTGCTTTTCGCTAGAGCAATAACTTCATCAAAAGCTTTATTAAGTCGATTTTCAAATTTTAACCTTTCTTTTTCTTTGGCTACA
>Ga0208014_1000358_pt1 | contig 20362 bp, 18 predicted proteins | sample 25_taG_FD_184099 | JGI IMG/M metagenome (GOLD analysis project Ga0208014, IMG submission 184099) | Marine viral communities from Cariaco Basin, Caribbean Sea - 25_WHOI_OMZ (SPAdes) (version 2) | ecosystem: Environmental > Aquatic > Marine > Oceanic | place: Caribbean Sea: Cariaco Basin...
GAATAGAACTTAAGGGGGAAAGTCTTAGAAAAAAACTGTAATATTGTCATTAACTTATCTTTTTGACCAAAATCTCTAGAGGGGTCAGTATGGCCTGAACGGGGGGTCAGCATCACCGGAATATCCACAAGGAATAAAACAATCTAAAATAGCCGTTTAAATAGTTTAATAAATAAATCACAAAAATAAAATAGCTTAAATAATGAAAACGAATTCTAAATCACCTAAAAAAAATGAATCCAGCGGACTTTTAGGAGCTGGATTGCTTACAGCGGCGGCGGCCTCACTTTGCTGTATCACACCGATATTGGCCTTGATTTCAGGCAGCGCCGGCATCGCCTCCTCTTTTTCCTGGATGGAACCCTTCAGACCATATCTTATTGGTATTACCATCTTAGTACTGGCTTTTGCCTGGTATCAAAAATTAAAACCAAAAACCCAGGAGGAGATAGACTGTGCCTGTGATGAAGACGAAAAGCCTTCTTTCTTTAAATCCAAAGCTTTTCTGGGTATAGTTACTATTTTCTCCGTGTTAATGTTGGCTTTTCCTTACTATTCTGAAATCTTTTATCCTGATAATAAAAAAGATATTGTAGTGGTGAGCCAGTCAGATATTCAAACTATAAAGTTTGATGTTGAGGGAATGACTTGTGCTGGTTGTGAAGAAAGCGTAAAACACGCAGTAAATCAATTGGATGGGATTTTAGATGTAATCCCTTCTTATGAAAATAAAAACACCGAGGTTAAATTTGATAATACAAAAACTTCTAAAGAAGATATTGAAAAAGCGATTAATTCTACCGGATATAAAGTGGTACATAAGTAAATTCAAACAAAATATTATGAAAAATCTATTAGTAATAACAGTTCTAGTTTTATCATTAACCTCATTCCAGGTTAAAGCGCAACAATGTTGCCCTACATCAAAAAGCCAAACAATAATGGAAGCAAGTATCAACCAGCAAACAACAAACACAGTTAAGTTTAAAATTGACGGAATTACCTGCGCGGGTTGTTCTAATGCTATTTACAATGCGCTTAAAGAAGTAGAAGGTGTTGTGGAACATTCGGTTGAATATCCCGGGGATATTGCCATTATTAAATTCGAAAACTCTAAAACAAATATCGAGACCTTAAAAAAGATTATAGAAAAGAAAGGCTATAAAGTTGAAAAGGTAATAGAGACTACCCAAAACGAGTCATAATTTTTTATTTACTCATATACTTAAGAAGTTACTTATATAATTAAGGAACAATTTACCTTTTTACATATTCAAAAAAAACAAAATTAAAATGGAGTGGTGAATCGTTATTTTATGCCTTCTACAATTTTAAAACAATATAAAGGAACTGAAGCTGTTGCAGGTGAACTTGATGGGTTAGTTAGTAATATTATTGCAGAAGTAACAAAATAAATCTATAAGCTATGTTGAATAAAAAATCTTTTTTATCCTTATTAGCCTTGTTTACAGGAGGATTTGTGCCTATAAACTTAATTGTGCTTTCTTTTGGCTATGCCCAATATTTCAAGGGAATCACAATGGGACCGAAAGTCATTAAAACAGCCCATGAATTTGGTGAGCCATATATGCTATTTGTATATATCCCTTCTATGCTCATCTTAACATGGGTTATTTTTTACAGCAAGAAAAATTTCCTTGATCTATATAAACGAATTGTCGTGGGGCTCTTAGCAGGGGCAATAGCTACTATAGGCCTGGACTGGCTTCGTCAGATGGGGGTGATAGCCAGCTGGTTACCGGGAGATACTCCGGAAATGTTCGGGAAGATGGTAACGGGTAGTTCCGACTTTAATTCGTATTACTGGATAGGTCAATTGATCCATTTTATGAACGGTGCAAGTTTTGGATTGATATTTACCCTGGTATTTGGAAACTTTATCTCATATAATAAAACGGTTTTATGGGCAATAGGCTGGATGCTGATTATGGAGTTAGGCATGATGACCGGCCCTCCTATGGGACCGATGGTTGGGCTTTTTGGCATCAAATATATGTGGCCTCAATTATTTTTGATCACCCTTGCGGCCCATATTGTCCACGGTACCATTTTAGGATTGTTGGTACACCACTGGCTGGGGATTAACCATACCAAATGGCTAATTCCATTTTTAAAAGATAAATCATAATCAAAAATAAATTGGGTAGTAATTACCCTCAATATAAAAAATAAAATAAATATGCAGAAAGAGATCACTTTGCCCATTCAGGGTATGACCTGTACCGGTTGTGCTACAGGCATCGAAAAAAAAGTAAAGCAATTAGAAGGAGTTATAGCATTAGATGTATCTTATCCTAAAGGCGAAGGAAAATTCATCTTTGATTCCAGCACCACATCTCAGCAAGATATTATTGACAACATAGAAATGTCTGGCCAATATAAAGCTAGTAACGGCCAACAGGTTTCAGATAAAAATAATTTTGACCTTATCATTGTTGGTGGAGGGTCAGCCGCATTTTCAGCAGCCATAAAAGCTGAAAGTTTAGGTCTTAAAACCCTTATGGTAAACGCGGGCCTGAATTTTGGCGGCACTTGTGTTAATGTAGGCTGTGTTCCTTCAAAAAATTTAATAAGAGCTGCTGAAACGGCATATCACGCAACCCATTCTAATTTTGATGGGATCAGGCCCAAAGGTGTAGATATAGATTTCACCCGGGTTATTAAAGATAAAAAAGATTTGGTCGCCTCACTCCAGCAACAGAAATACATGGATGTGGTCAGTGATTTTAAGCACCTGACCATGCTCAAGGGATGGGCAGAGTTTGTGGATAAAGGTAGCATTATTGTTGATGGGAAAGATACTTACACAGCCACAAACATTCTTATTGCTACCGGAGCTACCACCTACATCCCTAATATTGAAGGATTAAATGAGGTTGGCTATCTAACCAATGTATCCTTATTCGATTTAGAAGAAAAACCGAAAAGCCTGACCATTATGGGTGCGGGCTATATCGGGTTAGAAATTGCCATGGCATACAATAGATTGGGCGTAAAAGTGCGTATCATAGAATTTACCGACAGGCCTTTAAGAAGCCAGACCAGGGACATAACAGATGTGCTCGAGGCACAAATGAAGAAGGAAGGAATAGAAATCCTGCCTAATTTCCGGGCGTTTAAATTTGAAAAAAAGGGAGCGGATACCATAATTCATTGTAACTGTCCCGACGGTACTACCACGCAAATTATTGAAAAAGGCAAAATAGTGGTTGCCACAGGGACAAAACCTAATACTTCTAAATTAGGACTGGATAAGATCAAAATGAACCTTTCAGCGGTGGGACATGTTTTGGTGAACGAAAAGATGGAAACCAATATACCCAATATTTTTGCTGCCGGGGATGTTACCCAGACCCCTCCTTTTGTTTATACGGCAGCCACTGAAGGAAGCACTGCTGTAAGCAATGCGTTCTCACTTTCAAAAACCGGTATCGATTATTCTTCATTGCCTTGGGTAGTATTTACGGACCCTCAAGTTGCTGGGGCAGGTATGGACGAAATAGTAGCCGAAGAAGCGGGACTTCCCTTTGAAGTGTCTAAATTAGACCTTAGCCATGTTCCAAGGGCTTTGGCCGCACAGGATACCAGAGGGTTTATTAAACTCATACGTAATACTGAAACCGATAAATTAATAGGCGCTAGAGTAATCGCACCCGAAGGAGGTGAATTGATACAACAATTAAGTATGGCGATTAAGTTTGGTATAACCGTAAAAGATTTGGCAGAAAGCTTTTATCCTTATTTAACCTTGGGAGAAGGGATTAAACTGGCAGCTATTACTTTTGGAAAGGATGTTTCCAAATTAAGCTGTTGTGCCAGCTAATAGTATGGGAGTATCACGATGTATTCAATTGAAGAAAGGGATCATGCCGGGATTATTGCTAATCCCGGATATTACTGGCTTTACTAAATATATTAACGAGGCAGATCTACAATACAGTCAGGTTACTATCGCACTCTTGCTGGAGGCAATACTTAAAAACAACAAATTAGAGCTTCAGGTTTCAGAAATAGAAGGTGATGCCATATTGTTTTATAGTTTCAACAAAGATTATACTGTAGATGAAATTATAGAACAATGTTTTTTAATGCATCGAGCGTTTCACCATCAATTAAAGCAAGTAATTGAAACAGATTGTTCGTGTGGAGCATGTACGCTTTTAGGAGAGCTTAGTTTAAAGTTCATTCTCCATTATGGAGAACTGGGATCTGTTATGATCAATGATTTTTGCAAACTCTATGGTAAGGAAGTAATTGTAGCCCATAGATTATTGAAAAATGATTTGTCACTCAAAGAGTATATCCTTGCAACTGAAGATTTTTTTACCCAGTACGGAACAAATTATATAAGAAATTTACAATTTGAAAAAACATCTCAGGTCATTGATGAAATCGGAGTTACAAATTATCGATTTCTAAAATTTTATTAATTGTAATTACTAAAAGCATATGAAGAAACAGGAAATAATATTTGACGGTCATCAATCCGTGAATGGTTTTGAAAAGATGCTAGAGGAATTGAACCTTCCCAATAGTGATAAAGTGTATTGGGAATTACTTAAGGGAAAACCCCTGCCTCCAGGTCGCTTTTCTGAACTAATGGATGTCCCTATAGATAAAGCACATCAAATAATACAGCAATACGGAGAGGTGAATAAAGAAGGTGAAATTGTGGGTTATTTAGGACTTTCTTTAAATAAAACCGCACATCAACTAAACTTTGACAATAAAACATTGTATGCCTGGTGTGCATTGGATAGTATTTTATTGCCCCGATATCTAATGCATGGATGGGAAATAATTTCAATAGATCCTATAACCGACATTCCTGTACAATTGTCTATTTCAGATAATCTTCTAGAATGGGCCAGGCCGGTTCCCCTCTTTATTTCATGGGTTGAAAAGGCCGATAGTTGTGATATCAAATCAAGTTTCTGCCGGAACTCCTTCTTTTTTGGTTCAGAGGATGCCGCAAACAAATGGTTAGAAAAAAATCCATTAGGAAAAATTTCAAAAGTAGAAGATTTTTTTTCCAATTCTATCGGGTTTAAATGTTGTTAATTCTATTGGGATGTATATCATAAAGTTATTTTAAACCTACTTTGGTTTTTAGGAAAGAAAACGAGATTTATATAAATTAAAAACTAACCAATCTAATAATTTAAATTATGAAAAAGTACGATGTATTTGTAATAGGTTCCGGTATGTCCGGTATGACCGCTGCCAATAAATGTGCCTCCAAAGGTCTTAAGGTGGGCATTACCGATGAACTTCCCTATGGCGGAACCTGCGCCTTAAGAGGCTGCGATCCTAAAAAGGTGATTATAGGAGCAACTGAAGTACGTGATTTTGCTCAAAGACTTAAAGGAAATGGAATAGATACTGTGCCTGAAGTCAATTGGGAAGATATTATGGCTTTTAAGCAATCTTTTGTCGATGCCATGCCTCCTAAAATTGAAAAAGGATATAAGAATAAAGACATAGACACCTATCACACCTCGGCTAAGTTTTTATCTGATAAGACCTTACAGTTAGGTGATGAAGTTATTGAAGCCGATAAATTCGTAATCGCAACAGGTGCAAAACCCCGGGTACTGGATTTTGAAGGTGGAAATATGGCACTTTCAAGTACAGATTTCCTTAACCTGGAAAAACTGCCTGAATCACTTTTATTTATTGGAGGTGGCTATATTGCCTTTGAATTCGCCCATATCGCTGCGCGGGCCGGTGCCGATGTAACCATATTACATCGTGGTGATCATCCATTGGAAAACTTTGACCATGACATTGTACAACATCTTGTGGATGCAACCCGAAACCTGGGAATTAAACTTGTTTTGGAAACTGAAGTCTCTAAAATTGAAAAGAAAGAAGACCATTATGTAGTAACAGGAAAATCAGATGAAAAAGAGTCAACTTATATGGCAGCATCTGTCTTTAACTCAGCCGGTCGTCCTCCCGCCATATTTGATTTAGAACTGGAAAAAGCAGGTATCTCTTTTTCAAAAAAAGGAATCATAGTAAATGAATACCTTCAAAGCACATCTAACTCTAGTATTTATGCAGCTGGAGATTCGGCAGATTCAAGAGGCTTGCCTCTTACACCTGTTGCGGTAATGGAAGGGCATGTTGTAGCATCAAACATCATCAAAGGGAACAAGAAAAAAGTTAATTATCCACCAATGCCTTCCGTAGTTTTTACTTTGCCTACCCTGGCATCAGTAGGATTGACCGAAGCAGAAGCCAAATCAAAACAGATAGAATATCAGGTCAATTATAACCATGCGGAAAGCTGGTTCAATGCAAAAAGACTGAATGTTAAAGAATATGCTTATAAAACGATTATTGATAAAGAGAATCAGACTATTCTTGGGGCACATTTAATAGGTCCTAACACAGAGGAAACCATCAATTTATTCGCCATGGCGATAAAGACCAAAATGAAAATCAATGAGTTAAGGACGATGATCTTTACGTATCCAACTTTGTCATCGGATATTCCTCATATGCTTTAAAGGAGGACAATATGTATAATTAAAAAAATACAGGTACACAGCAATCCCCTCTTCTTATCACAAGTATGTGCCATGACTCGTGAGATAATGAAAAACGGACATTTAAAGACAAAATCAATGAAAACATGTGCAAGATGTAAAGGGAAATTTCCCGGCCCGGGAATAAAAAAAAATGAAAAAGTTTATTGTTGCGATAAATGTGCAAGAGGTAGAAAAAATATGATGTTTAAAGTTATTCCAGCAGCTTTAGGCATCTTTGGGTCAGGTTTCCTCATCGGATTATTTACAAAAACAAAACTCAGATGAGTCTTCTCTCCTAACTGCAACGTAAAATAAAAAAGTATGCATTATCAACCAATTGAAAATTACGGAATCATAGGAGATTTGAAAACTGTAGCCCTTGTCGGTTTAAATGGTTCTATAGATTATATGTGTTTTCCTGATTTTGATTCGCCCTCAATTTTTGCTTCCTTATTAGATAAAAAGAAGGGAGGATATTTTCAAATTTGTCCTCATTTACAAAAAATGAAGCTTAAACAATTGTATCTCCCTGACACCAATGTTTTGCTTACCAGATTTTTATGTGAAGATGGTGTTGGTGAAATTACAGATTTTATGCCTGTAGGAGATACTTCAGATGGAAGTGTTCTGGTTCGAAGAATTACCAATGTAAGAGGTGTCCTAACCTATAGGTTAAAGTGTTGCCCGCGGTTCAATTACGCCAGATCCTCCCATACAACAGAGAGGTTAAATGAGAAGCAGATAAGTTTTATATCCGATGGACATAAAGACACTACCTTACACCTTAAAAGCACAGTACCTCTGGAAATCAAGAAAGGAGATGGTTTCGCAGAATTTACGTTAAAAACAGGAGAGATTGCTGAATTTGTTTTAGAAACGGCTAAATCAGATAAAATTTCCTTAGATGCTTCAAAAAATTTTGTTGAAGAATGCTTAACATCCACTATCGATTATTGGAGAAAATGGATAACAAAATCAGCATATAAGGGCAGATGGTTCGAAGCAGTAAATCGCTCTGCACTTGTTTTAAAGCTTCTAACCTCTCAAAAGAACGGTTCTATAATCGCTGCACCTACCTTCTCTTTACCTGAAAAAATTGGGGGTATGAGGAATTGGGACTATAGATACACCTGGATACGGGATGCCTCCTTTACTATCTACGCCTTTTTAAGGTTAGGTTTTAAAGAGGAGGCTATGGCATTCATACAGTGGGCTGAAGAACGATGTGAAAATATTGGAGAGGGTGGAACTTTAGGATTGATGTACACCATTGACGGAAAGAAAAAATTAGTAGAAGAAGAACTGGATCATTTAGAAGGATATAAAAAGTCTGCCCCTGTACGAATTGGCAACAGTGCACACGGCCAGCTTCAGTTAGATATCTACGGAGAGCTTTTAGATTCCATTTACTTATATAACAAATATGGAGAACCTATCTCAAATCAACTGTGGCAACAGCTAACCAGAGAAATTGATTGGCTTTGTGATAATTGGCAACAGGCTGATCATGGCATTTGGGAGGTTCGAGGTGAAAAAAAAGAATTTCTTTATTCCCGACTCATGAGTTGGGTCGCATTTGACAGGGCAATTAAAATTGCCATATCCCGGTCCTTTCCTTTTCCTGAACAACGATGGCAGGCAGAAAGAGACAAAATATACGACTCTGTGTTTAATGAATACTGGGATTCAGAAATAGAATCTTTTGTACAATTCAAAGGATCGAAAGCAGTGGATGCCTCGCTTCTATTAATGCCTATGGTAAAGTTTATCAGCCCAAAAGATCCCCTCTGGCTGTCCACTTTGCGGTATATTGAGCAGGAACTTGTATCTGATTCCCTGGTGTTCAGATATCAACCAGAGGAGGCGGCCAGTGATGGCATTGGTGGGGACGAAGGTACTTTCTCAATGACCAGTTTCTGGTATGTGGAAAATTTATCCAGGGCCGGTGAACTAGAGAAAGCGAGGCTTTATTTAGAAAAAATGTTGGGCTATGCTAATCACGTAGGCCTCTTTGCCGAACAGCTAGGCCCTTGTGGTGAACATTTAGGCAATTTTCCACAAGCATTCAGCCACCTTGGATTGATTAGTGCGGCTTGTGATTTAGATAGACGAATGAATGAAGAGATATAACTATCTAGGTGACTCGTAAACTTTTAAATAACCTAAAATTACCATGGATATGGAAAAACTGAAACGCTTAAAAGGACAATCAGCACTCGTTACAGGTTCGAGTTCAGGGATTGGTAAAGCAATAGCAATGGCTCTAGCCCGGGAGGGTGCATGTGTAGCAATTAATTATCATAGCGATGAAAAAAGTGCCCTGGAAGTAGTGAAGGAAATAAAAGCGACCGGAGGGGACGCTATTGCGGTGGGTGCTGATGTAAGTAAAGAGGCTGATGTGAAAAGAATGTTTGGGCAAATGTTCGAAGCTTTTGGCACCATTGATATTCTCGTAAATAATGCTGGCATGCAAAAAGATGCTCCTTTTGTAGAAATGACTTTAGATGATTGGGAAAAAGTAATTGGGGTTAATCTTACCGGACAGTTTTTGTCTGCCAGGGAAGCTGCTAAAGAATTTATTCGTCGTGGAATCAACAAAGAAATTTCTGTAGCTGCCGGCAAAATTATCTTCATTAGCTCTGTACATGAAGTTATTCCCTGGGCTGGCCATGTGAATTATGCTGCCTCAAAAGGTGGAATTACGCTTCTTATGAAATCTATTGCACAGGAACTTGCTCCACATAAAATTAGAATTAATAGTATTGCTCCCGGAGCCATAAAAACCTCCATTAACAAATCTGTCTGGTCAGATCCTGAATCAGAAAAAAAGTTGCAGGAATTAATACCCTATGGCAGAATAGGTGATCCTGAAGACATTGCCAAAGCTGCTGTCTGGCTTGCATCTGATGACTCGGACTACGTACATGGTGAAACCCTGGTAGTTGATGGAGGTATGACACTTTATCCAGGTTTTAAGGAAAATGGATGAATTTTTACAGCTTACATGATTCAACTATTAATTATTTACTTCTTTATGATCTGCTTTATCAGCCAGATAATATGCAGGATTACAAGAATAAATACCAGTGTCATCACAATCCGCTAAAAGCCTTCATATCGCCACAGCATGATCTGTCATTGAGTTCAAATCCATTTTAAGGGTCCTGAAGAATTCATTCATCAAGAAGAAATAGAGGGAGTAGTTCACTCCTCCACTGCAATTTTCCTTAAATTTGTCGAGAGGCAGCGTTCATAACAAGCTATTGAACCGCCAAAAGATCAGCTAGCACAACAGCTAAGTTTGTCCACTGATTTAAAAGTAATAGCCGCTAGTTTTTTGGCTTTCTATAAAGTGAGGGATGACGCAAGCTATCAGCAAGGTCGTTTGCAGGAATGACATATTTTACAGCAAGGCTTAGCTCCATGATAAATTCTCCGCCTTCCGGAGGCTGCCGTATAAACAAAAGGAAGATTTGGATTACAATGTATTAAGAATATGATCAAAATATTCGACTACATTTATTTACTTCCAAACCGCTGATATGCCTCCGCAATTTCCAACCTACTATATCCACCCCCAATAATTGTATGGGATTGAGGTAAATCTCCTTTATCAAAGAGGGAATCATTTGAGAGGTAGTCTATATCTTCTATGCCTTCAATGGATGGAGCGATAGAGCTGGAACCAGTAGCAATAAAATTTATATGTCCTTGCTGACGTTACTTTTACTTCAATAGTATTGGGGATGGTAAATTTTCCTCTTCCTTCCAGCAGTATTACATTTTCCAGACCCGCAATCATATCCACATACTTAATATTGCTGCAAATCAGCTACCAGCTCACTTTTCTACTGAATAATGGTTTCATAGGGCGAGGAAGGTTTATTGGATGAATTAGTCTTCAGCTTTGTTTTGGTGGATATCTGCTCTTTTGATGAAGCCGCCTACTTTTCCTTTTTTACGATGATTTTTTATGGTTTCATTTTCTCCAAATGGATGTTCACCAAATCCGTGTCGCATCATGGCAATGGCCTTAGCCCATTTCTTATCCTTATCGCGGGAAGTAAGCAGTTGCATTACAGACTGTGCAATTACCGGAATTGGTACCTCCAAGTGCATGGCATCCTCCACTAGCCAATTTACTTCACCTGTATCTTCTACGTAGGAGGGCACTCCTAGTCCCTCCTGCTCTTTATATTGTTCTTCCATTAGTTGTATAAGCCAGGAGCGTATTACAGAACCATTGTTCCAGCATTTTAACACTGCTTCTATATTGTGAGCAAAATGTGAGTTTTCCAGCAGGTGCATACCTTCGCCTATGGCCTGTAACATTCCAAACTCGATCCCATTATGAACTAGTTTTACATAATGTCCTGCTCCAGAAGGCCCAGCGTATACAAATCCATCTGGTACGGCCAGATCTTTTAAAACTGGTTCCACTAACCTTACGGGTTCTCCAGCGCCGCCTACCATAAAGCAGGCCCCGCTCCTTGCGCCAGTTGCCCCTCCGCTGGTGCCGCAATCAAGGTAGTACATCTTTCTTTCTTCTACTTTTTTTGCTCTTCGGACAGAATCACCCCAGTAGCTATTTCCACCATCCACTATAATGTCTCCTTCTTCGAGAACTTCATTAATTAATTGATCCAGAATGGTATCAATTGCTTTGCCTGCCGGAATATAGAGAAACACCAAACGAGGGTGTGGTAGGAGTTTGGCCAAATCCTCAATTTCATTGGTATGTTTAATGGAAGAGCCTTGTAAAAATTCAGGCATTTCATGGCGGTTAACACCTATCACGTCATAGCCTTTTTCCGATGCATGAAGGGCGAGGTTTCCTCCAATCCTGCCAAGCCCAATAGTGGCAAATGATTTAATTATATTCTCCATATTTGAAAATTTCTATTCTGTTGTTCAGGATACCATCTTCTGCATTCCTTATTATCAGCTGAAAATTATGTTAGTCCATACAACGAAGCTTTTTATTTAAAAAGTTATATTATTCTTATTATATTTAATTGTCAACCTGTCTCATAGTACGATCTTCTGCGTCCTTTACTTTTAGCTGAGAACCATAACTATCTTGCTCAATGCAGCAAAGCCTTTTTCCTGTAGCACTTTTGATGTTGAGGCTGGTTTCATCAGGCTCAGAGTAAAGAGTATTTTTCCTTATTGGTTTTTGATCTCTGTCCTTTCTATAGTCATAGTTTTTAATTTCTTTATATTTACTTTTTTGAAAGCTTTAATTTAGCTTTTACTTATCTTTTTTTCTTTTTGAACTTTATTGCTTTCAGTTTCTGCGTCCTCATTCAATTTTTTCAAATTTGTTGGATATGGATTCTCCTTCAGAAGTTTTGCCAAAAATGTTGTATTGTGAACCATATACCTCAGGGTTTTGTTTGTGTACAAAGCAGCTTCTCCACCTGCCTGTATGTAACTTGGCCCTGGACCTGCATCTCCCACCCAATAAGTTGTGACGTTAGCTGGAATTGTAAATCCATATTCTTCTAAAGCCCATAAAATGTTTTTGGACGTGGCATGTGCTCCATCCTCATTCCCAGTGACTACTGCTCCAGCAACTTTATTGTAAACTAAAAATTGACCTGTCTCTGAATCCATTAGTTTCTTTTCATGAAATAAGGAATCCAATCTTTCAAGAAATCGAACGCAGACGGAACTTTGTGGTCCTCCTGGCCAGATTGGACTTCCTACTATAAGAATTTCCGAATCCAGAATTTTTTCAAAAATCATAGGCCATTCATCTCCACTTCCCTCGTTTGAAGATACTCCTGGCAGAATATTATAATCCACTAGCCTTACATATTCTGTTTCCACTCCTAAAATCTCATACTGGTTTATTACTTTATTAATTAAAGCTTCAGTATTGCTGGTAATCGGGGATTTTTTTAATGTGCAATTAACAATCAAAGCTCTTATATCCATTGTTTAAAATTTTTTCGGTTTTTAATTTTTAGTTTTCAAACTTCTCAAATCTTTTTTTGTATCGACCTTAATCCTCATCTGTGAATTTGTATTATAAGAATTTGCAGAATTTCAACCATCTTTCATAAAGATATTAATTACTTGCGCAAATTCTTAATAACACATATTCTTTAACTACCCTTTAACTTTATAATCACTAATTTAAATTTCCTTTGATATAATATAAATTATCAGTAGGGTCCGGTAAAAAAAAGAAGCCACGAATGGCTTCTTCTTAGAAATCGTAATTTGGAGTTGCAAAACAAAAAATACGATGGCTAAAAGTAAATATTTTTCAGGTAAATCTGTTTTCGGACAGCTGATTTCTTTAATTGAGGATAAAACAATAAAAGAAGAGGTTAAAAGATGTAATTCTGATCGGTATTTGAAGAAGTTCAAAACCAGGGATCATTTAATAAGTATGTTGTTCTGCTCCTTTGCTAAATGCAATTCTTTGAGGGAAGTTTCCGGAGCCATGCTTGGTCTCTCTGGGAAGACAGCACATTTTAAGCTTAATCATATTCCAAAAAGGAGCACTCTTTCCGATGCAAATAAAACCAGGAAGGTTGAATTTTTTGAAAACTTCTATCACAGATTGCTTGAGCAGTACGGAAACGTTTTATCGGACAGCCGGATTAAAGGCGTTTTAGATAAACAGGTCAAAATTGTGGATAGTACCACTATTAGCCTTTTTAAAGATATATTAAAATGTGTGGGCAGAACCCCCAAAGATGGTAAACGAAAAGGCGGGATTAAGGTGCATTCTGTTATAAATGCGGATGAAACAGTGCTGAACCTGGTATGGTTCAGTCCTGCTGTAACACATGATCATAATTTTCTGGAAAAGCTCCCGTGTGATGATAACAGCATGTGTTTGACAAAGGATATAATGATTACAAGGCCTTTAAGAAATTTACAGATCAAAGCACAGGGTTTGTGACAAGAATAAAGAACAACGCAGATTACAAAGAGATTGAGGCATTAGAGGTGGAAGATTTTATACACAGTGGGGTTTTACAGGATGAGATCATAGAGATTGTGGTAAAGGGAAAAAATAGTGATACAACGTTGAAGTTGAGAAAAGTGAGGTTTTATGACAGGGAAAACAAACGGGAATTTGAATTTCTAACAAATCTATTTGAGCTTAGGGCCGATTTGATTGCTGCCCTATATAAGATAAGGTGGCAGATAGAGATCTTGTTCAAGCAACTAAAACAGAACTTTCCTCTTAAATACTTTTTAGGGGACAATGAAAATGCTATTAAAATACAAGTATACTGTGTACGGATCGTCAATTTATTGATCACTGTGATAAAGAAGAAACTAAAAAGGAGCTGGGCATTTTCAAACCTTGTCAGCTTTTGTAAGATCCATCTTTTCAATTATATAAACCTAATGCGTTTTTTAGAAAACCCAGAAAAAGATTGGATTATAATTAAAACAGAAAGTGAACAATTATCTTTTTTCTGAGACCTTGATTTTGAAATCAAGAAATATCAATAATTAGATAGTTGATTATCAGTTAAATATGAATTTAAAATCCTTGAAATGGATTTTTACCGGACAGTAATGATAAAGATAATATGAATGCCATTATTTTCACATTACAAAGATAATTAAATAGGCATGCACAGGGTGTGCAAAAAAAGTATGAAAGATCTTTTTGGAAGGACTTATATAAAAAATGAACCAAAATTCCCCTACCTATAAACATAAATGAATGTTAGGAGTATGATCTGTGTCCAAAATTTACATATCTCTTCTTCATGTTATTCATATTTCATCAATATCAAAAAAGAGAATTAAAAAGCTTTTAATTATTTTTATAGGGATAATATTTGTTTAGGAAGTTTAGCTTGATAGCGTAATTATTTAAAAATTAATTACGCTATCAAGCGCATCATCAGCATCCCTATGGATAAAATTTGCCTGATAATTTAAAGTGGTTTTTAAATCACTATGGCGATATAACTTTTGTAACATTAAAGGGTGAATTCTATCACCAGCAATATTTCCAAAACTATGTCTTGCAATGTGATTAGATAGATTCTTTTCGATTTCACATTCAGCAGCTACCAACTTCAAATACTTATTTAACTGTTTCGTCGTGTTTTTCGTTTTTCTATAAATATCTTCTGGATCTTTGGGATCTACATTCTCAAGAAAAGGAAATACATATCCTTTATTAGATCCTTTAAAACTTTTATAATGTCCAAGTATAACTTTAGCTTTTTCTGGAATCTTTAGGCTTAATGGTTTTTCGTTCTTATGCATTACGTAATAAAGACGATCATCTTTAAAATCAGACCACTTTAACTTAAGAATGTCGGATATACGTATTCCCGCGAAATAAAAAGCAACTAACCATATGTTTTTAGTATGCCAAATAATTGAATTAGCTTCCAGTTTAAGCAATTCTATGCGTTCAATTTCTTTCTTGTTTAAACCAACTTTGTTCCCAGAGGTCAGCTTTATTTTTTCTTTATCACCAGCGAAAGGATAATATTTGGGATCTACAACTTCTTCTTTTATTGCAATATTAAACAAGGTTCTAATAAATATAAGTTGATTTGTAATAGTTCTGGTCTTTTGTCCCAGGTAAGCCGCGCAAAAGGTTTTATATCGTTCGATAAATGACTTATCGATATCTTGAAAAGTTAAACGATTATTAAGCTTAAAATAAGAAACTCCATCCAGAAAAGAATTAGCTGAACGCCTAGCCTTACTAATACGATCATTTCTTCTCTGTTTTATAGCTTTTATGACTTTTTGCTGCGGGCTTGTTCTATTTAAATTTAAAAACTCTTCAATATTAAACAGAATGGATAATTCAGATTTGGCTACTGAATAAGTTTTTCGATCGTATTTTTGTTCAATTCTTTCTGTAGCTAAAAGAAAAAATGATTTTCTAATCTTAGTTCCTACTAATTTTTTCTTTAACTCTTTAGTGGATATCCTATCTTCATTCTGAAAAGAAATATTAGTAGCCTCTGTTAATTTTTTTCTTAAAAAATTATTAAGACGTTGAGAATTTTGATGGCTTCTCTTTACCATACCACTTTCCTTATCCCAATCTTTTTCTAAAACATACTGTCCTAGAAAACTATAACTAGTAGCATAATTTTCACTTATTCTAAGTGCCAAAGGCGCTGTGCCATCCTTCCGTTCTTTATTCTTTCTTCTAACTACTTTTATAGATGCCATAACCACAATATTTCTTCTAATAAAGATAACGGAAACATTCTAAAAATGGGTACAGAATAGGTACAGAATAATTTAATTTTAAATGATATTATTTAATATTATTTAAAATTAAAGAAACACATAAACAGCTAGTTAACAGTATATTTGTTGTATCTGGGTATAATAATTTTTAGGTTCATAACCCGGAGGTCACGAGTTCAAATCTCGTTCTCGCTACCAGTAAAATCAAGGCTTTCGAGAAATCGAAGGCCTTTTTTATGCTCTAAGCCCAACGATAAACAGTTTTCATTGATCATACCTAAAAGTTGGGTTATTAAATATTAAGAACCGGTAAAGAGAGAATTTAATGTTGTCTTGAAAAACATTTCCCATAATAATTGAATCTACTGACCAACGTGATCATAATAACCTACTCTTCCTATGGGAACTCTATACGCTGTTTCATTTTCCTTTCCTATTTAAAAAAAGTCTAAATAACAATTGGAGAAGTTCTTCGGGCTAATTAACTTAGCTGCCGCTTTTATTTAGACTTAATCTAAAGAACTAGAGCGCCAGATCTAGCAACACAAGACGCTTAGATTGAAAGAGAGACTATTGAAGGCATAATTAAACTGTAATTCATCGGTCACGGGTAGAGCTTACTGATGCTCGCGACCTTTTTTATTTCTCATGAAAAAGAAGAATAAGAAGAGTAAATCGAATCTTAAAAAATGGACAAGACAAATCCACCTGTATCTGGGACTGGTTACTGGTGCAATTGTTTTTGTTATTGCCGTTACCGGGTGTCTATGGGTTTTCCAGGAGGAGATTAAAATGCTCACCAATGACCTCCCTGAAATAGAGAAAAGAGACGCCTCAATTCTCACCCCTTTAGAAGCAAAAGCTCTTGCTGAAGAGGAATTGCCCGGCAGGTATGTTCACGGGACCCTTTACGCAGAAGAAAATGAACCTATTGAGGTTATTTTCTATGAACTGGAACCTGAATTCTACCAGTCGGTTTACCTGCACCCATACACGGGTGAAGTGCTTAATGTGGAAGACCACATGACAGGTTTTTTCCCTTTTATTCTCGATGGGCATATGTATCTGTGGCTCCCTCATGAAATTGGCAGCCAGGTAGTAGGCTGGAGTACCTTCATCTTTTTCTTTATGCTGGTTACCGGTATTGTTCTTTGGTGGCCCAAAAACAGGAAAATGAAAAAGCAACGCCTGTCATTCGACTGGAAGAAAAGCACCAAGTGGAAGCGAAAAAATTTCGATTTACATTCTGTAATGGGATTTTATGTAAGCTTTGTGGCAGTAATTGTTGTGTTCACAGGCCTGGTGATGGTATTCGAATGGTTTGCAAGTGCTGTGTATAAAGGTATGGGAGGAGAAAAGGAAGTGGTTTTCACTATCCCAGATAATACTTCAGGAACTTTTAAAGCTACAGAAAATCCTCCTATAGAATCGCTAATTGTAGACCTGAAAAAGGAATATCCTGAAGCTGTAGACCTCGAGATACACTATCCTTACACCGATTCTTCCAGTATTTATGTGGAAGTAGCCTATCACGACGGAATCTATTACACTGCAGATTATCGTTTTTACGACCAAAATACCCTCGAGGAAATTGAAACCCCAAGTGTTTACGGTGTTTATGAAGAGGCAGGTTTTTCAGAAAAAGTACTCAGGATGAATTACGACATTCACGTGGGCGCCATTGCAGGCCTACCCGGAAAGATTATTGCTTTCTTTGCCAGCCTCATCTGTGCCAGCCTGCCAGTTACAGGCTTCCTGTTATGGTACGGGCGCAAGTTCAAGAAGAAGAGCCCCAGGCTAAGAACCCGCGAACTCGAATTTACCTAATATTCTTCCGAAGAATATTATAATCTGCGGAAAGTTTTAAACACAAAAGGTGCTCAAAAATGTCATTTTTGAGCACCTGCTGAAGGTCTTCCAGATATACTACTACTAAAAGTTATACTGGTGTGGAAAATGTTTAAATCAGAAAGCTTTTAAGACCTTAAATTCTAACTCCGATCGTCTACTTCAGGAAGAGCTTTTCGTCTTTTAAGGAAGCTCAATGGAACTTTAGAATCTCTTTTTTTTAATAATAAGTCAGAACTTCATCCTTTTTTAGACATCACCTTCTTTACCGCTTCATAAATTCTGTGCTTTGCAGCACCATAAGGTCTAAAAGCTGTAGCTCGTTTTCTTTTTCTAAAAGTGCGTGAGATACTCCTTTCTTGTGCAGATAGGCAATAAAAGCCAGGATCTCTTCCTTATCGATCTTTAAGACCTCCTGAAAAAATTCGTGGTCATACCGGTTCAGCAACTCCCGCTCAAGCAGGTCATAACCTGCCCTTGCTCTTCGTATTTCCTGAGACCTGTCTTTTGGAGCCGGAGCTACAAGATCTACAAGGCCGCCAATGATCTTTATTGGTTGAAAACCATATTCCATATTTGCCGACATTCCCGGATTTGTAACACCTGTCTGTACATCGGGTGAAAAGGAGTAATCCATACCCATGATTTCCGCGGCAGACCAGGTGGGAAGGTCTAGTTCTAAAACGGGGATGTTCTTAAGATCTGCTGCAAGGTTTCCGGTGAGGTTATGAGGCTTTATTACTACTTCTGCCAGCTCATTGATATCTTCGGTAATCTCTACCTGCAAAATTTGCGTACTTACCATATTCTTATCAACTACCACCAGAAGATCTCTATATTGTACAGCCGAAATGTAAAGAGAATCATTTAAGCCCGCACTAATAGTAAAATCTCCATTCCTGTTAGAAACACTACCTTTCCCGGTGGTTTTGTTGTAGATCGAAATTCCCTGCGCCTCAGCTTCCGCAGGTACTTTTATGCTTCCCTTAATTTCGACTTCCCCTATAGATTGAGCAGCAGCCGTAAACGAGGTGAAAAGCAAAATAAAAATGTAGATATGCTTCATATTATGAATAACGACCAAATTCAGGCATAATTACATCAAATGCGTAATAATTAAAGAAAAATATTAAAACTCACCTCTCAAAAATCTCAATTTTACCGGGTGTTTTTTCTTAACTCTTAATCTTCAGAAGGAGAATTCGCCTGCCGTAGTTTGTATTTCTGGCTTTGCGCCACAAGAAACTCAATTAACATCATCTCGTTCTTTGGTTGGAGCATTTCTTCCGTAAGGCCATTATCTGCAGCAAAATAAATGAAATCTGATATATCTTCTTCCGGGATATTGAGCTGGTCCTGGAAAAATTCATCATCATGAAGTTGAAGAATTTGCTCATCAAGGTCGTCATCACCGCCCACCGTTGTGGTAACATCACGAGAGGTGAAAATATTCCTGAAGATGTTAGCAAAATTCATCCCGCTGTAAATCATCCCACTTCGCATAGCTGCATTGGGGGGAGAAACCAGCGAATCGGGTCGAAAAGTATGGTTGTACGGATTAATTTCTGCAGCCGATTTTGTAGGGAGATCGGTTGATACTACAGGAATGATCTTTACATCTACCTCTACATTTCCTGAAAGGTCATAAGGGTTCACTACAACTTCCGGTAGTTCGGTAACTGCTTCAGAAATAAAAACGTTGAGCTGCCGGTTCTCTACAACGCCTTCATCTACCACTACTGAAAAATCCTGAAATTGAAGTGCCGAGAACTGCAAGGTATCTCCGGCCATCACTCTTATGGTAAAATTCCCCCGATCATTTACCACCGTGGCACTTTTGGCCGTGCGGTTAACTACGGTAATACCCTGGGGCGTCTCCCCTACCGGGGGGGTTACACTACCATTGATCTGCACTCTGTCCTGAGACAAAACTGTGAAGGAAATAAAGAAAATAATACAGAATAATAAAGATTTCATAATGCTGATTTTCTTAAAGGAACAAAATCTATTCTTTATAAAAATTTAATTCCCGACTAAACTTTCGTTAAATATCCTTCAACCCGAAATATATATTCATTAGCCTCTGAAGCCTTGTTCAAGCCATTTTATTTACCATCTTAACCTGCTTTCTCTTCAGAATTGGCCAAATTTTAGAATCTCCCTGTGTCATATTTTTTAATTTTACATCAATTACTAAACAAGCCGCATGAAAAATCTTATTCTTGCCAGTACTTCTACCCTGCACAACCAGGAATATCTTGAATATTTACTGCCCCTCTTAAAAAGCCATTTTAGAGACTGCAGCAACATCCTGTTTATTCCCTATGCCCGCCCCGGCGGAATCTCTCATGAAGATTACACTGCAACTGCACAAAAAGCTTTTGAAAAAGCAGGCCTTGAGATTAAAGGGATCCACGAATTTGATTCTCCGCAAGAGGCTGTGAAACAGGCTGACGGATTTTTTACTGGTGGAGGAAATACCTTTCTCCTTGTACAACAGCTCTACAGGCACGATTTGCTTGCGGTGCTTAAGGAAGCTGTAAACCAGGGGCAACCTTACCTGGGTACCAGTGCCGGGACTAATATCGCCGGGCTCACGATGAAAACCACCAATGATATGCCTATTGTGTACCCGCCATCCTTTAATACCCTTGGGCTGGTGCCTTTCAATATCAATCCGCACTACCTGGATCCCGATCCTAAATCAACCCACAAAGGTGAAACCCGCGAAACACGTATTATGGAATTTCACC
>Ga0208014_1000359_pt1 | contig 20359 bp, 38 predicted proteins | sample 25_taG_FD_184099 | JGI IMG/M metagenome (GOLD analysis project Ga0208014, IMG submission 184099) | Marine viral communities from Cariaco Basin, Caribbean Sea - 25_WHOI_OMZ (SPAdes) (version 2) | ecosystem: Environmental > Aquatic > Marine > Oceanic | place: Caribbean Sea: Cariaco Basin...
TATTTCTCTCTTATTTATTTAGTGTAGTCACGCTTGCAAGGCTTACCCTCTGAGCGCCATTTGTTGATTAGATTGTTTAGGTCGGTCAAGATAGACTTAACCTCGTCCTGCATACCCTCATACGCATACATATCAAGCGAGTGGTAATCTTTGATTTCTACCGTCTGACCATATTCACGCACTGGCTTACACTCAAAAACCTGATAGGTAAACTTGCTCTTATTGCGCATAGTTAGATAGGTTCGCCACTGCCAAGCATCAAAATAACGCTCAGGCTTATAGCTACCAGTCAGCTTGTGGTCAATGACAACGTGTGGCGTTTCAACATCAATCATTCCCACTAAGTCCACGCCACCTATGAGCTGTACTACGTGCTTATTCTCACGCTCGTTTGATTCACCTATATTGATTACTAACACCTCGTCGGTATCAAACAAGGCTTTCAGATCGAACACAAACCCGTCTTGCTGATAAACTCCAGCCGTTGGACTTAGGTAGGTTTCTAGTATTTTGTGCCAAGCTGTCCCTGCTGCCATAGCAGGGTTTTGAGTAAAAGCGCCATAAAAGCGCTCATACAATTCATCTTCCGACATTTCGCTATCTAAGAAATACTGATAGCTATCAAGCCATGTGACTGATATGCGGTTATTCGACATTAGCCACCTCTGCTTCCTGCTCATTAGCAGGTTCAAATTCATCATCTTCAATCACCGGCTCAGGCTCGATAAAGCTATCGGACGGCTTGTCATAGATAAAACCTAGTGACTTGCTTCGGCTCATAACGCTTAACGCCATTTCCTTGTAGAGTGGGTGTGACTTGTTGAGGTCAGCTTTTAGCTCGTCAAGGTCGCTTGCAGTTTCCGCATCTAGCAAGTCATTACGCAAGTCATCAAGCTCTTTTTGCGCCTTGGCTGCCTCTGCTGATAGGCTGTTGATATGGTCTTTAGTAGCTTGGATGATGTTAGCTAGTTGATTAGGTGCTTCCGCCATCGGTACGATTTGAACATTACCAATTCGTCCACTGTCTTTAGCCAAATAAGTAGAGCTAGGCATAAAGTTGAGTACTTTAATATCACCGTTTTGGCTTTGTTGCGTGGTCATATAAGCCATCATGTCAGCTATCTTATATGCTTCTTTTTTACTGCCACCAACCATATCAGGGCGCTTGATTACGTTGTCACCGTCTTTATCCTCTGACGCATGAGCTAGCAATACAATGTCTTTGCCCATACCGCGTAGCATCTTGAGCCAGTCGGTAAAGATACTGCCTAGTTTGCCGTAACCTTGCATTGACAATTGACCGCCTCGCGTTGTGTTTCGGCTATCAGTTTTTAGACTGTCAATTATCATGTCTAGTGCGCGACCTGCTGTGTCGATAATGATAGTGTCGTAATTTACTAAGTCTTGCGCTGTGAACGTTGCCACTTCTTGCCACTTTCCGATCTGTACCGTGTCTTTACGGTTGGACGCTCGATAAGCACCCTTGTCAAAGTCAAACAGGATAGGATTTTTAGCGGTAAACGCTAACGATGTTTTCCAGATACCAGGGTCGCCATAGATAAACGTGATAATATTCTCGATGTTCAACGGCTGCATTGATGTAACAATATTAAGTGCCATGTTCGTATTCCTTATTTAGTATTCTGTGTTTGTTGAGCCTCGATAATCACATCATCAAAGCTACCTGATTGCTGCCATGCCTCGATTAATGTCGCTGCTTCATCATCACTCAGTAAGCATTGCTTCGTGTCGTGGTGGTCAAACTGTGCCCATTGGTGTCTCATAATCCTGCCTCCGCTTGGGTCAATGGTTCGCCTTGGTTGTTGATTGGCTTGGGGTTTAAATACCTAACACCTTTAGAGTAAAAATACCCGTCTTGAAAAGTGTCGATAATCACAACTTCTTTTATCGTGCCAACAACACACATAATGTAATTGTCGCCCCGTTCCAACATCGCCCTGCAAAGCTCACTACCAGTCAGCTCAATACTCAAATCAACCTCTGCCAACTCTTTTGCTATGTCGTCGCTTTGGTCTAGCTGCTTGAGCTGTGGTTTTGAGTTAATATCAATCACGTTATTTTCGGACAGCTCTATTTTTAGATTTGTTAATTCAGTGGCTAGGTTGTATATATCACGCTGCAATTGCTTCTTAGTTATCTTGCTCATAAATTACCCCTTATTCGTTGCATTGATACATGTATTTTTTATGGCAGTTGTCACACTCACGCTCGCTAGTTTCGACAAACATACTGTCTACGTCTGGCAGCACATAAACGCTTGAGCAGTGAGGGCATGAAACGGTTTTTTGCATCTTGGCGAACCCTAGTTCATCTAATTTGACCATCTGCTTGAATAGCTCGTTAGTCTCATTGATGACGTACTCTTTATCGCAGCTATACTCGTCATCATTGAAGTGACAGGTATCAAAACCGATTATCCAGTCGCTATCATCAATGTCGTCAGGCTTAAAGCTAGCGTTTGATGCAAGGTCTGCGTAAGTTAAACCGCCGTGAACATCCACCGGAATATCATCGTATTCCATGCCATGCCATGAGCTTGATTTTGGTATAGCAACATAGCCGTTACCCCAACCAACATCCATACTCATACTGCTATCCATCCAGTCGTTACGTCTAATAAACTGTTTCATAACCTACCCCTTAATCCGTTTCAAGCTCTCATTCGCTGCTCTAATCTCTTTCGCCTTTGCTGACTGGTCGTAGTCATCAACATAACCGTCAGCAGTCAGTGGCACCCATTCGTTGCTTGCTAAGCCGTCAACCATCTTGTAAGCCTTACCGTCGATTGCTTGATAAGTCACATCGTCGTCAAGGTCGGCTTGGTTATCGAGATTGTCGTACTTGTGATTGATAACAGACGCTTGCTTACTGTCGTACTCGCTATCGATTGCCGGAGCCATTGCCCAAACATTAGCAGCGACGATTAACGCTGCTAGGGGTGCTATTATTTTTATGCTCATTTCGCCACCTCTCTGCCTATCTCGTTAATCTCGCCCTCTATGTACTCAAAACCAACCCCTGCACTCTCTATTCTCGAGTGTAGGCTTACAGTCCAGCCCCTAGCAAGTAAGTACCTAAGAAGTGGCAATGGTATATCTAACCAGTAGACCTCACCGTCATGGTCAATACCTGCTGAACGGACCCAGTCAGGTGCGCCATTAAAAACATCTTGCGATAGCTGCTTCATGCCGCTACTCCCGTATGTACCGTCACATGCCCTAGTTTGCTGCTCAGTAGGTTCTCAAAATGGGTGAGTGCTTCGCTATCATCTAGCGGACAATCAATCAGCATGGTGCTGTCAGCGGTAGGCTCTAGCTGTACGCGATGTAGTACCGCGTAATCTTCTTCGCCGTTCATCTTTTCTTTATATGTGTATTCGACCAACTCATAAGTCATCACTACATTGCAGACGTTCATGCTGTCGTAGCGGTCGCCTTTACCGTAAATTCGTATTGTCTGTAACATGGTCGCGCTCCTTATCCGTAAATGAAATCTGAGTTAGTAAAGCCGTATGTGCGTTGATCCCAATAGTCTTCTTGAGGTTCGTAGCACTCGATAGGGTTATCAGCTAGATACTTGTCAATAACCGTCTTAATCGGCTGCTCGTGCTCGATAAGCATCACGTAGTCATAATCTTCACTGATACCCTCAATCTCTTGGTAGCAATCACCTACGCTTAGCAGGTTGATGTTCTGTCTAGCATCAGTCTCAAAGTAAATCTCAACTGATACATCGTTTGGCATTGCGATATAAACCGTACCGCTTGTACCTGATTCGCTTAACTCGTGGTCAGCATTGCTATCTAGTTTAAAATTTGTCATAATGATTTCCTTGTTAGTAAGTAAGCCCTGTCTGGTGTCCGCCAATCGCAGGGCTTTTTTGTGGCTGTTATTCAGGGTCTAATTCGATAACGTCTAAATTGATTTGAAGTGTTTCCAGCCTTTCTTTGATAAGACCTTTGATTGCAGGCTGAGTCCTATTGCTGGCTATAGCTCGCTCCATATCTTCTATTTCTGCTTTTAGTGCATTGACCGTATAAATTGATGTATCTCTATACGCCTTAAGTACTTTCATTTCCGCTTCACTCATACCCTTATCTCCTTAGTTAACTCAGCATTGGCAGCTAGTGATAACTGCCAATAATTAGTTAGCTTTTAAATTGAGTTGTTAAATAGCTATCGCTGCATCGTCTGCGTTGTTCGTTGCGATATGTGTATTATTAAACAAAACGTTTAACGTGTCAACCACTTTATTAAACAAAATGTTAAAATTTTAAACATAATGATTTTTCAGGGCGCAAAAAAACCGCCCTATAAAGGACGGCTTGTTTAATAATAGTTTATCTTAATCCCAGTCTATGGCTTCTCTATAGACGCACCAACCAAACGGCAAATCAATTACCAGCTTTGAGTGTGCTATCAAGTGACACACCCACAAGTAAGACCATTCATTAGTATTCGGCATATTTACCCACCACTTTACCTACCAAGTTACAGTCACCCATAGGTAGCATTTTCTGTTCATGCCAATCAGGGTTAAGCGGCTTTAAGTACATATCATCAAAAGTTTCACCTATAACCAACTGCTTAAAAGTTGCATCTGTATCGTCGTTGCATTGGACAACAACAAGATCACTATCTCTCAGCGCAAATAACCCAGTTTGTGGCTCAACATAGATAATATCATCCGGCTTAAACTCGGGCATCATGCTGCGACCTTGAACCCTTAAAGCAAAGCCTAGCTTAGATAGATTAGGTGGTCTAGGCGCTTCACCTATCACATCGTCCATAGTTACCGGCTCAGTGTTAGACCAACTGCCAGCCGCTACCCAGCTCAAAACAGGAACCATGCCTGAGTTACTAGCCATTCGTGCGCTTGTTGTTCCTTGTGGCGTAGGGTTGCCATTATTCTTTGTTCCATTCTCTATATCTCTTATCTGCTGCATTAAATCGCTGTGAGTTGGTTTTTTAATTTCACCCTCACCCGTCAGAACCCAATCCAAACTTAAACCAAAAACACGCGATACATCCATCGCGCCATTCTTAGATATGCCGCGCTTAGACCAGTTGGTTATGTTTTGTGGCGATGCGTTTATTTTAGATGCAAGCGCAGAAGGCTCTAGTCCTGTCTGCTCAAATACCCTTGCCATAGTTGGATGCGTGTCATTCATATCTAAACACCTTGTTTAAGTTTATGACATTAAAACAATTATTTAAACGTTTTTGTTAAACAAAGACTTGACCTCTTTAAACATTTTGTTTAATATCTACTAAACAAAACGATGAAAGGAAATAACCATGAGCGACAAAGAGCTAATAATGAAGCTAGGAGGGGTAAATGTTGTTTCTAGCTACCTCGGTCTTAGCTATCAATGCGTATTCAACTGGCTATCTCGCGGTATTCCAGCTCAAGTAAAGCTAGATCATCGCGACATATTCCTTACTGATGACCCACAACCCCTAGAGGACTTAGAACATGGCTAGTAAATCAAAACTCACTGACTGCATACCAACCCACTTAACCCGCGATAGCGCAAATGCGGTTAAAAACTTTGCGTTCGATGAAGATGCAACGCCTAGTCAGTGGGTTAGACGCTTGATTGATGATGAAATCAACCGTCGCCGCCTACAAGCTCAGGCTACGTTACGAGCACTTGGCAATCTAGCGAACGATGCGAACGAAACGAACGATTTTGAGGATGAAGAATAATGGAATTAATACTAAGCGAATTATTTAGTAGCAACACAGCCAAGATGACCAGTCTTGATATTGCGGAACTGGTTGGCAGTCGTCACGACAAAGTTAAGCAAAGTATTGAACGCTTAGCGACCAATAGAAAAAACAGAAACGCAATTATCGCATTACCCCCAATGGGGGAAGCGTCATTCAAAGACAGTATTGGCAAGACTCAGCACACCACAATTTATATTTTCTCAGGCGACCAAGCCAAACGAGACAGCCTGATTGTAGTCGCTCAGTTATCACCCGAATTTACCGCCGATATTGTTGACCGCTGGATTTATTTAGAAAAGCAAAACCGGTCATTAACCAAGAAGCTTGAATATTGGCAAAGAAAAGAAATGGTCGATTATGCAGAGGGTTCTTTTCATGGCAGAGGTTTAGCTAAGCGTAAAGAAACCAAGAAGTTAAACCACGGCAAGATTGATGAAATATCAAATCAAATGCAGCCAGAGCTGGGGTTAAGACAATGAGCAACTACGACGAACGCGTGAACGATGAAGCAGACGAACACGCGCAGATGATGAATAAAGGGCGACCGATAAACATACTCGAACTTATCGAGTTAAAGCGAAACGAAATCAAGGACGACAACAATGAGAAGTGAATATGACGCGATGCAAGGCTTGGCAAGTAGTAGCGCACAAGCAAAGCAAGAATATGTAGCAAGCCGAAATATTGTTACTAACTTTGAAGAAAGCGAGCGTAAGAAGCGTGTAAACGAAGCGTTTTGGCGCGGTGTGATGCGGTTTATTACTCAAATGACGGTAGTGCTGATCGCCGCTTATATGTTTTTTAATTTTATCTAAGGATTAGAGATGTCACTAACAGAACAATATTTCCCACCATTAAACCGCTATCCGAACACAAACAAAGGCGTATCGATGGAAGCGCAGGAAGCATGGCTTAAACGCTTTCCGCAAAAACGCGCTGAGAACAAACCAAACGGGGGAATCATTCAGAGCGTAGCAGACACTAGAGAGTTATTTTTACGCCCAATGAGCGTAGCAGACCGCAAGAAAGCAATCGCACAGGCTCAACGTGAGCACAGACAAGCCCTTAGAAATCTAGCCAAGCAAGATGCAATGGACGCAAAAGAGATAGCCAAGCAGCTAACGGTATGGCGTAGAGAGAATAGAAAGAAAGCGGAATCCGGCTTATCAACAGTTGGTCAAGATGTTTTTGACACGATGAAAGAGCAAGGGTTTTACGAAGTGGCAGATTTCAAAATGTCATATAAATATTTGCAGCAAATCTTAGCAAAAATCAGAGCATTGGGTTATTCGACCACTGCTGAAAGAAAAGGCAAGAAAATCGTTCGATACGTTTTGAACAAGCAATAAAAAACCCTAACGACTGGAATCATTAGGGCTTACAACTTAACTGGAGTATTACGACATGAATATTAGCAACTCAAGTAGCAACAACGGAGATTATGCCATGCAATTACCAACTATTCAAGAAAATAACGATTTGCAGCAAGCCGTATCAGCTCGTGACTTATATAACTTCCTTCAGCCGAGTGAGCGTTTTAACAATTGGTTTGAACGTCAATTGCAGTATGGCTTTGTTGAGAATATTGATTATTTAGGGTGTGAAGTTTTTAACACCCTAGCTAGACAATCCCTTCAGGACTATTTTCTTAGTGTTGATATGGCAAAAGAAATATCAATGATCCAGCGTTCAGATAAAGGCAAGCAAGCGCGTCAATACTTTATTGAGTGCGAACGCAAAGCACAACAGCTAACAGTACCAGCAATACAAATACCGCAATCATTCGCAGAGGCTTTACAGCTTGCAGCCAACCAAGCGTTACAGATTGAGCAAGACGCACCAAAAGTAGCACATTACGACAAGATTGTTGACCGCCACACACTACTCACAGCAACACAAGTTGGTCAAAAGATTGGTCTATCTGCTGTGATGTTGAATCGCGTACTTGATGAAATTGGCGTTTATAACAAAGCCCTAAAGCGCGGTAGAGCGTTCAAGCAATGGTTTATCGATAAAGAGCTTGGCGAGATGAAACAAACGGATATGGGCTATTCACAGCCGTTATTCAGCCTCAAAGGTGAGGCATGGGTAGTTGAGCGTTTGGCTAGTGAGGGGGCTGCGTAATGAACACGCTAAAGAAAGAGGTTTATCAAATGGAAAGGTTTACAGCCAAGCCGAAATGGTGGAAAGCACTAAAGCATAAACAGCGCCTATCTCACAGCGAGTACATGGTCTTAGATACGATATACGACAAAACTATCGACTGGAACAAGCTGACTGACAGAATCGCTATATCTCAATTTGTTGACGAATTAGGAATGAGCAACAGAGGTGTGATTGACGCTATCCGATCATTGAAGAAAAAGGGCTTAATTTTCGTATTAGGTCAGGACAGAAAGACGAACACAATCACTATCAAAATGGATAAATGCGAGGTGTTAGCACTGTCCGAACTTGTGAGAAATTCTCATAAGGTAAAAACACCAACTTGTGAGAATTTTTCACAAACTTGTGAGAAAAACTCATATCAACTTGTGAGAAATTCTCACACACACGATACCCGAGACCATTACCCGATACCTTTTATATATGTAAGAGGTTATCCAATTTTAAAAAATTATGGTGTTTGTAAAAAAACAGAATCCGAGTTAGCTAAAAAACAAATTAATCAGTCGGCAAACTCATTGATTGATTTTTGGAATGACAATCACGGCAAAGGCGAATCAGCAAACATCAAACACAAAGTTTGGGTAAATACGATCAAGACACGTTTAAAAACTTTTAGCGAATATGAGATAAAAACAGCAATGCTGGCAGTCATCAACAGCCAGTGGCATCAACAAAACAAACAGGTATTAATTAAAAACGCTATCGACAGTGACAAACGATGTGAGCAAGCAATCAGTAAATATCGCCAAGCAGCAACAGCAACCAAGATTGACCGCGCCACAGACAAATTAGCAGTTAATCAACATTGGGCAGGTGCAAATAAATCAAACATCGTGGAATCAAACACCACGCTAGAAGAAATGATGGGGAGCTGGTAATGGAATTAGCAAATATTTTACAGAGATTGACGGTTCACCACTTGGTAGCAGATTGCAGCATTCACGGTGAAACAGACCATTGGCGCGTAGGTAACAGCAAGCCTACTTGTAAACAATGCGAGGCAGAGGCTAGAGCGCAAAGAACACGCGAAAACAAGCAGCAATTAGGTCAAGTGTACAAACGCATCATGAGTGAGAACGGTGTTAGCCCTACAGCAAAGGATTTTACAGACTGGCAGTTTGATAACGCTCAGATGGACAGACAGAAAAATATTATCTCAGTTTTAGAAAACCTAGCGGAAAAAATCGTTTTATCAGGCAGCCAATTAGCAAACGGCAAGCTACCAAATATCTTGCTGATCGGTGGCACAGGCTCAGGCAAGACAATGTTAGCAACTGCATTGGTTAAAGCGGTATATCGCAAAGCAGTATTAATCGATATGAAAAATGATGTTGATGCGTACAAAGCCAATAACCACTGTGCAAAATTAATCAAGTCACGCGATATCACAGAAATGGCAAAAGCGACATGGGGTAATTACAACGAGAGCGAGTATGAGCTTATCGAGTATTTCTCAAGATTCCCGTTATTGGTCATTGATGACTTAGGTGACAGCGACGCGGCAAGCAGTGTTGATGCAAACGCTAAAGACCGTGGACGCATTGCAGATATTTTCGACAAGCGTTATCAGAAATTGCCGACGGTCATTACAACCAACTTAGACAAAGACGGTGTTGCAGCGCATTTAGGCGATAGAGCGTGGGACAGACTACAAGAAAACATCATCATCATTCGCTGTGATTGGGGCAGTCATCGTCAGTCGGTTGCTAAAGTTTTGGAGATTTGAGCATGAATATTGAATTAGCAGAACTACGGAGAATGGCGGTATGAAATACGCAACTATGGATTATGAGCAATTAGCGAGAAGCCGACCAATCAACCGCACGGCTGCAAACATGATGAAAAAGCCTGAGACGATCAGCGAGTTTGAGGAAATACGGGAAGAATTTAAAAACTGCGGCATGGCTATGAAAGCTGCGGCGACAAAGCTATCAACTCTGAATAAGAAATCAGATGAATACGTTATAGCAAATGCTGCATATCAAGAGCTAGTCCTGAAGCGAAAGCAGATGAAAAAAGATTATCCGCACGTAGTTTCAAATAATAAAAATAGGCAGGGTTACATCGTAGATGAGTTAAAAAAACGAATATCGGAGGCTGATTTTAAAGCGTGTGTTCGTCAAGCTGACAAAACCATGTTGCATGAGCTGAGATTTGGAGAGCAATCATGAGTAAGCCAAAAGCGTTTAAACCAGTATTCGACGGTTACTTCAAAATATTTTTGCATGATGACGATTATAAAAAAGCAGCGGATAGAGCAGATTTTACCGGTCAATGGATTAGATCAAAGCGTCACCGGATTATGAAGAAAAACCGCAAGTTTCAAGTGACCTTGCACATATTCGACACGGACGGACACAAGCGCGGATTGCAAAGCATGGTTTTCAAGGACAAGGGCAGTCAAGGGGATTTGTCAAAAGTGATATTTGGGTTTGGTAACAAGTTTGTTGATGAGATACGAGAAGAACATCCGGACGCTCAGATTGATTTGATTAACAGCTACGCCGTCGTGAGGGCTTAGAGATGAAAAACATAGCAAACAATAAAACAGTACAGCGCATGGAGTGGATCAAGACAAACACGGTGGTTATCACTTACACGGATGGTAAGAAAGAGACTATGAGCAGAGCCACGTTTAATCAGATTATTAAGGGGTAGGGTGATGGAGTTTGAATTAGAGCAAAGTATTTTTATCAATGCGCCGAACTGGGTTAAAAGCGCAAGCGCAGACAATAACGGTGAAGTGTGGTGGCATGACGTACCGACTGCCGAGCTAAAGACTGGTGAGGGTGCGCTATACAGTGAAAATGCGATGTACGGATGCGGCAATACTGCGTTTTCTGGTGTAAGGGTACCGCGAATTGCCATGCGCTTTGGTGTGCCTAACGGGGTTTATGAATACTGGCAGAACAGCGCTATTGAACGTGAGGCCGCTAAATGACCAAGCCATTCTTTAAAGCTGACCTGCCAATGCCGCCGAGTGTGAATCATTACTGGGCAAAGTCAGTCGGCAGAGCAAAGGGCAAACAGTACGTTCACGTTAGATTGTCCGACAGAGCCGATAAGTTTAGAAATGACGTAGTTGCACAGGTAGCGGATATTGCACAGCGTCACGGCTCGATTAGGACATATAGCGGACGTATTAGGGCGGTAGTCACGCTGCATGGAGCGACTAAGCGAAGTTACGATGTTGATAATTTCATGAAGGGCATTGGTGATGCGCTCACACACTCAATGGTCTACAAAGACGATAAGCAGATTGATGAATTGTTTATCAAGCGAGGCGAAGTGACTAAGGGCGGTCAAGCGACTATCGAGCTTTACGAGATTGTAGATGACACGGTTTGGAATAGCCTCATGAATTTTATCAAAGGGATTAAGTGATGATTGAGCCAAAAATAACAATGATGAGCTGCAAGGACGGGAAACTGTCGGGAAAGGTGGTTTTAAACGGCACTGAATGGTTCGTACAGCCGTTTCAAGTTGCAAGTGATGCAAGTGCTAGCGAGAAAGAAAACAAGCTGATTGAGCGAGCGATTAGGAGCAAGGGTGATGAGTGATATTACGGTTGGTAGTGAGTGGATTGATGATAGAGATGGCGATATTTTAAAAATACTTGTTGTTGATGGAATTGTACTTAGAGCTGAATCAAAAAACGAAGGTCTTTGCACAGTGTTAGCGAGCGATTTACTGCGGAATTACAGACCAAAAATCAAAAAAGATGATGAAGTGGCAGACATGGTAAACCATCCGCCGCATTACAAGGATGCAAGCGGGGTTGAGTGCATCGAAGTGACTAAGCACATGAGTTTTTGTGGTGGCTCATGCTTCAAATATTTATATCGCTGTGGCAAGAAGCATGACGATATCGAGGACTTAAAAAAAGCGGTTAAGTATGCGGAATGGGCGTGGGAAAACGAAGAAGTTGTGCTGATAACGCCTATGCGCCTAATTGAGCAAATAGCGGTGCATCGTGAGGGCAATATCAAGCAAGCCATGCTTTATATCGCTGAGGATTTTTGGGCAATGGCTAAGCGAAGCATTGAGGCTGAAATTGCAAGGCTAGAAAGTGAATAACCGTGACAGTGGACTACTAAAGAAAATTAGGAAGATGATTTGCTGTGCTTGCGGAGCTGACGCACCAAGTCAAGCCGCACACAGCAATTTCATGTGTCATGGCAAAGGTCGCGGTATTAAAGCGGACGACAGGTACACGATTCCGCTGTGTGCCAATTGTCATCAAAATTTAGATCAGAATTTACTACAGCAGACAAGACAGCAGCAGTTGGATTGGTTTAACGAGAGATTAGCCAGCACAAACGAGACGTTAAAGAGGTTAGAGGATGCAGCCATTCAAAACTATCCGGAAAGTTTTTAGAGTTATCAGCTTAGATATTTTTACCAACCTATGCGCCTACGTTATGTCGATGTATCAGGCGCACAAAGATAACCAAGAAGTCGAAACGATTGTAACGGTTGAGGTGATTAGTAAGGATAGAGCGCGGTCAGTGGCTCAAAACGCCTTGTATTGGAAATGGGTAACAATCATTGCAGGTAAGGATGGCAACACCAAAGAGCAGCAGCACACGATACTGAAACGCGCTCACTTGGTTAGGATTTATCAGCGCGACGACTTAGAGACAGCAGAAACGGTTATCGCACTGAACGAGGCTAAAAAACATTTAAGCCAGCAGGATTACGAGAAATTGGCGCAAGGCGTCGCAAGGTTATTTAGCACCACCAAAGCAAGCACAAAGCAGATGGGTGAGTATCTACACGAGATATATCACTTTTATAACGCGCAGGGATTATGGCTGCCACAGCCGGACGACTATCATTGGATTAGGGGTGGGGAATGAGCGATTTATCAATAACAGATTTATTGTTTGCGTATGGCGCATGGGTAAATGACGATAACGTAAGTCTTGATTGCAAAAGCCCGTCACTGATGCTTATGAAGTCAGCGCCTAAGCAGTGTAAAGACAGCGTTAAAGCGCCTAGCAAGCGCGTGGTGGCTCATATCACCGATGACGAGGCATTAGCAGTTGACCGAGCTATGAAGCTACTTAGAGAGCGTCACCTTGTCTTGTATCATGTAGTGAGATATTACTTTATCTACAACTGGACAGTGCTTGATATAGCCGTGGATTATCTGACCATCTTGGAATATGGCAATGAGAGCAAGAAGAAACTAAGCTCATACCATGCCAAGCCGTTATTAACTGAAGGCATGGGATTTATAAGTGGAGCGTTAGCAGTAGATATAGCTTGACTGTGTTTTAAATAGTATGTTAGTATCTGTATTAAGCTGCAATTACTTGTACGAGCAGCCATCTAATATAAGCCGTAACGCCTATCAAAGAATCGCAATTTTACGGCTATTCTATGAGCCATACGTGAATGGCTAGCCTAATAAGCTAAAGATGAAATTAGGAAATAATCTGGCTGCAATTTATTTGTTGGTTAGTGAAAAACTTTTAGTAATCATCACGCCTATTTTATTCAAGCCCTATCATTAACGTGATGGGGTTTTTTTTACGTCCATCAATTAGCAAGGGATTGCACATGGGTCACATAATCAAAGAACAGAGAGCAAAAGCACTAGCTTGGTCTGCCATGATGCGTGGCGGGATTATTGCTATATTGCCCAATGGTGATGGCAAGAACCCACCTAAGGGCAATGGGTGATGTATGAGTAACTACGCTAAGTCGCATGAGTGGGTTTTTAACGAATACCATAAGACAGATAATCCAGTCACTAAGCGATCTTATCTCGATATATTAAAGACACGCGCAAATAACGGTAGTACCGATGCTGCTAAGCTGGTCGCTAAGATACAAGGCGCTAAACGTGTGTGATGTAGATTACAGCCAGTCATTACGGCAGATACTCGATAGCGAGTGTGATGTAAGTGATGATATGGACAACGCGTATTTATACGATGATGCGTGTGATAAGTATGATGATTTAAACACCTTGCCCACTTAATTGTGGGCTTTTTTATACATGGACGCTGGAGGCGTGACAAGCATGATAAAACGTCCAATGCCTCCTGAGAGTATGCCGTTATTTGTAGCAGCTCCCGAAATATACGAATGGCTACACGCTACGATATTTAACCGTGACCATGCTTGGTTTAATCCTGACCATGAGCACGTATTTGATTATCAAGTTAATGAGCTTGCTTTCATGTGGGCGCATAGTGGATTCGATAAATCAGGTAAACGTGTTATAGGTCAATGCGAAAAGCCCATGTTTATGGCAGGTGGCTGGAAACGTGAACGTCAGATCATGTGGTTTGAGGATATGCTCGGTGAAGTGCCCGACATGCTTATCACATTAGACGCTCAGTATTGCAGAGAGTGCAGCTATCATGACTTTGCCGCATTGGTCGAACATGAGCTATATCACATCATTCATAAGCTGGATAACTACGGTGAGCCAGCATTTAGATCAGACGGTAAGCCAAGACTAGATTTAGTATCACACGACGTTGAGGAATTTAACGGAGTGGTGAGACGATACGGTGGTGATGAGGCTGTGATTAAGATGATGGACTTGCAGAATCAAGAGCCTGAATTAAAGATTGATAACTAACCATTTGGTTACGAGAGAGTAAATATGGCGACCCTTAGCAATGAGGTTAAGTCCTTTATTGTACAAGGGCTTGCTACATACATGACCCCCACACAAGTAGCGGATGCTGTAGCCGATGAATTTGGCGAAACAGTGGTACGTCAAACAGTGGCAAAACATGACCCAACAAAACCAGCCGGTAAAGACTTAGGGCAAGAGTGGGTAGAGTTGTTCAATGAGTGTCGTAAGGCATTTCAAGAGGACTTACAAGCTATTCCTATTGCCAATAAAGCTTACCGATTGTCTTTGCTTAACGATATGGCTATTGATGCGCTCAAGTCTAAAAACAGACCGTTGGTAGCGGCATTAGCAGAACAGGCGGCTAAAGAGATGGGCGAAGTGTTTACTAATAAGCAAAAGGTAGACAACACATCAAGCGACGGCTCAATGACACCAGTACCAGCTTTAACGCCTGAGATTGCAAAAGCAATCAGCAAGGACTTGGATGATGAGTACTGATGTTAATAAAAAATCAATTATAAAAAGCCGATGCGAGACTGAGCACCTATTCTTTGTCAGATACTTTTTCAAGCAACGCATGGGCGATAAGTTTTTAACCAACTGGCACCATCATCTAATTGCTTATGAGATTGACCGATTAATACAGAGAGCGCAGGACGGGTTAGAGACTGAGAACATCATCTTTAACTTGCCCCCTGGTGGTTCTAAAACCGAAATGGCGATGAATATTATCCCTAGAGGATTAGCATTAAATCCACGCTCACGGTTTTTATATCTATCATTCAGTGACAGTCTAGTGACGGATGTATCAGCAACAGCTCGCACCATTGTTAAGTCTAAATACTTTCAAGAGTTGTGGAATGTTGCTATCTCTAGTGACACAGACGCAAAAGGCTCGTGGAAAACAGATATCGAGGGTTTTGAGGGTGGTCATATTTATGCTGCCTCAATGGGTGGTCAGGTAACTGGTCGTCGTGCAGGTCGTATGTCAAAAGAGTTTAACGGACTCATAGTTTTGGATGATCCGCTTAAACCTGAGGACGCGTTTAGTGATACTAAGCGCACAGCCGCTAACAGAAAGCTGCTTAATACAGTAAAAAGTCGTAAAGCAAAAAGTGACACGCCCATTATCTTGATTATGCAGCGATTGCACAGCCAAGACCCAACCCAATTCATCTTAGATGGCAACATGGGCGGTAAATGGCGGCACGTCAACATACCGGCATTGATTGATGATGCGTTTATCAAGACGTTACCGCCTAGCATTGCAAAGTTAGTGCCTACGGACGTTGAGCGTGACGACAAGGGCAGACAAAGCTACTGGGCTGCTAAAGAGTCGCTGTTATCGCTGCTAGAGTTAGAGCAGGGCGGTAGTGATAAAGACGGTCAAAAAGTCAGTCGCTACACATTCCACAGCCAATACATGCAAACGCCTACTAAGCTTGGCGGTGGATTAATCAAAGCCTTGTACTTTGGTCGCTACACGGTGCAACCTAAGCTCAAATGGTTAGCAATTTTTGCTGATACCGCGCAAAAGACAAAAGAGGTTAATGACTACAGTGTCTTTATGGCAGCAGGTGAGGACTATAGCGGCAATCTCGTTATAATCGATGTATTGCGTGGTAAGTGGGAAGCGCCTGAATTAATGGTTAAGGCAAGCGCATTTATCAAAAAGCATAACGATGACACAAACACGCCTAATCTGCGCTATGTGGCGATTGAGGACAAAGCAAGTGGCACAGGGTTAATACAAACCCTAAAGACCACTAGCCGCATATCAATCAAAGCTGTGCAGCGCAATACAGATAAGCTCACACGGTTTATGGACGCACACCCCTACATTGAGGACGGCATTGTTTATTTGCCGCTTAATGCTAACTGGGTTGGTGATTTTATAGACGAGGCTGAGGCATTTAGTGCTGATATGTCACATGACCATGATGACCAAATCGACCCGCTCATTGATTTAATTAATATCGGTAGGCAAGCATTCAGCTACGACAACATATAACAGGATAACTCATGTCACAAGTGATAAACGACAGTCTGACCTCGCTTATTACAAGCATGGGCGACCCAAACAGAGATAAGCTCGCAGCGGTACAGTATAGCGGTCAGGTACTGAGCGACCAGCAGATACAAAATGCTTATCGTACTGGGTGGATGGCTAAGAGATTGGTCAACACACCAGCTAAGGACGCGCTGAGAAACTGGCGTATTTGGCAAGGTACGGCTGAGCAGACGCAAACACTTGAAAAAACTGAGATGCGCTTAGGGTTGCAAGGCAAGTTGTTAAAATGTCTTATTTTGGCACGTGTCTTAGGCGGTGCTGCCCTATTCATTGGTACGGGTGACAAGGATTTATCTAAACCACTTGATCCAAATCGTATTGACAAAGACGGCATTAAGTATCTAACTGTGCTGCCTAAGACAGCGCTAGCAGCAGCAGACCTTGACAGCGATGTACTAGGCGATAACTACGGCAAGCCCTTATATTATGAGCTAATCACTAATAACAATCTGGTTAAGATACACCCTAGCCGACTGGTTATTTTAAAAGGTGAGGTGCACATTGACGAGTGGACGGTCATGGATTCAAGCCGAGGCTGGGGCGATAGCATTATTCAAGCGTCTTATGCAGCACTAAAAAATAGCAATGCGACTGATGATAACGTGGCAAGCCTTATCTTTGAGGCTAACATTAACGTGGTGGCTATCCCTGACTTGATGAGCAAATTAGGCGACCCACGTAGCGAGCAGCAATTGCTTAAACGTCTATCATTGGCGGCAGCTCAAAAGGGCATACATGGTGATTTGCTGATTGATAGCGAGGAATCGTTCACGCGTAACAGTGCGTCATTTGCTAATCTTGATAACATCATGGAGCGTTTTGCAATTTTAGTCGGTGCGACACAAGGCATACCAGCTAGTAAATTCTTAGGTCAATTACCGCGTGGCTTGAATAGCAGTGTCAGTGGTGAGCTTGATAACTACTATGACGACATTAAGACCATGCAAACGCTTGAGATTCAACCAGCCTTGCAAATCCTTGATGAGTGTTTGATTAGGTCAGCACTAGGCGCAAGACCAGACGACATTAGTTATCTATGGACACCACTTGCTCAAGCGTCATCTAAAGAGATTGCAGAGACAGGCGAAAAGCTAGCCAATACGATTAGAACACTGGTTGATAGCGGACTATATGAAGCAGGTGAGTTAAGAGAAGCGGCAACGAATCAGCTTGTGAATATGGATGTGCTGCCGAACTTAGGTGATGCGGTCATGTGCTCAAACAATGAGCTTGATGATGATTTTAACCTTGATAATGAGGGCGATATAACGCCTGATGTGGTATAATTAAGCGTGGCTAGGGTGAGATTAATTACCTCGCTTGAAAGAGTGAAACGCTTATCACTTTGCCACACCTACCTAATAAGCGATTACAAAAGCGAGTAATATTATGACTAAAAGAGAATTAAAACCAACTGTACACGGAGTTGGTTATGTTGGGATTGGTGACTTTAAACCATCCAATAATGGATTGGATACTAAAGAGTATTCAGTTTGGAAGGATATGTTAAAAAGATGCTATAGCGAAAAATTTATTCAAAAAAATCCAACATACAGAGGGTGTTCCGTCTGTGAGGAATGGCATAACTTTCAAAATTTCGCTGAATGGCTAGTTTTACAAAAGCATCACAATTGTAATTATCATTTAGATAAAGATATACTCTGTGATGGTAATAAAATTTATTCCCCCGAAAACTGTGTTTTAGCGCCAATACAAATCAACTCTTTGCTAGTAGATAGCCGAGCCTCAAGAGGGGTGTATCCTATAGGCGTTGGTTATAGTAAGTCCAAAGAGCGATATCAGGCTTACATTACTATCGACGGAAAACAAAAGCATCTTGGTTACTATGGCGATTTAGATAGCGCATCTAAAGCCTATAGGTCGGCTAAACATGCAAACATAAAGCGTGTGGCATTAAAGTGGAGAGATAGTATTGATAAAAGTCTATTTGATGCTTTAATCAAAAAGTCGGAGCAATACAAATACAGCCGAAAGTCGGATTACACCCCCGATTGCCACACCTTTAGGGTGTATTATCTGAATAGGTGTTAATGATATGAGCGATTTAAAATATTATTTTGTCAGCGCTTGGATTGACCCTAGTAACGGCGATATACCTAATGTTGTTGAGTTGTTTGTTGTTACCGATGAGCCTGCTATTGACTTGTGGCATGTTAGGGAGAGAATAAAAACACAGCACTGGAAACCGAAAAGAGTCTCCATTATCAACTTACAAGAAATTGATGCGGCTACCTATAAAATAAATGTCACACGACCAAGACAGGTTGGGTTGAGAATATTTAATAACGAATCAAATTTTGATGTAGTGACTCGGTAGATAACGCCAATATAAATAAAACAAAACCCCACCTAACCGTGGGGTTTTTTAATGCCAATTTAAAAGGCTCAATCATGGACTACAAACTATCTGAGCTAGTCAATAGCGACAAAGATATTGAGCTGCCTCAAATTGTCGAGCGTTTATCATCTGAGCGTGAATATCGCAGGTTAATGCGCTCAATCATACGTGATGCAAAACAAGCTGTTATTGACGATGTATTGCCTACCTACGCGCTATCTATCAGCGATGGTGCAATGATAACTGATGGGTTCTTTACGACTGCCGCCGACCTTGTAGCGTCACTTAGAGATAAGATGCGAGTAGCAGCCCTAAGAGTGTCATTAAGTGCAGGTATCTTGATTAATAGTGAGGCTCGCAGCTTAGATAGTAAGTTTGTGGCAGGGGTTAAGGCTAAAGCTAATACAGACATAAGCGCGTTTGTGCGTCCTGAGGATAACAGCCTGCTTATTCGTAAGATAGTCGAGCGCAATACCGCACTGATTACCTCATTGACCGATGAAACGGTCGAGAAGATAACGCAAGCCGTTATTGATGCTCAAATCAAAGGGTTAAGCAAGGCACAGCTTAAAGACGAGCTGAGCAGGATATTGGGCAAACAAGCCAAACGTGCTGACCTTATCGCAAGTGACCAGATGGAGAAGCTCGCGGCGGATATTATCGCTGACCGTGCCAAGCAAGCCAACCTCAACATATATATATGGCAGTCAAGGCATGATGACAGGGTTCGTAGTTATCACCAATATTTAGATGGCAAACGCCAAGATACGCGAAACGCTAACCACGGTGACCACGGATTATTCCCTAGACAGCCGATAAGATGCCGATGTTCTGCTAAGTGGATAGTTGGTGGGCGTGGGTCGAAACTATATTAAGGAATTGTTATGAACTTCTTTCAAAGATTATTTGCAAAAGAAGAGTTTATTAAAATGCGGCGGTATCAACTTGCTTGCCAAGAGTTAGACAGATGGTTAGCGAGCGACCCAAAGGCTGTAATGATAATCAAGCATATTGATGATTATGCTAACGATAGAGGTGCTTTATGGCCAGATAAGTTGCGTAGGCAGTTGTCTGAGCTGGAAAAAGAAAATAAACCCCAGTCTAACCAACCTTTAGAGCCGCCTGTATTCTGATTCTATTAAACAAACACAGCCACTCAAACGAGTGGTTTTTTTACGTCCATAAAAAGGGCATGACATGAAATTTACAGACCGCGCCACACTGACTGAGCCTAGAGAGACTGAGAACGGTTACTTGGTAGGTGACGTTAGGTGTGCGAGAACAGGAATACAGCAGTATTTAGGGGTTGAGCTTGGATTGCCTAGCATGGACATTATTAACGTCTATCGCTCACCCGAAGAAGTGTTTAATAAAGACAGCTTGGCAAGTTATCCGCATAAGCCTATGA
>Ga0208014_1000360_pt1 | contig 20304 bp, 13 predicted proteins | sample 25_taG_FD_184099 | JGI IMG/M metagenome (GOLD analysis project Ga0208014, IMG submission 184099) | Marine viral communities from Cariaco Basin, Caribbean Sea - 25_WHOI_OMZ (SPAdes) (version 2) | ecosystem: Environmental > Aquatic > Marine > Oceanic | place: Caribbean Sea: Cariaco Basin...
AAAATGCACAGGTAATTAAAGAAGCTGATTTCCCAACCTCCTCAACGGCTTCAAAACAGCAAATTTTAGATGAACTTTCCGCCGGAATCATAGAGGTCGCCGGAAATGATTTCTACGGAATAGGTATTGGAGTGCCGGGGCTGGTTGATGAGCAGAACGGCATTCTTTTCGATCTGTTGAATATCCCTTCTTTTAAGGAAGTGCACCTAAAAGGCTTTTTAGAGCGACGTTTCAACAAACCCGTTCGTGTGACCAATGATGCAAACGTTTTCGCCCTGGGTGAAAAGATGTTTGGCGAGGGGAAACCCTTTAAAAATATGGTTGGCGTCACATTGGGGTCAGGATTTGGGTGCGGAATTATCATACACGACCAATTATATTCCGGAGCATATTCAAGTGCAGGGGAAATAGGTGGTATTTCTTATCTCGACGGTACAGTGGAAGATTATTGTAGCGGGAAATTTTTTAAAGCACATGGCGTTTCCGGAAATGAAGTTTTTAAAAAGGCGCAGGCGGGAGATAAAGATGCCCTGTTGCTTTTTGAAGAATTTGGGACACATCTTGGTAATGCTATAAAGCTCATTTTAAATGTTCTTTCGCCACAAGCGGTATTACTGGGAGGATCTATAAGTAAAGCTTTTCCATTTTTTGAAGCCGGGCTTCAAACCACAATAGACAGTTTCCCTTTTAAGAAGGTGAGGGAACAACTGCTTGTTAAACCTTCAAACACTTTAAATATTGCCCTTTTGGGGGCTGCAGCATTAATTTTGGCTGAAGCACCTGAAACTGTAGACTACTAATTTAATTCCCTATGGCTAAAACTACTCAAAACAAAAACTCGGCAGCTGCTAACGATTCCGGTGCCACCCGTTCAATAATCATTATTGGGGCACTTTTCTTCATTTTTGGATTTGTTACCTGGCTAAATGCCCTTTTGATCCCATATCTCAAGATTGCTTGTGAACTCACAACCTTTCAGGCTTACTTTGTAACCTTTGCTTTTTATATCGCTTACGTGGTCATGGCACCTATCTCTACCAGGACACTTAATCATTTCGGCTTCAAAAAAGGAATGTCGGTGGCTTTGGGGGTAATGGCCCTTGGAGCTGTGTTGTTCATTCCGGCGGCATTGAGCCGCACTTACCTGATCTTTTTGCTGGGCTTATTCGTTATGGGTGGCGGACTCGCAATTCTTCAAACTGCAGTAAACCCTTATGTAACTATTGTTGGGCCGGCAGAGAGTGCTGCAAAAAGAATTAGTATCATGGGAATCTGTAATAAGCTTGCAGGTGCCATCGCGCCAATTTTAATAGGGGTGTTCCTGCAGTTAGATAAAGCTGAAGTTCTTGTAGGAACTACAGATGAAGCTGCTCTAGATGAAATGGCACTTCGTGTAATTCCTCCTTATATTGGAATTATCATCGTGTTGCTCGCTTTGGCACTTTGGGTTTATAAATCAAGCCTTCCTGAAGTTGAGGCCGAAGATGAAGACGATGCTACCGCTCTTCAGAAAGCTTCTAAAAAAATCACCGATTACCCGCACGCCATACTGGGTGTGATTACGCTTTTTATATATGTAGGTGTTGAAGTTATAGCTGTTGATACTATCATTGACTACGGAATCTTTCAGGGGTTTGATTTTGAAACAGCCAAAGGCTTTACCACAGGAACTATGGCAGCAATGATCATTGGTTATCTTATAGGGATCGTAGCTATTCCGAAGTATATAAAACAGGAAAATGCATTGAAAGTTTGTGCTATTCTTGGAATAGTGTTCACTGTGGGTGCAATTTCCACCTCTGGATTTATGTCGGTAGCTTTTATCGCGCTACTGGGATTAGCAAATTCTTTAATGTGGCCCGCAATATGGCCTTTGGCACTGGCAGATGTAGGAAAACTTACAAAAGCCGTTTCCTCTCTACTTGTAATGGGAATTGCCGGCGGTGCTATTATTCCTCTTGCTTATGGCGGTTTGGCAGAAGCAATGGACAAACAATCTGCATATTGGATAGCGGTACCACTTTATTTGTTCATTCTTTACTATGCAATTGCAGGACACAAAATTAGAAAGGCATGAGACCTTACATTCTGGCAGAAACCAACTGGAAAGCTGTAAAAGAGCAAAAAACTGAGGTGGCTGTGCTCACCTGGGGCGCTACTGAAGCTCACAATTTTCACCTGCCTTATGCTACAGATAATTATCAGATAGAGGCCATTGCTGCCGAAGCTGCTAAAAAAGCATGGAGAGCAGGAGGGAAGGTGCTCGTGTTGCCAAATATTCCATTTGGGGTGAATACCGGGCAGACAGAAGTTGACTTTTGTATGAACTTATATCCCACCACCCAGCTGGCTATTCTAAATGACCTTGTAGAAGTTCTTAACAGAAGTGGAATTAAGAAGCTCCTATTATTAAACGGTCACGGCGGAAATAATTTTAAAGGCCTTTTAAGGGAAGTGGGAGCAAAGTATCCAAAAATGCTACTTGTGACCACAAGTTTTTTTCAGACGGTAGACCGGAAGGAGTTCTTTGAAGAGGCTGGAGACCACGCCGATGAAATGGAGACAAGTTTAATGCTGCATTTAAAGCCCGAACTTGTGCTGCCGCTTGAAGAAGCCAGAAATGGAGAGGAAAAACATTCAAGATTGACCGCCATTAAAGAGGGCTGGGCCTGGAGTGAGAGGAAATGGCACATGGTGTCGGCAGATACTGGTATAGGAAATCCGAAGAAAGCTTCCGCAGAAAAAGGAAAGCGGTTTTTTGATGCCGTAACTCAGCAAGTTGCTGATCTCTTACTTGAAATGAATACAATAAAAAATGAGGATCGGTACGAGGATTAAAAACCCGGTCGAAAATTATAACCCTACAAAAATGTCATTATGAAATACCTTTTTAGAGGCCTTGGTTTCTTACTTTTTGCTGCCGTCCTTAATTCTTGTGGAGGAACAGAAACTTTAAAAGCCCCGCAAACTCCTGCTATCCCTGAAATACCTGCCATTATCCCGCTGCCTGCCCAGGTGAGCTGGGGGGAAAAAGCTTATGTGATTCCTGAACAAAATATAATTTGCTATTCGGGAGAAGGAAAGGAGGCTACTAAGTGGCTTGAAACCTTGCTTACCAAAGCAAGTTTTTCAGTTTCTACCAGTGCTTCCGATAACTGCGGAAACTGGAAAATTGAACAGGACAGTTCCTTAAATTCTTCATTAGGAGAAGAAGGCTATCTACTGACAATTTCCGAAGAAGGCGTTCTGCTGAAGGCTGCTTCAAAAGCCGGACTTTTCTACGGAATTCAGACGCTGCGCCAAATGTTCCCAGCCAAAATTGAGAGTGAGGACTTAAAAGGCCAGGTGGCGCTTAGACATACTTCTATTGAAGACAAGCCAGAATTTGGATGGAGAGGAACCATGGTAGATGTCGCCAGAAGTTTCTTTGATCTCGATTATTTAAAGCGGCACGTTGACAGAATGGCGCTTTACAAGATGAACCGTTTGCACCTGCACCTTTCTGATGATCAAGGCTGGAGGATAGAAATTAAGGGCTGGCCGAAACTTACTGAGGTAGGTGGGAAAAGCTCTGTACGCAGAGGAAGATCAGGTTTCTTAACACAAGAGGAGTACAAAGAGCTGCAGGATTATGCTCTTGCAAGAAATATTATCATAATCCCTGAAATAGATATGCCGGGGCATATATACGCTGCTTTACTGGCCTACCCCGAATTAAACTGTGATGAATATTCAAATTTAACCCCAAAAAGGGCAATTCCGCCAGCTATTTTTGAAGATTACAATGTAGGCTGGAGTAAATTTTGTCTTGAGAAGCCGGAGATCTATGAGTTTGTTGCCGATGTGATTGAAGAAATGGCCGAAATCACTAAAGGACCGTGGATTCACATTGGTGGAGATGAGATTAAAGATCCAAGATATAAAGAGTTTGTTGTAAAGGCAGATTCTATTGTACAATCACATGGGAAAACAACCATTGGCTGGGAAGAAGTTACCCAGGCAGAGGTGAGTTCCAATCTTATTAGCCAGAGGTGGCATGGAAAAGTTGAGAGTGTAGTGAAAGATATTAAAGTAATCCACTCCCTGTGTACACAGCTTTATCTTGATCATGCAAATGTCACAGGGCAGGAAAATACCAATAACTGGTGTAAAAAAGATGGGGTTAGCCTTGAAGATACTTACAGTTTTATAAAAGACCATGAAAACATAATTGGAGTTGAGGCAGCTGTTTGGAGTGAGTTTGTGCTCAGCGACGAAATGATGGACAACAGGTTCTGGCCCCGCGCTATTGCAGCGGCAGAAGTAGGCTGGACTAGTGGAGATAAAAGAGAATATCAGGAATTTACTACACGACTTGGAAAGCACGGCGATAGATTAAGAGCCCTCGATATTAATTTTCACAGAACACTTGGCGTAAACTGGGGTGTCGAAAAAGACATTCCGGGAGTCTTTTCAAATATCAAATAAGTTTCAGAATAAATAGAGCAATGGAGAATAAACCAACAACCGAGAGGTCATCAAATTATGATCATCTTGAGAAAATGAGTACGCAAGAATTACTCACCAATATTAATAACGAAGACAAATCTGTACCTCTGGCAATTGAAAAGCAATTACCTGCTATTGAAAAGTTGGTAGATGTTATTGTGTCCCGCATGCAGGAAGGTGGCCGGCTGTTCTATATTGGAGCCGGAACCAGCGGAAGATTGGGGGTGCTGGATGCTTCTGAATGCCCACCAACCTTTGGTGTTTCTGAAGATTGGGTGATAGGATTAATAGCAGGGGGCGACCACGCTCTGAGACATGCTGTTGAAAATGCAGAAGATGATTTGGAACAGGCCTGGAAAGACCTGGAGAAATTTCATATAAGTAAAAAGGATGTGCTTGTAGGTATTGCGGCTTCGGGAACTACACCTTATGTGATTGGCGGTGTAAAAAGAGCCAGGGAAGAAGGAATAGCAACGGGGTGTATTACCTGCAATGATAGCAGTCCTTTAGCTGCAGCAGTAGAATTTCCTGTTGAAGTAGTGGTAGGGCCCGAGTTTGTGACCGGCAGTACCAGGATGAAAGCAGGTACCGCTCAAAAATTAGTGCTCAACATGATTTCTACCAGCAGCCTCATAAAAATGGGGAGAGTGAAAGGTAACAAAATGGTGGATATGCAGTTGTCCAACAAAAAACTTGTTAACCGTGGTATAAAGATGATTATGGAAGAGCTTAAAATTGAAGAGGAGGAAGCCGCAAGACTTCTTGAGAAACATAAAAGTGTTCGGGGAGTTTTAAGAAATTTTGAGGGTTAAAAGCGATAATCATGTCACTTTTATTAAACTTTGATAAAAATTTTATAAAAGTATAGATAATATAACTTATTTATTTTAACAAATGTTTTTATTGTAAAATATTTTAATATATCTTGCTCCAACTTTATAAGACCAACTATTTGATCATTTAATCTAAAATTTAATCATGAGAAGAAAATTACATCTGCTTCTTGTCTTTTTTATTTTCGGCGTTTTGGCGAAATCGTTTGCGCAGGAAATAGAGATTTCAGGACAAGTACTCGATGAATCTGGAATGCCAATTCCAGGAGCGTCGGTTTATCAAAAGGGGACCTCAGTGGGTACAACCACCAATTTTGACGGGGAATACTCTCTTAACGTGACCGGGGCTAATCCCGTATTGGTTTTTTCCTATGTAGGATTCGAAACCCAGGAGATTCCGGTGAACGGAAGAGACATTGTTCAGGTAACAATGACCAGTGATGTGCAGGACCTGCAAGAGGTTGTTGTTGTTGGATATGGTGTTCAGAAAAGAGCGAACCTTACAGGAGCCGTATCTACAGTAGATACCGAAGTCCTTGAAGCAAGGCCTATTACCGATGTGGCCCGTGGTTTACAGGGAACGACTCCTGGTCTCACAATTAGTGCACCAAGTGGACAAATTGGGGATAATCCAATGATCAAACTTCGTGGTAATGTGGGAACCCTTGGAACTGATGGAGGAGCTGAACCTCTTATTCTTGTGGATAACGTGGAGGTGCCAAACCTTCAAATGATCAACCCACAGGATATTGAAAACATTTCTGTACTTAAGGATGCAGCTTCAACCTCTATATATGGTGCCCGTGGTACGTGGGGTGTTATTCTTATCACTACTAAAAAAGGGAAAAGAAATACCGCTCCTACAGTTTCATATTCGAACAACTTTAGCTGGCAAACTCCTACGACCATACCAGAGATCGCACCGGCAGCTGAGGGTGCCGAAATGGCTCTTGCAGCTGTGAGAAGGAGAATCCCAGATCTTCCTTCTTTTGGTACTGTTGGTATGTACTTTGACGACCTTGGAGTGCAAAAAATGAGAGAGTGGGAACAGCAGTATGGTGGTCAGGATTTAGGACCTGAAATGGTGCTTGGACGCGATTTTGAAATTAGGGATGGCCGCTTATTCTTCTACCGTTCCTGGGATGCAATGGATCTTTTTGTAAAGGAATGGACTCCTCAACAAAAACATGACCTATCTGTTTCAGGTGGTAGTGAGAACACAAACTATTATCTTGGTCTTGGATATCTTGACCAGGTGGGGGTATTAAAAACCAACCCCGATGAATACCAGAGGTATAACATTAACCTTAGTGTTAATTCTTCTATTACCGATTGGTTCTCTACACGAGCAAACATTCAGTATAACAGTTCTTTAACTACACAGCCTTTCTACTTTTCAAGTGCTACATATGATCCATGGTATTATGTTACCAGGTGGCCGGCTGTATATCCTTACGGTACTTATGAAGGGCATCCATTCAGAAATCATATTTCTGAAGTAGAGCAGGCAAATATGAATGAGTATACAGATAACATGACAAGGATAACACTGGGAGGAACTTTGACTCCTATTGAAGATCTTTCCATTGATTTTGATTATACTCATGACCGTAACGAAGGCCATGAACACAGGGTTGGGGGAGTACTTTCAGCTTATAATTTCTGGTCTACAGGTTCAAACCTGGTGTATGAACCGTATAGTAGTGCGGCCTACAACAGAGTGGAATACGCCTCTGACTGGAGTAACCGAAATACAGCAAAAGCTTTTGCCACATACAATAAGTTGTTGGGAGAAGATCATGACTTTAAAGTAATTGCAGGGGGAGACTACGAAGAGTATGAGTACTGGTACCATTCTTCCCAAAGAAGAAACCTTATTGACCCAGACAAAGGGGAATTAGATTTGGCGACTGGTGATCAATTTGTTGATGGAGACAGGAACAAATGGAAAAATCTTGGTTTCTTCGGAAGAATAAACTATTCATTTCAAGATAAATTCTTACTTGAAGTAAATGGACGTTATGATGGAGCTTCTCTTTTGTCAGCAGATAAAAAATGGGCATTCTTTCCATCTTTCTCGGCAGGTTACGTACTTTCTGAAGAAGATTATATGGACTTTAGTAAGCCATACCTGTCTTTCCTGAAATTGAGAGGTTCATGGGGATCTTTGGGGAATCCTAATGCATCACTTGGTAGTATTTACCGAATAATGAATCCTTCCAATTCAGGATGGGTTATTGATGGTGCCGATCGTGTTACTGTAGGAACACCTCCTGCGCAACCTGCCAGTTTAACCTGGGAAACTGTGACAACCCTTGATCTTGGAGTTGATGCAAGGTTTTTCCAGAACAGGCTAGGGTTAAGTTTTGACTGGTATGAAAGAGTGGTTAGCGATATGCATAGTGCTGGTGTTACACTTCCAAATTCTTTTGGAACAGGAGCTCCGAAAAGGAACTATGGAGAGTTAACAACTACCGGTTTTGAAATTGCAGCCGACTTTAAACATTCCTTTGATAATGGCTTGAATATTAGTGCGACAGCAACTTTGACAGATTACGAGGAAGAGATCACTAAGTTTGCCAATTCGACCATGAGAATTTATAACAATTATGAAGGAAAGATGCTTGGAGAAATATGGGGATATGAAACTGATAGATTATACCAGGAAAGCGACTTTAATGCCGATGGTACTCCTGTAGCAGGAATCCCTTCACAGGAACTTTACGAGAATAGCTGGTTCCAGTATGGCCCAGGTGACGTAAAATACCGTGACCTTAATGGGGATGGTGTGATTAACTATGGAACTGAAACTGTGGGTGATTCGGGAGACATGAAAGTTATTGGGAATTCTACTCCTCGCTGGCAGTATGGTTTCAGAATTGCTGCAGATTGGAAAGGGTTTGATCTTAGCGTATTTATGCAGGGAGTTGGAAAAAGAGAAATGTGGGCAAACGGGCCTGTTGTAATTCCTGGTTACCGTTACAACGAAGGTTGGTATGCACACCAATTGGATTATTGGACCCCTGAGAATACCAATGCATTCTATCCAAAGCCAACAGACCAGTCTCAGTCAAATACAATAAGGAACTTTATGCCTCAAAGTCGTTACCTTCAGGATATGTCATATCTTAGAATGAAGAACCTTACTGTAGGATATTCGCTTCCGGGCAATATTACAGAGAGTTTAGGCATGAATAAATTCAGGGTTTATTTTAGTGGAGAAAACCTCTTTGAATGGGATAATTTAGACATGCCATTAGATCCGGAAGTAGATTACACAAGTGCTGGTCTTAATGATCCAAATACTTTTGGACGGGTGTACCCCTTCCGTAGAAACCTTTCTTTTGGAATTCAAGCGTCCATATAATAAAAAATTAAAAGAAGTATGAAGACTACGAAATTATATTTAATGCTTTTTCTGGCCCTTGGAATTATAGGCTGTGAAAAAGATTTTCTGGATGTGCCGCCCACAAACCAGTTTGAAGATCCGGGTTACTGGACTTCAGAAGAAAATGTAGAGACTTTTGCTTATGGCTTTTACCCTGCGTATTTTGTAGGGTATGGCTCTGGCTACACCTGGGGAGATTACTTTTCAGGAGAAGTTTTAAACGATGATTTTGCCCCTGCGGCACCCGCACAATTTACCAGAGTTGCACCTGCTTCAGGTGGAGGATGGGATTTTGGATGGGTGCGTAAGGCAAACATATTTATCGACAGGCTTCAATTAGCCGATATGGATGAAGAAGCCAACGCTCACTGGACAGGGATAGGTCGTTTCTTTAGAGCACTTGAATACCATGATCTTGTTAGTCGTTTTGGTGATGTGCCATGGTACGAAGAAGAGATCGCCGAAAATGATGTTGAAAACCTTTACCGTCCTCGTGACTCTCGTGGTTTCGTTATGGATAAAGTTCTGGAAGATTTTAGATATGCTGCAGAAAACGTAAGAGAAGATGTGAAGAATGAAGGCCAAATGGTCAATCGAAACGTTGTTTTAGCTTTTATGTCCAGAATATTTCTTTTTGAAGGAACGTGGCAAAAATACAATAACGGTGATACCGAAAGAGCTGCAGAATATTTAGAAGCTGCAAAATGGGCTGCGAATGAAGTTATTCAAAGCGGGAAATTCTCTCTGGGAGATTATAGATCTGTTTTCAATTCTCTCGATCTTTCCGGTAATCCAGAAGTGATCCTATACAGGGAATATGAAGAGGGAATACTTACTCATGCTCTTAATAGTTATAACAATAAAGAGCCTCAAACCGGGCCTTCCAAGGATGCTCTTGATACTTATTTAGCTGAAGATGGGCTTCCTGTTGAATTATCTCCGCTTTATGAAGGAGACCACGGGGTAGATGAATTATTCGCCAACAGAGACGGAAGAATGTCTGAAACCTTTGTTCCTTACGAATTAAGGGTGAATCAAACCGATGCCAGGTATTCAACCTCTGGGGTGGCAGTACATAAATTCCTAAATGAAGAAATTGCCGACGAACCTATAGGAAGTTCCAACCTTAACCCAACCGATGCTCCTATTATTCGTTATGGTGAGGTTTTGATTAACTATGCTGAAGCTGCAGCCGAATTAGCCACTTTAGGAGGACCTGCACTTACACAGGAAGATCTTGATAAATCAATTAACGTACTACGTGCCAGACCAGAGGTTGACCTACCTTCTTTACAACTCGCTGGAGATATGCCAGCGGTAAATGGGCAGACTTACGATGATCCCGACAGGGACCCAAGTGTACCGGCAATTATCTGGGAAATTCGAAGAGAACGAAGGGTAGAGTTAATGATGGAAGGTTTCAGGAATGATGACCTTAGGCGCTGGGGTAAATACCATTATGTAGATACAATAGAAAATTACCCTATCAACATGGGGGCATGGATTGATAAAGAAGTACTTCAGGCCCAGAATCCTGATGCAGATCTTTCTGCAATTCATTTAGCCGATGTTGAAGGTAACAGGTTACCTGCGAGTGCAACCAAAGGCTATATTGTACCTGCATCTTCACCAGAGGTTCAAAGAACTTTTGAAGATCCAAGGGTTTACTTAAGGCCTCTACCGCTAGATCAAATTAAGCTTTATGCCGATCAAGGGGTTGACCTGGAACAAAACCCAGGCTGGTAATTAATTAACCCAGCCGGTATTTCAGATAAATTAGCCCCCTTTGGTGAAAACCTGGGGGGCAATTTTTTATATTTTTTTGCGTAGTCTATCTATACCTTACACTTCTATCATGACACGAATTAAAACCTCTTTTATTCTTTTTTGCAGCATACTTTTATTGTTGCAGGCCTGTAAAATCCAAAAATCTACAGCACCTACTCCCAAAGAACCTTCGGAAGTAGCACAAGTACCCCAACCTGAAGCACCTGCCGAACCACAGGAAACTCCTACACCAGCTTCGGCAAAAGACACCGTTGCGGTTGTTGAAGAGATTATTGAAGCACCTGCTAATCATCCACAGGCCGATAGGGAATTCCGTGCAGCCTGGGTGGCCACAGTGGCCAATATTAACTGGCCAAGCAAACCCGGTTTAAGTGTTGCAGAACAGCAAAGGGAAGCGATTGCCTTGCTTGACATGCTTAAAAAGAACAATTTTAATGCGGTGATCTTTCAGGTAAGACCCCAGGCAGATGCTCTTTACGAGAGTGAATTAGAACCCTGGTCTTATTACCTTACAGGAAAACAGGGACAGGCACCTGAACCTTTTTATGATCCGCTTCATTTTTGGATAGAAGCTGCTCATGATCGCGGGCTGGAATTACACGCATGGCTTAACCCTTATCGTGCACATCATTCTTCCAAAGAGATTAGTGAAGAGTCAGTAGTAAAGACCAATCCCGAGCTTGTTGTAAAGCTCAAGAATGGAATGTGGTGGATGGATCCTGCACAAGAAGGGACCAAACAACGTTCAACAGCCGTTGTAATGGACCTTATTAAAAGATATGATCTCGACGGAATTCATTTTGATGATTATTTCTATCCTTATGATTCCTATAATAACGGAGAAGATTTTCCCGATGACAGGAGTTGGACTGCCTATAAAAATACAGGCGGAGAACTCGCAAGAGCAGATTGGAGAAGATATCACGTGAACGATTTTATAGAGAACCTTTATAAAAAAATAAAAGCTGAAAAACCGACTGTAAAATTCGGATTAAGCCCCTTCGGCATCTGGAGACCCGGATACCCAAAATCGGTAACTGGCTATGATCAGTATGATGAGCTTTATGCCGACGCAAAACTATGGCTTAATAAAGGCTGGGTAGATTATTACACACCTCAGTTGTACTGGAAGATAAATACCGAAGGCCAAAGTTTTCCTGTTCTTTTGGGATGGTGGGGTAGCCAAAACTTTGAAAAACGTCACCTGTGGCCCGGTATCAATGTAGGTCTTGGAGGAGATGAGAAAAACATAGATGAAACCATCAACCAGATCATGATTACCCGTGGTATGACGCCAAATAATCCGGGAGTAGTGCACTGGAGCATTGGTCCTCTTGTAAAACATCCCGGGCTTTTAAAGAGCATTTCTGAAGGGCCATATAAAAAGCCGGCACTGGTTCCTGCCAGCCCGTGGTTAGACAATACAGCACCCGAAAGTCCTGTTGTTGTACCAGTTACTGAAGGCCAGTCAATTAAAATTACCTGGGTACCTCCCGTCAATGCTGAAGATGGTTTTAAATATGTTGTTTATTTTAAATATGGAGATACCTGGAGCTACAAGATTTTTGACCGAAATACTAATGAAACTAAATTTAGCCAGTATGTTGAAAGGAAGAATGGAGAAAAGGTCTTTTTAGAGGCTGTTGCCGTAACTACTATTGATCGCACAGGCAATGAAAGTGCTTTTCAGGAAATTCTCCTAAACAAGAAATTGTAATTTATAAACATTAATTCAAACCTATGACACCCCTCCTGGTCTTTGGTATCATATTGGGATACTTCCTGCTGTTGATGGCAATTAGTCACTTCACCTCTCAAAAAGCCGATAATTCTACCTTCTTTACCGCCAATAGGCAATCCCCATGGTTCCTTGTAGCTTTTGGAATGGTAGGAGCATCTTTATCTGGGGTTACTTTTATTTCAGTTCCCGGGGAAGTTGGAAATTCTGGATGGACATACCTGCAATTTGTAATGGGAAATATGGTGGGCTATGCCATTATTGCTCTTGTTTTAATTCCTCTTTTTTATAGGCTCCGGCTGGTATCTATCTACCAGTATTTACAGGACAGGTTTGGACAAAATTCCTATCTCACAGGCTCTGGCTTCTTTTTGATCTCCCAAACAATTGGCGCTTCATTTAGATTATTTCTGGCAGCACTGGTGCTCCAAATTGCCTTTTTTGACGCCTTTGGTATTCCTTTTTATGTTACGGTCTTTGTCACAATCACCCTTATATGGCTTTACACTTTTAGAGGAGGTATAAAGACTATTGTGTGGACAGATACCCTGCAAACCACCTTTTTACTTCTGGCAGTTCTCATTAGTATTTATATGATCATGGACCAGATGAACCTTGGTGCAGGTGAGGTGGTCAAGGTGATCTCCAATAGCGAAATGTCTACCATATTTGACTGGAACTGGAAGTCTGATCGTAATTTCTTTAAAACCTTTCTCGCAGGGATATTTATCACCATTGCCATGAATGGATTGGATCAAAATGTGATGCAAAAGAATTTGACGATTAAAAAAACCTCCGATGCTCAAAAGAACATCTTTTGGTTCTCCCTTACCTTCTTCTTTTCTACTGTATTGTTTCTCGCTCTTGGGGTATTGCTCTACAAATTTGCATTAGATCAGGGGCTTGAGATTCCTCAAAGTACAGATGATTTGTACCCAATGTTAGCACTTAATCACTTTGGAGTTCTTGCAGGTATTGTTTTCCTTCTTGGTATTGTTGCTGCCGCATTTTCAAGTGCAGACTCTGCTTTAACAGCCCTTACCACTTCTTTTTGTGTAGATATCCTCAATATTCCAAAGCGAAAACAGGAGAGTCAGAAGAAAACGCGTCTCCTGGTGCATATTGGCTTTACACTACTCATGTTCTGTGTTATTGTGGCTTTCAATGAGGTGAACGATAGCAGTGTGGTGAATTCAGTGTTTAAAGTAGCAGGCTTTACTTATGGTCCGCTCCTCGGGCTGTTTACCTTCGGTTTGCTCACCAAAGTAAAAGTGAAAGATAAATTTGTGCCATTGGTTTGTATTGCTGCCCCGTTACTTTCGGTCCTGCTCGATGTAAATTCTACGGCCTGGTTTAATGGTTATAAATTTGGTTTTGAAATCTTGCTGGTCAATGCGGCCATAACCTGTTTTGGACTATTCCTTTTAAAGAAGCGTACTTAAACTCATAACATCCTTAAAATGTGAAAAAATGAGACCAATAAAATTATTGACAATTGTTAGCCTTCTGCTATTCATTTCTTCAGTTTCTTTTGCTTCGGAAGTAGACGAAGACAGTATATTTATTCGGGTTAACCAGGCAGGTTATCTCAAAGAAGATACAAAAGTGGCTATTGCTTTTTCTGAAGCTTCAGTGAAAGGTAACTTCAGCCTTCATCATGCTGAAACAGGCAAGAGGATTTTCCGCGGAAAAATAGTTCCTTCAGAAGTAAAAGCCTGGGGTACATTTTCTCATTACTACAGCCTTGATTTTTCTGAAGTAAAAACCCCCGGCAGGTATTTTATTAAAGTTAATAATCATCGTTCCAAAAGTTTTGGGATTGGGCGTGAGCATTCTTATAAAGATTACCATGAAGACCTCATAGGTTTTATGAGACAACAGCGCTGCGGCTACAATCCATTTCTGGATATGGTTTGTCATCAACGTGATGGCAGGAGCATGTACGGCCCCATGCCCGATTCTACTTTTGTAGATGTTAGCGGCGGCTGGCATGATGCAGGCGATCAGTTAAAATACCTCATTACTTCCAGCAATGCTACCGCCAGGATGCTAAAAGCTTATGAACTGGCTCCCGATAAATTTGGTGATAAAGTAAATGAACTGGGGCAGGAGCAGCCAAACGGAATCCCCGATGTGCTTGATGAAGCAAAATGGGGGCTGGACTGGATCCATAAAATGCATGCCGGCCCCAATATGCTTTTTCACCAGGTCGCCGATGATAGAGACCATTTGGGAATGAAGTGGCCCGATAAAGATTCTTCAGATTATGGCTGGGGTCCCAACAGTTATCGTGTGGCCTACTTTGCAAATGGGAAACCACAAGGTCTAAGAGAACATAAAAGCAAGGCTACAGGAATAGCAAATTTAGCTGGTAGATCGGCTGCTGCCATGGCTATTGCTGCCCGCATCTGGAGAGAAGAACTCAATGATCCTGTTTTTGCTGAAAAATGTGAAAAAGCTGCCTTTGAACTTTACGCAATGGGAAAAGAGCAGGAAGGCTACCAACAGGGAAATTCTTATGGCTCCCCTTATCGCTACAATGAAGACACCTGGGCCGATGATATGGAATGGGGCGCAGCCGAACTCTTCAAAAACACCGGGGATCAGGAATTTTTAGAAGATGCCAAACGCTATGCGAAGCTGGCAAATATTATTTCCTGGACAGACAAAGAGGATGCTGAACATTATCGTTACTATCCATTTATCAATATCGGTCATTTCGCCCTTTATGAGCATGTAGATGAAGAAAAAAAAAAGAACTGGCAGGATACTACCGTACCGGAATTGAGCATGCGCTGGAAAGAGGTGCCAAAAATGCCTTCCAGATAGGGGTGCCTTTTATATGGTGTTCCAACAATCTGGCGGTAGCCCTTACCACACAAATGATCCTGTACGAGAAAATGACTGGAGATACCCAGTACCATGATTTTATGCTGGCACACCGTGACTGGCTTTTAGGAAGAAATCCCTGGGGCACCTCCATGTTCATGAATATTCCTGAAACCGGCGAATATCCCGAAGATGTACATACCAGCGTTTGGTACCTTACCAAAAAGGAAGTTCCGGGAGGGCTGGTAGACGGGCCTGTCTATGCTTCGGTTTATAATAGTTTAACCGGGCTCCACCTGGCAGAACCCGATGAATTCAGCCAATTTCAAAATGATTTTGTAGTTTACCACGACGATTTTGGAGATTATTCTACCAATGAACCCACCATGGATGGCACCGCAGGCGCAATATTTATGATGGCATATTTTGGAGAGTCACAAAAGCAGTAAAAAATGCATCTAAGAACGCACACCTATAACCTGGAGTTAAAGAATACCTTCAGGATAAGCCATACCTCGAGAGATTTTCAGCCAACGCTCATCGTAGAGCTAAGCGACGGGAAATACACAGGCTATGGAGAGGCTGCGGCAACCTCCTATTACGGCGTTACTGTAGCAGGCATGGCCGAAAAAATAATGTCTCTCGAAAATGTCATTTTAGAGAACTTACATAAATCGCCTGAAGCACTGTGGGAGATCACCGCGCCCTTTCTTAAAGACAATTCCTTTGCGCAATGTGCTCTCGATATCGCAATGCACGACCTGCACGGAAAAAGGAATAATTTGCCGCTTTATAAGATGTGGGGGCTTTCTCTTGAGAATATCCCACTCTCCAATTACACTATTGGGATCGATACTGCGGAAAAAATGGTGCAAAAGATTCAGGAATTTCCGTGGCCGCTGTATAAGATCAAACTGGGGACCGACCATGATGTGGAGCTGGTAAAAGAACTTCGGAAGCATACAAATGCCATTTTTAGGGTAGATGCCAATGCCGCATGGACTGCTGCACAAGCCATTGAAAATTCAGTTTTGCTGAAGGATCTTGGGGTGGAGTTTCTGGAACAACCACTTCCGGCTAAAGATGAGAAAGGTATGGCTGAAGTCTACGAAAAGTCAGTTTTACCTGTTATTGCCGACGAAAGTTGTATCACCGAAGCCGATGTTGATAAATGCGCCCGGTACTTTCACGGGATCAACATCAAGCTCACAAAATGTGGGGGCTTAACGCCTGCACGACGTATGATAGCCCGCGGGAGAGCTTTAGGACTAAAGATCATGGTGGGCTGCATGACAGAATCTACTGTGGGAATTTCGGCAATTGGCCATTTATTACCTTTACTGGATTATGTGGATATGGATGGTGGGATGCTTATCAAAAATGACATCGCCGACGGTGTAAAAGTTTATGACGGCAAAACCCATTTTCCCGACAGGAATGGCACCGGGGTAGAACTCTACGAGAATCTAAAACTGAGCTTATGAAGCTGCGTCAATTTGGAAATACAGATCTTTATGTTAGTGAAGTAGGTTTTGGAGCCTGGGCAATAGGAGGTGGCGCCATGGTTGGAAATACAGCCATAGGTTGGGGAGACGCAGATGACCAGACCTCCAAAAATGCCATTTTTAAGGCCCTTGACAGAGGAATTAATTTCTTTGATACGGCCGACATCTATGGGTTGGGCCATTCCGAAGAATTGATTGGTAAAATTTTGGGTAACCGGGAAGAGGTGATTATTGCTTCAAAAGCCGGAAATGTTGCCCGCCGTGGCCAGTTTGGAACAGATTATTCTAAAGATCACATTATAAAAGCTTGTGAAGCCAGTTTAAAAAGGCTTAGGCGGGAGACTATAGATTATTATCAGTTGCATAGTGCAGGGCTTTCTAATTTACAGGATGGTGAATGTATTGAAGCCATGCAAATGTTGCAAAAACAAGGAAAAATCAGGTATTGGGGATTGTCCCTGAATACTTATGAACCAAACCCTGAAGCAGAATATTTGATGGAGAATAAGCTGGGCAGCGGTTTTCAATTGGTTTTGAATATGATCAACCAAAAAGCCCTTCCGCTAACAAAAAAGGCTTCTGGAGCAGGCTATGGGATCATTGCACGTATGCCTTTACAGTTTGGTCTGCTTACCGGAAAGTTTGATACAGGCGCAGAATTCCCCGAAAATGATCACAGGAATAAAAGACTTACTCTGGAAGTGATCGACGCTTATAAAAACGGGATGAAGGATATTTGGCCCCTATGTGAAAAGTACGGCCTCACAAAGACTGAACTTGCCATGAGCTTTATATTAAGCCATTCAGAAATCTCTACAGTAATTCCCGGAATAAGAACAGCAGAACAGGCAGAAAAGAACACCAGGGGCATTACACAACTTCAGGAAGAGGATTTGCAACTGATCAAAAATGCCGACTTAGATTCATTGATGGAGAAGATCATTCAGCAGGGATAACAGGGTATCGCGAGAGAAGCATTTATTAGTATAATAGAAATGAATAAATCTAAACTTATGAAATCAATTAGAAATCTCACCTTTTTGGCACTTCTGCTTTCGGTCTCCCTTTATTCCTGCAAAGACAGGGAATCTTCAACTTCCGAAGAAAATGAAGCAGATCAATATATAGCTGAGGTTAAAGAGGAATTTGCGCCTGATTCCCGTGTAGCGCTTTTCGATATAGAGGCCACGCAGGAGGGAGATGTGTATGTACTAAAAGGAGAATCCAACATGCCTGATGCAGTTTCTACCTTAAAGCAAAAACTGGATGCTCAAAAAATAGCTTATAATGACAGTATAGCCCTGTTGCCTTCAGCCGATCTGGAAGGGAAGACAGAAGGGGTGGTGAAGATCTCTGTTGCCAATCTCCGCTCAAAGCCTACACATTCTGCGGAATTAGTTACGCAGGCTACCATGGGAATGCCGGTAAAAGTCTACAAAAAAGATGGTGGCTGGTATTATATTCAAACCCCCGAAGGTTACCTTGCCTGGGTAGACTACGGCGGGATCACTCTCATGACGCCACAAGAATTGAGCGAATGGAAAGCTACCGAAAAGCTCATCTATTTGCACACGGCAGGATCTTCGTATGAAAAGCCTAATGAAGACTCACAGGTGATTTCAGATCTTGTTGCAGGAAATGTTCTGGAGCTTGTAGGAGAAAGTAAAGGTTTTTATGAAGTGGAATATCCAAATGAAAAAACAGCTTTTGTAAAAAAGGAGGAAGCCCAGGCTTATGAGCAATGGCTTGCCACTTTAGAACCTACAGGTGAAAACCTAATCGCAACCGCAAGAGAAATGATGGGTGTGCCTTACCTGTGGGGTGGAACTTCTCCAAAAGGAGTAGATTGCAGCGGCTACACCAAAACCATTTTCTTCCTTAACGGAATGGTCTTACCCCGTGATGCATCCCAGCAAATTGTAGCAGGGCAGGAGATCGATTCGGTGAAGAACTTTGAGAATCTTAAGGCAGGAGACCTGCTTTACTTCGGAAGAAAAGCTACAGATACTACTTCAGAAAGGATCATCCACGTAGGAATGTGGATTGGAGATAACAAATTCATCCATTCAATGGGCGAAGTGCATATCAGTAATTTTGATACCACCGCTACCGATTTTGATGAATACAACTACAACCGATATCTGCGCACCAAGAGAGTTCTTGGCACCAATGATGAAAAGATCATCTATCTCGCGCAGAGCGATCTTTTTACTGAAGATAATACAGACTTCAAAAAATAACTCTCAAAAAGCGGCTTTTCAGGCCGCTTTTTTTGTCAATTTCAGCCTATAATATTACTTCTAAATATTTCGGAATGAAAAACACCGGCCAGTTATTTGTATTACTATCTTTTCTTTGCGTAAACGCACTTTTTGCCCAGGAAAATACCCGGGAAATGCTGAAGCAGAAAACAGAAAAGCAGCTTGAGGAGATCTTCAACAACTCTCCAGCTATTACGGGTATGGTAGCCATAGACCTCACTTCCGGGGAGAAGATCAGCTGGAATCCTGATATTCAGTTTCCGCAGGCCAGCTCCATAAAAATTCCGATCCTCATGGAAGTCTTTAAACAGGCCTATGAAGGTGAATTTTCCCTTTCCGATCCTTTGCCTGTGAATACTGAAAACACTGTAGGCGGTACCGGGATCCTAAAACATCTTGAAGATCCTGCACCTTTAAGCATTAAAAACCTCGCAATTTTAATGATCGCCCTAAGTGATAACTCTGCCACCAATGCGCTAATAGACCTGGTAGGCATTTCAGAGGTCAATAGCACGCTGAAAAGCCTTGGGGTAAACAACACCCTCCTACAGCGAAAAATGATGAATTCTGCGGCTTCTGCAAGGGGCGAGGAAAACCTTGCAACACCGGGAGAGGCTGCAAAGATCCTTCAGCTGTTATACAGTGGTAAATTTATTAATCCTGAAGTCTCTCAGGAGATCATAGAAATCCTGAAAACGACCGGCAGGGAAGACAGCCGACTCGCTGCCGGAATCCCCGAAAGCACTTCAATAGCCTTCAAACCCGGATTTATTGACGGAGTTTCCACAGAATGGGCGATTGTTCTATTGGAACAGCGGCCTTATGCCGTTGCCATGATGGAAAGTTATAAGCTTCCCGGGGAAACCGAAGAGGTGATGGAAGAGGTGTCAAAAATTCTGTTCAACTATTATTGGAGGATTGGGAGTGCCAGTGAATATGGTACCTATGTAAGACAATGATCAGCAAACAATGATCAATTAGCAGGGAACAAATTAACAGGCTCAGAAATTATTGGGCTAAAGCCCCTGTGGTGGTAACTTTCTATACCCATGGCTGAAGCCATGGGTTATTCAAATGATTTTTGAATCCTGGGTCTCTCTATTTCTGTGGTAACAACTCCAGTACTACCAGGTAGGCACAATGATCTGACGCGATTTCATCACAAACTACTTTCTTCTCAAGCACTTTCCATCTGTTTTCAGGAGAAAACATGATATAATCTATCTTTCTTTCAGGTGCGTGGGAAGGGAAAGTAAATTCTGGAGCTGCTTTGTCATAAGTTGACGTCCACCTTTCTTCAAAGATGTTGATGGTCTCACTCCCGGGAATGTCATTTAGATCACCGGTTAAAAGGGTTGGGAATTTGTCATTTTTGAGAAGTGAGTTGATCCTTTTTGCCTGTGCTAACCGGTCAGGGCTGTTTTCCACATGATCTAAATGAGTTCCAATAATTCTGATTGTGTCTCTGCTTCCC
>Ga0208014_1000361_pt1 | contig 20249 bp, 14 predicted proteins | sample 25_taG_FD_184099 | JGI IMG/M metagenome (GOLD analysis project Ga0208014, IMG submission 184099) | Marine viral communities from Cariaco Basin, Caribbean Sea - 25_WHOI_OMZ (SPAdes) (version 2) | ecosystem: Environmental > Aquatic > Marine > Oceanic | place: Caribbean Sea: Cariaco Basin...
CCGGCGACGGCGTTGGTAGGGCTTGGTTACGTTTACTTCGCTCATGTTAAGTGTCCACTAGAAAATAAGTGGACACTATCCTGACGGCGACAGCGCCTGACTCAAGACGGGATTACCGGCCGCTTACTCTCCTTTCGCATTTTCGCTCACTAACTCGACATGTGGTTCTGACATGCGCAGGTGGCGGACTGCCTGGCCTCTCACTACACGCGCTGAATCAATCCGCCGGTATAACGCATCAATGAAGGCATACATGCCACCTGCGATTCGCATAGACGGCGGAGAATTGACGTACCCACGGGTTCTCTCAGGCGGCTGATTCGATGAACGCTCCAGCAGCATGTCGCCGGTTTCAAATTGTTGGAAGGTCTCTAGTTCAAGTTCATCTACCAGTCGCGCCATATCGGTCTGGAATGCAGGCCAGAACCAGGAGGGCCCGAGATCGAAGCCCCCAACGCCTGACACATCCGGTTTACCATCAGAGTGGATCGTAGACGCAATCCGCCCACCAAGAATCTCCCGGGCCTCAAGAATGACATAGTCTTTGATGCCCTTCTTCTCAAGTGAATAAGCGGCGTATAAGCCCGCCAGGCCGGCGCCAACGATTGCGATGCGAGCGTTTTGCATGAATTAATTTCCCGTGATAATCGTGATGCTTTGGCAACGCTCCGTTCTAACCGTGGTTTAGACAAAGGCGGTCTTTGAGCCTGGAGCTGTTCTCGCGATAATGAAATGCTTCAGCGCGGCACGGTACCGTAACGATTGAAATTGAACGCCTAACTCCTGAGCTTGAATATCACACTCATTGGATTGCTACCTTCGTGGCTCTGGTATTCAACTGGACCAAAATACGTGAAGGGAGCACCTTTGCCATTACGCAGCTTATTCTCGCGGACAAACAGGTGTACTGAGAGTCCAAGCTTTTGGTGGTCTATAAGTTCCCGACCGCGCTTGCTTTGAGGCGTGGTTGAGTTCTGGCTCTGCCAATGAAATGTTTGCTCATCAATCCAATGATCAACATAGCGGTGCTGAACGCCTTTGCCCTGTTTGTTTAACGTCACAAGCAAAACATGCGCATTGGCATCTTTCAGAAAGACGTGACCGCTTTGCCAATTGCCAGGATTAAAAGTCGCCCCGAATAACTCCGGAATCTCCTCTCTCGGGATTTCCTGTCCGACAGCCATTTCCAATGGATCTATAATCTCGCAAAAGCGGGCGAACGTTCGAAACTGTTCGAGAAGCTCTGGAGTGACAATAATGTCTTCATACTCTGGGTTAGCAGCTTCGAGCCGATATTCGCCTACGGGGGATTTGCGAACCGTCCGAAGGAGATATTGCGTGTCGCCTGCCTCATCCATTCGTTCAATCGCGAGCGTTTTCCCAGTGATCGATCCGGCTTGGTCGGGGTTTATCTGCTCAAGCAACAGATAATCACCATCATGAATCGGCTGTTTTCCGCCATTCATTGAGTTACCTGACGCTCTGGCAATGAAATGACGATTTGGCTCTATTCGCCCGTGTCCCAATCCGATGGACCTGTACTGCGGTTCTTCGGCGTTACTGCTTCTAAAGTGGCCACACGCGATCTTCAAGGACGGGAAATAAGGCAACTCCGTTCCAGAAGAAGTGATCGGGACGACATTTTCACTAGATGGCAGCTCTTGCTTGGAAGATTGCCGTGCTTCGTAGGAAGCCAGGCGATAATCAATTAACTCTTGCACCATCTCCTCGAAAGGCGGTATCTGCTCACCTTCCAGCCCAATAACAGGCTTAAATTGATCGTTCTCGATTTCAAAAACAGCTGGCGACTTATTGGTCCAATGATCGACTGGGTTCTTCTTCCAGTATTGCTGCCATTGAGCCGAGGAACCATCCGCGTCCTTCACTGAAGTAGCAATTTCCTGATAAAGCCTGGGACGGCGTTTCAGTGTCTCCCAGGATGTTTGGGCCAGCTTTGAGAGCTTTGGTGGACTACGCCATCCGCCTAACTGCTGAAACGCATCTAGCAATATCATTTTGAACGACTTAGTCATGGCCGTCGTTTCAACTTCCAGCAGAAACGTTTCGTAGCGGGACAATAGTTCTGCCTCAATCTCGGTGAGATCTTCCATGTCCCGAACCAATCCAAACCAGCTTCCGTGCAACTTGCGAGTTTTAGCGATACTGGCACCGAAATGATAGTACTCGGTGAGTGTTGGACGACGACCCAATGTATCTTTCAATACTTGGTAGTCTTTTTCAGCGCCCTGGTGATCAAGACCTTTCAGGAAGTCGATTATCTGCAGATCGTAATTGATAAAGCATCCGTCTGGCAGGTCCAACTGATTCTTTTCAGCTTTCCTGGCGAACTCGGCTAACTGCCGGTGATTCATCGCCTGGCCAATCAGCGCCTGAGGTTTATGCAGGAAACTCTGGTGGTTACCTACAAAATCCAGAATCACAAGCTTGTCTTTCCCAGTGGACACGCTTTTACGTAGGCCCCGGCCAATTTGCTGAAGAAACAGGATTTTGGACTCTGTCGGGCGTAATAGCAGCACTGTATCAATGGCGGGCAGATCGACACCCTCGTTGAACAGGTCGACAGAAAAAATCACATCGAGCTGGCCATTTTCCAACTTCTCCAAGGCCTCACCACGAGACATCTCAGATTCACCGTGAACGGCTGCCGCCCTGATTCCGTTTTTTGCAAACCGGCTCGCCATAAAATCGGCATGGACCCGTGAAACACAAAAGGCCAAGGTTCGGCTTTGTTTCTCTTCACTCCATACCTTGAGCACGTGTTTCGCGCGTCCATAAGTAGCGAGCTTATTGGCAAGCAGATTGGGATCGAACTTTCCGTTGCGCCAGGGAATCTCAGTGTAATCGACCGTCTCGTCATAGATGCCGTAGTAATGAAACGGCACCAGGAATTGGCCCCTGACGCCCTCAAACAGCGGGTATTCGAAAACCAAGTTGTCGTCACACAGCGACAGGATATCCGAGCGGTCTGTCCGGTCTGGGGTTGCCGTTAATCCCAGGAGAAATTGCGGCGCAAAGTAACTCAAAAGCCGATGATAGACGGGCGCTGCCGCATGGTGGAATTCATCGACAACAATATAATCAAAATGCCGGGGGTCAAATCGATCGAGATGCGTTTCTTTACCGAGCGTTTGCACCGATGCACAAAGGATGTCCACTGTTCGATCGCGCTGCTTACCCATGTAAAAGCCAACGCGGCTATTAGGCTTGATCCGCAGATAGGTCTCGGCCGCTTGATAAAGAATTTCTTCGCGGTGGGCGACAAAAAGAATCCGACGGGCGCCCATTCGAACGGCATCGAAGGCTGATAGCCAGGTTTTACCTAAACCCGTTGCCAACACGATCAAACCCCGTCGGTAGCCTTCTACGCGGGTCAGATCCAGTGCCTCTAGCGCTTCCTGTTGCACTTCATTAGGTTTTGGAACCTCCTGCTTCTCATCACTGCCCGGTTCCAGTGACTGTTCTGGTGGCTTCCTCCGTTTCTCGTACTCATCAATCCAGTTGTCAGTGAGCGGCACAACATTTGGGTGCTGAAACAGTTCATCGAACCTGCTGGCAGCCTCGAGGTACCCAGAGTCGGGCGGAAAATCCACCTGATAATTCCATTCCAACCCGTCCTGCAGCGCCTGTCGGCTGATATTGCTAGAGCCGATGAACGCCCTGCCCCACATTTGCTGATTCTCAACATGGCCAGCGAACAGGTAAGCTTTCAAATGAAAGCTACTCCCTTTGCTCTGATAGACACGCACCTGAGCGCCATGGTCATGCAACAGAACAAGCTTTCGAAGAGCCTCTGTGTCGGTAATGTCCAAATAATCACTGGTGAGAATACGGATGCGAGTCGGATCAGGAGTTCGCTGCAGCGCGCTAACCAAATCCGGGAACAAGAGATTTAAACCGGTGGTTTTAACAAAAGCTACCGCCATATCTACCTGATCAGCAGCTTTAATTGCCTGGCAAAGCTTGGGTAGGAAATGATGTTCTTTCCCGCCGGTCGTCAGCTTTTTGTGAGAAGCCGGTGCCTTGGTCAGAAGAATGTTCAACCACTGCTCATCCCTATCAGGACGCTGATCATCAGTGCGCCACATCTGGCAAGCTTCAAAGTCTGTCAGGTCCTGAATCCACTGCTCGGCAATCGACTCGTCAGCATCAGTAAAGTGCCGGCCATTGTGGTCACGTTCCCCCTGGCCAATCTTGAAACTCATGTAGAAAACGCCATCCGGTTTCAGGGCATTCCATAACCGTTCAATAGCTCTGGGCACTTCAACGAGAGGCAAATGCAAAAGGCTGGCACAGGCCCAAATGCCGTCATACGTAATGGATTCTTGAACGTCTGAAAAGGACCTGTGCTGAATTGGCAACCCGGTCTTTTGGCGGGCAAGAGAGGTAATGGCTTTTGAGCCATCGAAAGCAGAAACGCGGTAGCCATTCTTTTTGAAAAACAAAGCATCTCGACCCGAACCACAGCCGGCATCGAGAATGTGTCCACCTTCAGGAACTTGTGGCAAGAACTCTCGGTAAAGGTCTTCCATGCTGACCTCAAACGTAGACTCCACAAAGTCATCGGCATTGCTGTCGTAATAACTCAGCGTATCCTGCATTAAATAGTTCCCTTGCGACTAATTAGCCTGAAGTCGATCTAGACCAGGCTACCAGGCGGACAGGTCGTCGCCAACAAACTTGGGAGATCTACTCTAGAACTTCCCTTCAAGATGCAGGAGCGTTTTTTTGAATCACTGGTCTCAGGCCAATACCGCAACAAACTCTCCAACGACTCTCAAGTCGTGAAGATCATCGTCTTCAATCACGATATCTTGATAACCATGAGCGCTAGTGACCGGCATCAAGATGACTTTTTCGTTAACGAGCTCATCGCCGGACATCGTTTTTTCACTGCGATACAATTTAACGGTGAGGCAACTGCCGTTATCAGGGTCTTCAATAGCCCGATGTTGCACCAAGACTATCTTGCCATTTCGCGTTCCTCCTGGGTTCGCGTTAAAGAGGCACCAAGCGCCATTGGGTATGCGCTTATTCATCGATTCGCCAACAACCTGCGCAACAAACTGACCCGGTCTGGTGGCAAAATGTTCAGGCAGATTTACCCACTGAAGCTCTTCGGCGGGCAACTGGAATTCACTAAATTCGCCAGCTGCTGCCTGCAGGTCGTATAGAGGCACAAAACCGTCATAAGGGGTTGCTGATTCGTAATCAACCACCTCATACGGAACTGGCTGGGCAGAAACTTCATCCGTCTGTTCAGTGATCTGGGTTTCGGAAAAGCTACGAAAATGCTCTCTGGTTTCTGCATCTGCAGAGTAGACGTAACATCCTTTCATACCCCGAGTCATCAGGGTGCGATAGGTGTTCTTGAGGATCATGTCAGCAATTGCGAGGGCGCTCTCCCGATCCTCTTTCAACCTCTTTTTGTAGCCACGCACAGAACGATCAGACTTTGAGCGAGCGCTGGCGTTTGTAACAGCAATGCCATCCCGGATTACGAAATCATCTCCGATAATCACGCCTACATAGTCGAGCTCTAAACCCTGGCATGTATGGATACAGCCAATCTCACTGATAGAATCCTCGGCAATCAGCCATTTTGAGCCGTGCTTGTCGAGATTCCACCTTGCTCTGAAATCATATTCAGGGAACTCAATGTCAAACCTTGCTGGATCCTTCTTGCTGTTCCAGTCCCAGCAATAACCGGCCACCAACCGCGCTTTGTTGGCCCGGCGATTTTTCTTTTCAATAAAATTCCGGAGCTCATTCGGATCGTCAAAGACCCTAAAATCGTAATCAATGCCATCCAGTGTTGTGTTGGCGGTTTCCCTGATCTGAAGAACATGATCAACCCACGCCAGATAGCCATCTGAGCCGTTGCACCTGAATTGTGAGCTCAACTCCAAGACAGTGACCTCTGAACCCATTTGCCTGGCAAAATGCCGGATCTCTTCCACCGTGCCAATATCCGAAAGAGTGACGCGCTGGTCTTCATCAATAAAAAAGACCGATGTCCGGGTGCTATTAATCAGTTCTTTTATCTGGTTCTCACCAAGATTTCCGTAGAGCCCAGACTTTTCGTTCAGCCGGTGAGCCTCATCAACGACCAGCAAATCAAAAAAGTTGTTCTCAGTATCTATGTAACCACCTGAACCTCTGAACAGATTATCTATGTGGGTTTTGCGCATGGTGCCTGTCAGGCGAGCCTTGAAGACTTCCCGGGGGGCTGCATTCTTGCTGACAAACTGGGTCAGCATCTCTCTATTGGTTGCTTCAACGATAAGGTTAATTGCAACAACCGATTTCCCTGTGCCCGGTCCACCCTTCACAATAAAGGTCTGTTTTGGGTTTTTGCGGCCTTTTTCGGCAAGATCCAGCGCAGTCTCGTAAACCAGTTTCTGCTCATCAAGCAAAATGAATTCCCTGTTGCCGCGAAGCATCGAAGCAAGGCAGTCAGCAAGTCCTTTCGACGGTTTAATTACACCATGTTCGATCCGGTACAGGATGTTATCGCTGTCGCCATATCGGATATTGCGCCTGAGGAACTCCGACAGTTTTTTCGCATCGCTCGAAATATAAACCGGCGCTCTTTCAGTGTGCTCAGCATAGCGGGCGTCGTTAATAGCCTCGCCACTATTCATATTGTGCAGATAGGCGCAGGGTTGAAGGCTGATGCGCTCCTCTCGGACCGTTTCGTTGTAATCCTCAATCAGGGCTGAATACGACCACGCTTGGTAGGACGGATGGTTAACTTCTCGGATAGACCCGTTCAGAAACGTTCGGACAATTGCGTCTTTATCGGTAACCTCTGCTTCGGACCACTGCTTCAGTTCGACGATGATTGCGGTGTCATTGCGCGAAGCATCTTTCCCCGTAAGGATAAAATCAACTCGGCGACTGGTGAGTGGAATCGTATACTCAATTGCAACACCAGCTGACGGCGGTATACCTTGATCCAGCAACGCGTTAAACATGTACTGAAGCGAATTCTTCCATGACTCAATTTCGGATTTCGGGGTTCTTCGCTTGAGCTTTCTCCAGACCTCTTCCTCAATAACCTTCTCGATCTGATTGAACTTCACATGCTCAACAAATTCCGCCTTGGAAGCCGAATAGACGATCACGAATAACCCCTACAACTCGTTATATTTATTGGACCTGCCTTTAGCTTTGGCAACAGGATATTTGAGGGCATTTGCCTCTATTTTCCGGGCGGATTCTTCAGCAATATCGACGCCCAAAGAATCTGCCAGGAGAACAAGATACAGCTGGATGTCCGCAATTTCGTCTTTGACTGCTGCCAAACGTTTTTCACTGAGGTTTTTCGAGTCGTCTTCGCTAAGCCACTGGAATTGCTCCGACAACTCACCCGCCTCACCACAGAGGGCCATGGTCAGGTTTTTCGGTGAGTGGAACTGGCGCCAATCGCGTTCTTCAGCAAATTGCTTCAATTTCAGGCGCAACTCTTCCAGCGAATCCATTTTGGCTAAACTCCCCTTTCTCGTGACAAAACCATTTGCTTTCGATCTATTTGCACATTAACCAAACTCAAGTGCACCGGTCCACATAATCCATTATGAACATACCAGCTAAGCGCTCAGTTCCTTCGATGCCTGAATATCCACCGGCGGCACCCCCAAGTCCTGCCACTTCTCCGGATGACAGGTAAACAGCAGTATCTGATGCCGACTGGCCGCATCGAACAGAATGCGTTTCATGTCTTCCAGGCGGTCGCTGTCACTGTGCACCAGGGTGTCGTCCAGGATGACCAAGGTCGGCCTACCTGCTTCCCGCAGTAGATCGGCATAGGCCAGGCGGCTAATCAGTCCCATCTGTTCCCGAGCGCCAAAGCTCAGTTCGGTGATCTGCCCCAGTTCAGTCCCTCTGCTGAAAGTGCCCGGCCGTAGCTGTTCGTCCACTTCCATCGACGCTTCCGGAAACAGCACTGAAAGGTAGTGGTTCAGGTGTTTCTGCAGCGGCGCCTGCAGTCGACGCGTCAGGGCCTGGCGCTTTTCGGTGAGTAGGTTCAGCAGCAGATCCAGCGCCTGGGCGCGGCGGTGCAATTCCTGATAGCGGCGGTTGCACTGGTCGTACTCCGTCTCTTTCTCGTTGAGCTGTTCTTCCAGCCCTTCCGCGCCCCATGCTTCCAGCCTGACTTTGATATCGCGAAGTTCGCGGCCCCTGTTCTCCTGGGTCTGGCGCAACTGATTGACCGCATTCTGGTAGCGTTCGATATCCTGCCGGAGAAACTCCGGGCGGGCTTCGCAAATTTCCCGTTCCCGGCGTTCGAGGCTGGCTTCCAGTTCGGACTGCTGTTTTTCGATGGTCGCCAGGTCGGTGGTTATCTGGCGCAGTTGCTGTTGCCGTGCCGGGCTCTTTTCTTCATCCGCCAGCCGCTGCCATTCGGTTTGGGCGTTGTCCCGGGCCTGTTTCAGGGCAGACAGACTGGACTGATGCGCGCGCTCATCGGATTCGGCTTTGTCCAGTGCGGTGCCAGCCCGGGTGAACGCTGCCTCCGCTTCTTCCAGGGCCGGCACATTCTCTTTGGGATCCGGTTTGGGAGTGGCTTCCAATTGTGTTTTGGCTTTCTCGAGCTCGCCTTCTGCCTCTGTCTGGTCGGAGGCAAGTTGCTCAAGGCCTGCGGGCGCCAGAGATTTGAACAGCTCGTCGGCGTGTTTCACGGCTCGTGCAGCACTTTCAAAGGCGGAAAGACGGTCCTCCGCCTGTTCCACGGATTCGACGCCAAGGGTCTTCAGCTGTTCTTTCAGGTTTTCCTCTAGAGTCTTGAGCTTCCTCCGGGTGCTCGCCAGCTCTTCCCCGCCCGGCGTTATGCCCAGGGTACCCACGCCTGGAATCACCAGGGTCGACTCTTCCAGCAGCTGCTGCTCGCCTTCTCCGGTCAGCGATTCCTCGTTCAGCGTCAATGATGCGCCAGCATCCAGCTGCCAGCTCAACCGGGTGGCGATGGTCCGTGAGCGAATGGTTTCTTCGTTGAGCTGGTTCCCGGTGGCTCTCAGCTTTTTGACCAACTCTGCATCGATGCGGTTTTCCCGGGCCTGCTGCCTGGCTTGCTCCAACTGCTGGTGATATTCCTTTGCTTTGGCAAGGTTCTGGGTCAGCACTTGTTTTTGCTGTTCAAGCCGGCGGAGATCCTGCTCCAGCCGCTCACGGGTTTGCTGCAAGCCCGCCAGTTTGCGTTGTTTTTCCGCTTGCTCATAGGCGCTTCTGGCTTCGCTCAAACGGCCTGCAATCATCGGAGTTTGGGCTTCTGCGGTAGCGAGGTCTCGCTCCGCTCGGTCCAGTTCGGCTTTCCGGCCTTCAAGCTGGCGACTGAGCCCTTCCAGGTGTTCCTTGTTCTGCTGCAACAGGCGGTGGTTTTGCTGTAGCTGGCTTAGCGTGGCTTTCTCCTGGTTCTGTTGCTGCTCCAGGCGCTCAACCTGCTGATAGCGCACCCGGGCCTCTTCCAGCTGACGCTGGGCGTCTTCCCAGGGGCGCTCGGCCTCGGCCTGATCATAGTCCTGGGCCAGTTTGCCAAGCCGGTCGACCTGCTCCTGGTATTTATGCACCCGCTCCTTCAGCTCTTCAATTTCAAGTTCATATTGAGCGCGGTCTTTTTCCAGTTTCAGGTAGTCGCCCCGGGGCTTGCCGGTTCCGGTCAGCAGGGTGTCCCGCTGGCTGCGAACCGTCTCGATCAGGTCGTCGCCCCCGGAACTGGCAACCTCTCCCACCATGGAATTCAGGGCGGACTTCAGATGATCGCCGGCATGCTCTATGGCCTGTTCGATGTCCTGCCCGGTGCCCTGCTCCACCCACAGCAGTCCCGGTATGCCCCAGTGTTCGGCTTTGCTGGCGCCGCGTTTCGGGTACTGGTAGCCCAGCAATTCAGCCAGTTTTTCTTCGGCGTCGTCTTCACTGTAGGTCTCGGTGCCGACAACCAGGTCGCACCGTTTGCGCTGGAGAAAGCTTTTGGTCAGGCGCCAAACACGGTTGTCGTGCTCGAAATCCAGCTCGATAGTAGGCGCCGCGGCGGAGTCGCCCCACGGGCGCAGATCGTCCACGGCCGTTGAACGGTAGCGCTCGAAAAACGCCGCACGGATGGCTCGTACCAGCGTGCTTTTGCCGGACTCGTTGGGGCCGTGAATCAGGTTGAGTCCGGGTTGCAGATTGTCCAGAACAAAGGGTTTGCGGAACTGGCGCAGCTGTTCAATGCGCATTCGCTGCAGCTTCATTGCCCCACCTCCTGTTCCCGCTCCCGGAGCAGGCCCGCAAGAATGGCCAGGGCATCCCGGGCGACTTCATTCTGTGCCCCTTCTTGCCGCTCCCGCAGGCTTTCAACCACCTCGCCCACGTAGCCATCCGCTTTCAGGGCCGCGATGTCTTCATCGGTTGGTGCAAGCTGAAGCCCGCTCCGCTCGCAGCGAAGGCTGCGGAATCGCGCTTCGGCAACCGACAAAGCCTTCAACAGGGTTTCTTCGCCGGCCAGGGTCACGGAGCCTTCAAGGCGCAGATCAACCACGGCGGATTCGGGCAAGGTGTTCAAACGCTCCAGCAGCTGCTCAAGATCGGAGTGGACTGCCAGGGTTTCCCGCCACTGGTGCCATTGATATCGCCCCGTTGGGAGTGAGGTTACTTTCGGGGTTGCTCCGGGCTCGGACACTTCAACGATCAGGGCATTCCCCGCTTCGTTGTTCCGGAATCGTTCCGGCTCGGGCGTTCCGCTGTACCAGGTGCGTTCATCGATCTGTTTGGTGCCGTGCCAGTCGCCCAGGGCGAGGTAATCCAGCCTGCTGGCTTCGGCTCGGTCTGGCGCGATGGGGTTGGTGGAATCAATCTCGTCCGGCAACAGGCCCTGGACGCTGCCGTGGGCCAGGCCGACTCTGAGAAAACCTTCCGGTGTTTCGTAACCGCTGAACGGCTCGGTCAGATCGCCGTATGTATGGCGCTGGGTTAGCGGCGCGCAGAGGATGCTGAGTTTCTGGGGTTCCAGATCAATCACGCCGGGCTGAAGCGCAAGATGGATGTTCTCCGGCACCGCACCCAGGCGTTGGGCTCGCGTCCAAACGCTCTCTGCCAGGGCGGCGTCGTGGTTGCCTGGCAGCATGACCCAGGGACCAACAAACCCCTTGGTGGCATTGAATACTCGCCGGATGGTGCGATCGGAAACCGTTTGCGCATCAAAGACGTCGCCGGCCACCAAAACCGCATCGCACTGATGGTCGTTGGCCAGTTGAGCAAGCGTTTCAATGGCCTCGAACCGGGCCTCGACCAGGGCTGCGCCGTCTTCGGTTTCGAAACGGGTAAAGGCCCGGCCCATCTGCCAGTCTGCCGTATGCAAAAACTTTGGCATTTTATCTACCTGAAAGATCTCGAAATTTTGGCGTTATTCTAGACTACTCGCGCCTGTTTTACAGACGCGATGCGACAATGAACGTCGTTCGAAAGGAGTCTGTTCGATTTGGAAGCTACGCCGGGCTCAATCTGCACGCCGCATACTTGAACTCCGGGATCTTCCCGAACGGGTCCAGGGCCGGGTTGGTGAGCACGTTCGCTGCCGCCTCCACAAAGGCGAAGGGGACGAATACCATGCCCTCCGGCATGGTCTGATCGGCCCGCGCCGTCAGGGTGATGGTGCCGCGCCGGGTGGCAATTTGAATGTCATTGCCCGGTGCTACGCCCAAACGATCCAGCTCCGCGGGAGCCAGATAGGCTGCAGCTTCGGGCTCCCGCTCGTCCAGCACCCGGCTGCGACGGGTCATGGCGCCGGTGTGCCAGTGTTCAAGCAAACGCCCGGTTGTTAGCACGATGGGATAGGCCTCATCCACCGGCTCGTCCGGCGGCAGCGGCCGGGTTGGCGAGAACCTGGCCCGGCCTCCGGCGCGGGGAAAGGCATCGGAGAAAACAACGTCCTGTCCCGGGGCGTCATCGGCCGGACATGGATAGGTCACCGATCCTTCGCGCTCCAGTCGGGACCAGGAGATATGATCGAGTGAGTGCATGCCCTGTTTCATCTCAGCGAACACCTGCTCCGGGCCGGCATAGTCCCAATCCAGACCGAAACGCCGGGCCATTTCCTGAATGATCCACCAGTCGGCCTTTGCCTCCCCCGGCGGCAACAGCGCGGCACGCCCCATTTGCACCTGCCGGTTAGTGTTGGTCACGGTGCCTGACTTTTCCGACCAGGCAGCGGCAGGGAGGATGACGTCGGCAAACTGGGCGGTCTCGGTGACGAACAGGTCCTGTACCACCAGGTGCTCCAGGGCAGCGAGCGCGGCGCGGGCGTGGGTCAGATCCGGGTCCGACATCGCGGGGTTTTCGCCAAGGATGTACATGCCCTTGATGGTGCCCGCGTTGATGGCATCCATAATCTCCACCACGGTCAGCCCCGGCTCCGGGTTAAGTTCGGTGCTCCAGAGTTCTTCGAAAGCGGCCCGCAGCTGGGCGTCTCCTACCGGTTGGTAGTCGGGCAATACCATGGGGATCAAGCCAGCATCGGATGCACCCTGCACGTTGTTTTGCCCGCGCAAAGGATGCAGGCCGGTGCCGGGCCGGCCAGTGTGGCCGCATGTAAGGGCCATGGAGATCAGACAGCGGGCGTTGTCGGTGCCGTGCACGTGCTGGGAGATGCCCATGCCCCAGAAGATCATCGCTCTATCCGCGCCCGCGTAAGCGCGAGCCACTTCGCGAATGACCTCTGGTTCAACGCCGCAGACTGGGCTCATCACCTCCGGTGTCATATCCACAACACTGGCGGCCAGTGCCTCGAAGCCCTCGGTGTGGACATCAATGTAGGCCTTATCAAAGAGCTCTTCGCTGATAATCACATTGAGCATGGCGTTAAACAGTGACACGTCGCCACCCGGCGAGAAACGCAGGCTGCGCCAGGCATAGGCATCCAGCGCCTGGCCCCGGGGATCGATGATGATCAGTTTGGTGCCGTTTTTTGCCGCCTGCTTGAAGTAGGTGGCGGCCACCGGGTGATTCACTGCCGGGTTGCAGCCGGTGAGGATGACCACATCCGCCTCGAGTGCCTGCATGAAGGAAGCGGTCACGGCGCCAGAGCCCAGGCATTCCATCAACGCGGCCACGGAGCTAGCGTGGCAAAGCCGGGTGCAGTGATCAACGTGGTTTGAACCGAAACCGGTGCGTACCAGCTTCTGGAACAGCCAGGCTTCTTCGTTGGAGCACTTGGCACTGCCGAAACCGGCGAGCGCGTCCGGTCCGTGCTGTGTTTTAAGTTGGGTTAACCCGCCTGCCGCCAGATCCAGCGCCTCTTCCCAGCTTGCCTCCCGAAAATGCGTTAACGGATTGACCGGATCAAAGTCCGGGTCGAGCTCCTTGGGGACGCCCTCCCGGCGGATCAGTGGCCGGGTGAGCCGCGCCGGGTGCGAGGGGTAATCGAAGCCGAAACGGGCTTTCACGCAGAGCCGGCCCTGGTTCGAGGGGCCGTCTTTGCCTTCAACAAACAGGATGCGTCCTCGCTGCTCGCCTGCGGCTTCTTCGGCATCGGCAGGTCCGTCTTTGACGTGATAGGTGAGTTGGCAGCCCACGCCGCAATAGGGGCAAACGGAGTCCACGGTGCGGTCGGCCGTGGCGGAGTCTCCTCGGCCCTGTGCATCAATCAGGGTGGCAGGCATGAGCGCGCCCGTGGGGCAGGCCTGGACGCATTCGCCACAGGCAACGCAGGTGCTGTCGCCCATGGGATCATCGAAATCAAACACCACTTTGGAAGCGGCACCGCGATGCGCCAGGCCAATGACGTCATTGCCCTGCACTTCGCGGCAGGCGCGCTCGCACAACCCGCAAGTGATGCAGGCGTCCAGATTCACGTTCATGGCAGAGTGCGTGGCGTCATGGCCCCGGGCATTGGCCAGAGAATCCGATCGGGGCTCTACATGGTGAACTGTGGGTTCTTCACGCTCTGAATGGGCCGGGAGGCGTTGGCGCACGGCAGCGGCATCAATCGCCAGTTGATCCGCTGTTTGCCACAGATGGCTTGAACGATCGGGGCTGCTCTCTCGCTCAGGTTGATCCGCCAGCAACAATTCCAGCACGCCTTTCCGAGCATCCTGGACACGGGCGGAACCTGCGCTTCGCACTACCATGCCGGGCTTGGCCTCGCGGATACAGCTTGCGGCGAGCACCCGCTCACCCTCCACTTCCACCATGCAGGCCCGGCAATTGCCGTCCGCGCGGTAACCCGGCGCGTCTTTGAAGCACAGGTGCGGGATGGTCTCGCCGGCGCGCTTGGCCACTTGCCACAGGGTTTCGCCGGGGTAGGCCTGCACTTCCACGTCGTCGAGGGTCAGGGTAAAGCTTGTGCTGGAATCGCTCATGGCTGTTTTCGATTCGCTCATGGCTGCCTCCCTACCCTTTGGCGATCAGTTTTTGGCTGGCGAGTTCGCTGCGGAAGTCCCGCAGCAGGCTCAGCACCGGATTGGGTGCGGCCTGGCCGAGACCACAGATGGACGCATCCGCCATCACTCCGGCCAGCTGCTGGAGCGTCTGTTCATCCCAGGTATCCCGCTCCAATAAGGTGAGCATTTTCTCGGTGCCCACACGGCAAGGCGTGCACTGGCCGCAGGATTCATCCGCAAAGAACCCCAACAGGTTGGCAGCCGCAGCCTGCAAATCGTCCTGATCCGACAGAACGATCACGGCGGCAGAGCCGATGAAGCAGCCGTGTTCCTGCAGGGTGTCGAAATCCAGCGGAATGTCGGCTTTGCTGGCCGGCAGTATGCCGCCGGACGCCCCGCCGGGCAGATAGGCCAGGAGCCGATGCCCTTCGGCCATGCCGCCGCAGTATTCTTCGATCAATTCATTGAGGTTGATGCCAGCGGGTGCAACGTGCACACCGGGCCGCGCGACCCGACCGGACACCGAAAAGCTGCGCAGCCCCTTGCGGCCATGCCGACCCTGGCTGGCGAACCAATCGGCGCCCTGGGCATGGATGCGCGGAATCCAGTAAACCGTCTCCACGTTGTTAACGAGTGTGGGCTGGTTAAACAATCCCTTCTGGGCCACGAACGGCGGGCGATGCCGTGGCTTGCCGGGTTTGCCTTCCAGGGACTCGATCAGGGCGGATTCCTCGCCGCAGATATAGGCGCCCGCGCCCCGGCGCAGGATCACAAAATCGGGTTCTATGATGCCGGCAGCTTCCAGTTCGGCAACGGCGTCTTTCAGCACACCGAGGAGGCCGGGATATTCATCGCGCAGGTATATGTAGAGGGCCTTGGCCTCAACCGCCCAGGCGCTAACCAGTGCACCTTCCAGGAAGACGTGGGGTTCACGTTCCAGGTAATAGCGATCCTTGAACGTGCCCGGTTCACCCTCGTCGGCATTGATCACCGCGTAACGTGGCCCGGGTTCGGCCCGCACCGCCTGCCATTTTCGGAACGTGGGGAACCCGGCGCCACCCAAGCCGCGCAGACCAGCCTGCTGGAGTTCTTCCGCAAGGGACTCGACAGTAACCCGACCGTCGCGGCAATCCTTCAGCAACTGGTAACCACCTACCGAGCGATAATCCGCCAGCTTCTGCCAATGGATCTCGTCGGGTTGAACGTGCTTTTGTTCGACTGCCGCGCCGACCGTCTGAACAGTGGCGTTGCCTACATGATGGTGTCCCACGGCCACCACGGGCGCGGTATCGCAGCGCCCCATACAGGGCGCGTGGACCACACGCACCTGGCGCGGGTCAGCCCCATTAGCCAGTGCAGCGTGCAATGCGCCTGCGCCGGCCAACTGGCACGAAAGCGAGTCACACACCCGCAGGGTTATTTCAGGCGGTGGGGCTTGTTCGTCGTGAATGACGTCGAAATGGGCGTAGAACGTGGCCGTTTCATACACGGCGGCCATGGGCAGGTTCATGAAAGCCGCAAGGGCCCGAAGGCGGGCCATGGAGAGGTAACCGTCCGCGTCCTGCAATACATGCAGGTGCTCGATAAGGCGATCGCGGTCTCGCAATGACGAATCGACACGTTCGTCACCGATCAGATCCCGCAGCTCCGACAGTACCGCCGGTTCCAGTTGACGGCCACGTAGAGCAGAGCGCCGGCGTTTGACCATCTTATCGTCTGTGCTCATTGTTGTTGACCAGGCGCCGAGGTATCAAAGACAGCCTTGCAGACTGACTTGACTAGTTACTGATCATTGAAGCATATGAGGCCGGGATTACGCCAGACGATGGAAAGCGGGATGAAGAGATCGAAAACTCGGCCTCGTATATCTTTATCCGCATTTTGACTAGAGTTAAAAGAGCAGTTGATACCCTCAGCCAAAGCGAACGGACTTGCCCCATGAAACCGGATGACCGAATAGCACTCTTCAGTCTTGATTGCGGCAGCGACTTTGCCTCGCAAGTGGCCGCCCACCTGGGCGTACCCCTGGGCAAACATGAGGAACGGGATTTCGAAGACGGCGAGCACAAGATCCGCACGCTGGAGACGGTTCGCAACCGGGATGTATTCGTGGTCCAGTCCCTCAACAGCAGCGATGGCCTCAGCACCAACGACAAGCTCGTGCGCCTGCTGTTTTTACTGGCCAGTCTCCGTGACGCTGGCGCTGCCCGAATCAATGTTGTGACGCCCTACCTTTGTTACTCCCGCAAGGACCGGAGAACCAAGCCCCATGATCCTGTCACCACCCGCTATGTCGCCCAGCTCTTCGAGGCTATGAAGATCGACACCATGGTGACCGTGGACGTTCACAACCGCGCCGCTTTCGAGAATGCCTTTCGCTGCCCGACAGTGCATTTGAGCGCCAGAGAAGCATTCATCGACTACCTCCTGCCGGAACTCAGGGACAGGGAAATCACCATAGCGTCCCCGGATATAGGGGGCGTAAAGCGTGCGGAACTGTTCCGCGAGTCATTGGCGAGTCGGCTGGGCCGCCCCGTCAGTAGCGCATTTATGGAGAAGCATCGCAGCCAGGGAGAAATGAGCGGTTCTGCCGTGGTTGGCGATATCCGCAACCGCACCGTGCTGATCCTCGACGACCTGATCGCAGGAGGAGGCACTATGCAGCGGGCTGCGGAAGCGTTCAAAGACCAGGGCGCGGAGGACGTGATCGCCATCGCCACGCACGCTGTGTTCACTCAGGATACCGGGGAAAAACTGGCTTCGCCGGCATTGTCCCGGGTGATTCTCGGCAATACGGTCACTCCGTCACTGCCGTCCAAATCATTGAAGACCAAGGTTGAGCTGGTGGATATCACTGCTGGCATAGCCGATACCATCGCTGCCTTGCATGAAGGCAGGGATGTGACAGATCTGGAGTCCTGAATCCGGGTTTCTTTGGCGCCCTCGTTTCAGCCGCCAGAACTTTTGCCGCAATCAGAGGCTATGGTCAGGTAATCCAGCGCTTTTTGCCGCCATGGCCCGCGCCTCTCATGGAAATCGTCGTCCAGATGCCAGATAGCGAGCTTGGCCCGTTCTGTGGCTCGGTAAGCCTTGTAGAAGGCGACCAGGGGGGCTTCCGGTTCGTCTCCCGTGATTTGCCCGTAGACCTCGAACAGGATCTTGCCGACTCGCGTCTCCCCAAGCCTTTCGCACTCCATCGCCAGAAAGGATAATTCGTCTTCCGGATCCCGAATTCGCAGATCGCGGTTGAACTCCAGACAGTCGATGACCACCGGTGGCTCCGTCAGGCAGACATGCTCCGGGCGCAAATCACCATGGGCCTCAACGAGGCTGCCGGCCTTTGCGCGATCAGCAAAGAGCGCCGAGTGTTTTTCAAGCAGTGTCATTTGCTGGTCACAGACGGGTTTGACCCTGTCCTCGGGAAGGGAATAGTCAATCAACTGGTGGTAGTGATCGTTGATGCCCTCCCGCAAGCGCTCCAGGTACTGGTTCCCCGAGAGTGGGACGCTTGCGGCATCCAGATAAAAGCGGGCAAGCAAGTCGGCCGCCGCCGTGACGCGCTGGTATTCCACGGCTGAGGATTTGATCTGTGTTTCCAGCATCGCAGCCTCAGGCAGGCGATGCATGACCACCAGCCAGTCAACGGGAATGCCCTCGGTGCCCAGCGTCAGCTCATCACCTGCCACAATACTCAGCGGCTCAACACCGATGTAGGTATCGCCACCAAGCCGGCGATTGAGGCGAACCTCCTCGACACAGTTTCTGTAGCGACCATCCACGGTGGTGAAATCAAACAGCGGCTTGGCCACCGGCTTTTTGAGCTTGTAAACCCGCGAGCCGACGAGAAAAACCCAGGACATATGGGTTTCAAGCACCTCTACCCGGTCGACCTCGACCGGATAGGCAGCCGCATTCGACAGGAAAGCTACTTTTTCCTCAATTTCAGGTAAATGCGAAGGCTCGTTCATTATTCTCCCAAGTCTTTCACAGACCCTAGCAGAGTATGTGACCCGGGTGGAAAATGACAAGGGCGGCTTGGTTGCTTTGAAACCTCTTCCGAGCGTACACTATTTGTGTACACTCACAGGGTAAGAATCATGCAAACAATCAATGTTCGGGAAACTCGCGAAAAGCTCTCAAATCTTTTGGACGCTGTGGCCGCAGGAGAAGAAGTTGTGATCCTGCGCCACGGCAAACCCGCCGCGCGCCTGACCGCAGCCCTGCCCGAAAAGATTCAGTTTCCAAACCGCTCCGAACTCAGGGCATCTCTGCCACCCGTCCGGGAAAGCGCCGCCAATGCGGTCCGGGAACTCAGAGATGAAGAGCGCTATTAATGTTGTACTTCGATACCAGCGCCGTTCTCCCCTACTACAGACAAGAACACGCTAGCGATCGTGTTCAGGCATTGCTTGAGTCGCAAACCCAGCCGGTTCTTATCAGTCATCTGACGGAAGTTGAGGTGGCAAGCGCACTGGCCCGATGGGTTCGGATGGGAGAGCTCAGCGAACCCCAGGCGAACCGGATCGAAAGTGCATTCCATGATGATGTCAGCCATGGGCGCTTCAGCCTGTGCCCCATTGAAACGGCTCACTATAAACGGGCCAGCCACTGGATTGGCACAAGAAAGACAAGCTTGAGGACGTTGGATGCACTTCACTTGGCATGCGCAGAGCATCACCAGGCCCAACTTATCAGTGAGGACGAAGCGTTGGTGAACGCGGCCGTTTTCTTTGGGATAGATGCTCGACTTGCTTCAGAGTGGTAATGATCTGTTCTTCGGTGAATCGATGTCGCCAATGAGACATCGGCCTTGGCCTGAAACCTTCAGGTGAATGAAAACAAAGGAGAAATAATGGAGGCGCGGGTCGGAATCGAACCGGCGTACACGGAGTTGCAGGACGAACTTTCTGAATCAATTTTCCGCAATAAATACAGAAGCTTACCGACTCCTTCTCACGAACTCTGCACGCTCAGTTGCGCATCATAAAGTCATTTACAATCAATCAGTTATATTTTCATTTTTTGGGTGATTTTCAACTCAACGCCTCCTTCGGCTCGATAAGACCTTCTATCCATCAGGTAGTCCCCGCCCTTTAACACATCACAAACATTTTGCGTGCAGAACGCTGCTAGTTTTGTACAGGCGTGTTGTCAGTGCCCCAAGTTGCAAACCGTTATCTTAGTCCCTGCACGGTTGGGACGTTTATTCCACCTTCCTAGCGAAAACGGCTCAATTGCTTTCGAAGCAGTTGGACTATTACCTGAAACTTTTGGAGCTACACCACTGATGGCTATTAAAAAAGACGAACTGACCTCACACTACGCATGCATTCCCAACGCGACATTGCAGGATCCTCGACTAAAGCCAGAAGCACTGGGAGTCCTCGTATTTCTTTTATCCTTGCCCGAAGACTGGATTATCAGAGCCGCCCAAATTAGGCGGAAATTTAATATCGGGAAATTCGTTCAACAAAGAATTTTTCGGGAGTTGGAGCGGGCCGGATATCTGGTAAAAGAGAAGGAAAAAGACAAGGCTCGGACTAAAGACGGTCGCTGGACCTGCCGGATTACAATTTTTCAAACCTCTCAAAAACCACTGACGGACGAAGATGGACAAGCTTGGAATAGCAAGTAAGGACTGGTAACAGAAAAGGCTTGGATGTCATCCGCGTATTGGTAAATTAAATGGCGCTAGGTACCTTTGGCCTGCGCCCACTACAAATGGAAGAAAAAGGGATGTACGGAAAGGTCGCAAAGCGGACATTCAGATGGTGCGATAACGCCAGTGGTGATGGGCGACAACGCAGCGCAGCGTAGTTGGCGTCCCGTTGACCACCTTGTCAACCTCTGAGTTCGAGGTCTTCCCGAATAATC
>Ga0208014_1000363_pt1 | contig 20147 bp, 13 predicted proteins | sample 25_taG_FD_184099 | JGI IMG/M metagenome (GOLD analysis project Ga0208014, IMG submission 184099) | Marine viral communities from Cariaco Basin, Caribbean Sea - 25_WHOI_OMZ (SPAdes) (version 2) | ecosystem: Environmental > Aquatic > Marine > Oceanic | place: Caribbean Sea: Cariaco Basin...
TTTTCGGGTAAAAATGCTTTACATTGCAGTAAAAAGGTAATATATTACACAAATCGGTTATTAATTACCTTTAAGCGGGTAAATTTTAACTGATTCCTTCAAGATGCATTTTTACAGGTTGATAAAATAATTTTATTCTATCACTTAATGCAGTGACTTAATAACTGAAAAGAGGTAAATATCATGAGCAATACTTATTTAACGACTGATGAGCTGGCCGAACGTATTAAATACAATCCACGTACTATCCGCAATCAAATGAAAGACACTGTTTTGATTGAGAACATTCATTACATACGCCCTTTTGGTGGTCGTAAGATTTTATATGTATGGGAGCGTATCGAAGAAGATATGTGTAAGCCGGCGATGAGTGCTATTAACAGTATGGCACTTCAATAATAGAAGGAGATTTATCATGGCTACTATACAAGGAAGGTTTGGCAAACTAATCGCCGACTTCTACTACCTAGGTATACGTTGTCGAGAAAAGACTAGCTTGGAAGATAACCCAGCTAACAGAAAAAAATTAGCGACTGTTTTGAAAAAGATAGATGCAGAAATCACCCTAGGCATCTTTGACTATGGCGCCTACTTTCCGAAGAGTACGCGTTTAAAAGAGATGACGGCACTGGCTGATAGAGCGGAAGCTTGTATCAGTCGCAACCCTACCTTTAGGCAGTTTTCAGAGATTTGGTATGAGGAGAAGAAGATTGAATGGCGGCCGAGTTATCGGCAAAAGACGCAGATTATGTTGAACAAGTATTTGTTGCCTGAGTTTGGTGGCAAAGCAGTACATGCCATAAAAAAACCAGACTTGCTGACCTTCCGTAGCTCTCTCGCCAAAGTTCGTTACGGTAAAGATGGTCAGTCAAGTCTGTCAGTAGCACGGATCAACCAGATCATGATACTTCTTCGTATGATACTAGAAGAAGCGTCAGATCGCCATGAGTTTGAGATGCCTTATAAAAATATTAAGAATCTCAAGCAAGCACGTCCGGATGTAAACCCGTTTACATTGAGTGAGGTATGGCTGATTTTAAAGCATGTCCGTGCGGATTATAAGCCCTACTACACCATTCGCTTCTTTACAGGGATGCGTACCAGTGAGATCGATGGGCTCAAATGGGACTGCATTAACTTTGATCGGCGTGAGATCAGTATTCGCGGTGCGTTAGTAAACGGTGAGATGGGTCCAACGAAGACGTTGGGCTCACAACGTGATATTGCGATGTCACAGTTAGTGTATGACGCCCTACTAGAGCAGAAGGCACGCACCTTTGGTAAGTCAGAGTTTGTGTTTTGCAATTCACAAGGCAATCCGATGGAGTACCGTAATGTGAACCGGCGGGTATGGAAACCCACGCTTGCCCTACTCGGTCTTAAACATCGGCGGGCTTATCAGACTCGGCACACGGCAGCGACGCTTTGGCTCGCTGCTGGTGAGAACCCTGAGTGGATAGCCCGGCAGATGGGTCACAGTAGTACGGAGATGCTGTTTCGGGTGTATAGCCGCTATGTGCCTGATATTACCCGTCAGGATGGCTCAGCGATGGATAACTTGCTCTTAGCGAGTAAGGAGAAGTTAACAGGTGCATCGAATAGCTCTGGAGCTGAAGCACTAATCACGAATGCACAAACTGACAAGGAGACGTCACAATGAACATCATCAATTATGAGGAGCTGTTTGGTGAGTTTAAACCTGATGGTGCAATCAGTACAGATGCAAACCTTATTGCTAATGCATTGATGCGTGAGTTGTATATTTCATCTGGTCATCAACTCGCACGCTTCTTAGGAGTGAAACGCTGCTTTGATAACGATATGGCGATGCGGGTATGGGTGCAGAAGCGCTTGGATGCAAGTTTTGGTTATGTGGTTGAGGATATGCGTTGTCAGCTTCAGAGCGAGCTTTATGACCTATTACCGCACTCTGAATATGTCGGCTACTGAGGAGAACATGATGAGTGTAAAGCTTCAGCCGAATATGACGCAGAACGCACGCGATCTAAAAATCTGTGAGGATTACTGGGCATACGATAATAAAGGTGATTATATCGCACATGTCGAAACCATCTGTGAGAAGTATGAGATTAGCCCTCAATTATTTTTCGAGACAATCGGTGAGTGTTTTGCTTATTTAGATGATGTGCGATGCGAATACTGTGGTTATGTGTGTCCTCTACAGATACCGGCAGACATTCCGTATATGCGGGCAAAAGACAGTTGGTACTGTGAAGTATGTGAGCATGCCTTGTGGCGGGAAAACAATCATAAATAAGTCGTTCAAATTTTAAAGCTAGACAGCTTAGGTTGTCTGGCTTTTTTGTAGGCAGCAGATCTTCTCTTAAATACAGCTTAAATTTAGTGTGCCACTACAACGTCGAGATGGTTTATTTTTTGGTCAAGATAGCCCAAGCTAAGACCTCTAAAAAGGTAGAGGGTAGTATGAGCCAAATTTAGGCTAAAAACTTGGCTTTAAAAGGTAAATACAGGAAAAAAGCTAGTTTAAAATTGACTGTAGTCTACTTTAACGAGTTTAGATTGCTGAACCTTTTTTAGTTTGAATGTCTTGGTCTTTTCATCCCAAATGTTGACATAATAGGTGATAAGTTGTTTACCGGTGGTTTCGTTGACTTGCTCGCCTTCACAATTGCGGCTGATAAATAAGCGGCTATTGGGATAGAAAGCCAAACGTTCGTTGTCATCGAGTTCCGCGCCGTCTGCGAAGCATTCTGCGCCACTTTCATAGGGGGTAACACTATCCTCAGTTTCACCTAGCGGGATATCGTATACTTTGCCAGTACGTTTATCAATCATAGCCCCTGACACACAGCTTGTACCACAGCCCCAGGTTGTTACGATATAGTTACCCGCGAAGTTAATTTCACCCTCTTTATGAGCTGCTTTCAGTCGAGTACGAAAAGAGCTCCAGTCACCTAATTTTAAGGGTGCTTGTTTACCGTTATAAATTTTAGCAGGGTATTTTTCAAAGCTGTAACCAGCGATGGTTCCAGCATGAGAGGTAGAGATACAGGCCAAGGCAAAACAAAGACAAGCCGTAAGTTTTTTCATAAGAATTCTTTTTTTAATAGGGGTCAGTACAGAAAACTGAAATTATAGTACGGTAAGTACATTTGTTTAATTCCACATCAACTAAGTTAAATAATTTTTTCTAAAATTACTTATTAACTGAAGTTACGCAAAAACCTAAACAAACGCTATACTACCACCATGAATAAAGACATGATTGACCTATACACAGACTATCAACTCAGCAGCTTTGGTCAAACCACAGCCACAGGCTTATCGGCGATGATGGATGGTAGCATCAATCATGATGCTGTGACCAGATTTTTAACAAATAGCGACTACACCTCAAAGCACCTATGGCAACAGGTCAAACCGACCATACGCGACATAGAAAACGAAGACGGTGTACTGATATTTGATGACACCATACAAGCAAAACCACATACCAAAGAAAATGAGACAAATTGCTGGCACTATGACCACACTACAAACACCACAGTCAAAGGCATCAACTTACTGAACTGTTTGTACCATTGTGATGGCGTCTCCATACCGATAGCCTTTCACATTGTCACCAAACCGATTTGCTACAGTGACATCAGTACTCGAAAAACCAAACGCAAAGCCACGATAACCAAAAATCAGTTACTAAGAGACATGGTTGATACCGCTTGCCACAACCAAGTTAAGTTCCGTTATGTACTGATGGATTCATGGTTTACCAGTAAACAAACACTCAAGCATATTCGAAAAAAAGATAAGCATGTAATCGCAGCTCTTAAATCCAATCGTTTAATCGCTCTGAATCTACAAGACAAAAAACAGTCTCGTTATCAGAGAATTGATGAGATAGGACTACCAGATAAGCAAGCCATGACAGGCTATTTAAAAGACTACCCACATGAGGTTGTCTTTATACGCCAAGTCTTTACAAACAAAGACGGTCGCTTAGGTGTGCTATATTTGGTATGTACTGATTCACAACTCCCTGCTGATAAGATTATGAGTCTTTATGAAAAACGCTGGGCAATCGAAGTGTTTCATAAGTCACTCAAGCAAAATGCCAGTTTGGCTAAGTCGCCCGCCCATTCTAAACGGGCAATGCACAATCATGTGTTTTTATATATTTGTGCTACGGTTAAGCTTGAGTGTTTGAAGTTAACCACTAAATTAAATCATTTCGCCCTTAAAGCTAAACTTCTTGTCGCGGCTTCAAAAGCGGCTTTCGATGAGCTGACTTTGCTTAAGACTGCGTAACTTCAGTTATTAAAATAATAACCTGACAAGGTTTGGTCAAGTCTTACAAGCTCTATATTGAGCTTGAATACAATCAAACTATAATTCAAAAGGATTTGGGGATGAAATCACCTAGATAGGTTTATCATGAGTTTTATTGCAACGCCGCTTGATTAAAATCTCCCAAGTTTGGTTCTAGGGATTTAACAGCATACCCCAGCCATGACATTAGCTTGTGCATGGTCAGACGTATTAGAGAAAAACATGGCATCAAATGCCGTCGCCATAAACGTTTTAAAGTCACCATGGACTCAAACCATAATAAAATGGTTTACCCAAACGTGTTGGATCAGCAGTTTGATGCTAATCGTCCTAATGAGTCTTGGGGTTTCTATTTATAGAATCTTTGTATTTCAAATCACTATCTTTTTTTATTTAGACCTAACATTTTCAATAGCACTCATTAATCTACGATTCGTTTCAAAGGTATCAATGAACATTATAGAGTAGCTAGAATCTAAGGAATCGACAGTTTGCTTTAGTTCTGCACTCATATCCACTACATCCCAAAAAGGATGAACAATAACAAATGCTTCAGAGCTAGGCCCACTGGAGTTATGTAATACAACCGGAAGATTTAATGGACCTGCACTGATAATATCTCGTTTATGTGGATCTAGACGCTTGATATCCTGTGCAGCAATTTTAGCAAGCTCAGGCCAATCTTTAAGCTCAGAATACTTTGTGAAATCCCCATCTAAACCCACTCGGTGTGTAGGATCAAATAAACATCTTAAAAAACTGAGTCCCAATCGCCAATCTAGTAGACCATGGTATCCCCTATTACCATAGCGTTGAATACAACGGTAGCAAGAGCGCTGACATTCCTCACGATGTTTACTTTCAAAAAAACTGCCCACCATAGGGTCTGATAAATCATTTAATATTGAGTCTATAAGTTCTACGATTAGAGGTGATTTTCCCTTTATATTTTTTGTTAATCTTTGACAGAAACCAGCGCCATTTACCAATGTATCAGCTATCTGCAAGATTGGTCTCTCTTCACGAAGTCTAGGCTCAAGAGGTTCGAACTCATCTGGTGATATATCTAAAGCTAGAGAAGCCCTCTGAACTATAAGCTGTGTCGCACTAATAGCCGCAGCCCTTAAGCTTGTCCCTGAGCGTTCTAATTTAGGTCCCAGTCTATCCATAGATAAACCATCCGCGATTGACAACATGCTAAGGTTTAGAGCATCTGTTCGCTTTTTTGAAAACAGCTTTACTTCTTGTACTTCAGGTAATTCTGGTTGTACTTGCCAAGGCTTTGAATGTTTTTGAGCTTTATCTAATAATATCGCTTGATTTGGAACCTTATCAATATTTAATCTAGAATTTCCTTGGCAATATACCTTATTCTGAATTCTGTGAACCATCTCGTAGCTTTTAGGGTTTCCATCTACATCTAAAACCCCTCTATTTCTTCTGATAATATAAGCTTCTTTACCAGTTGCAAGTGATAAGTTTGTCCCTACAACTTTTTCCATCTGCATAGGTGCAATAATCGCTCCAGTTTCCCGTCTTATCATAGGACGAGGAGGCTCAGTGCCGTCAGACACTCGCGGTCGAAAATCAGTTCTAAATGCACTAGGTGAATAGTAGACACTAAAAGCTTCTTGGGGTATCTTGTGTTTACAGTCGTCACATTTGACTCCATCATCATTTTGGGCAAGTAGCTTTAGTGCACCACAAGTAGGGCAGTCAGCAATGCTCACTTTATCATTCCACCACTCTTCTTTAGGCTCAGGAATGAGTTTAGTACCACCACGCCTTATCTGGACAAAACCTAATTGATCAGTAAAGCCGATACTTTCATGAATTTGTTTATCTCGAATCACCACTTGTCCTGGAGAAAACTCATAAATAGCGATATCAATTTCGCGATCGACAGAATCCCATTCAGACTCATTTTCACCAACTGACTCTAAATTCAAATATAGATTTCTTACTCTGGTCGGCATGCCAAACATTGGTAATAATCCGTTCTCAGCTAAGAATTGCGCCAGTCCCATTTCACGATTGCTACCTTCTTTTTCTAAGACATCGATCTCATCGATCAGTTTATCAGTTGTTAAGTAAGTTAAAAGATCTTGCTCTCGATTTACTACCCCCTGACCTAGAGTATTGGCTAGTTTTTCAGCGATTGACTGGGTCTGCTTAAGTGCAGTTGTTAAGCGTTGCTTCCAGCCTTTGACTTCGTCGTAGTAGTCAGTCGTTAGTATAAACTCTCCATGTATATCAGATTTCATATTATCACCTGGATAATTGCTATCATCTTCCTCTCTTAATCGTTTGAAAGCTTCTGTTAGCCAAGATTTTCTCAATAGACGCAAGCTAATATCTATGTGCTCTACTGTTAAGAAAGGCGGTGGTGGAGCATCTCCTGTGATTGCTTCAGGATGGCGAAAATAGTGCATATCATGACTACGGCCGCGGCATAATGTCATTGCTAAAGAAAATGCTTGTTTACGTCGTCCAGCACGTCCTACACGCTGTTGATAATTAAAACGTTGGGGAGGCATATTAGCTTGGTATACAGCTTGTAATGCACCGATATCAATACCAACTTCCATTGTTGTAGTAACTGAAAGCAAATCAATTTCTTGAGCTTTTTCCTTGATTGGATTGCTGTTATCATCAATCGAAATACCCCGAAAGCGCCGTAATCGCTCTGCGGGCGATCTTGTTTGACCTGTCAACTCCTCGCAACGCAATCTAAATATAGACTGATCATCTGCAAAGGCTTTATCCAATCGTTTGGATATGTAGTTGCGTTCCCTAAGCTGTTGTGATTTGAGATTAGGTTCAGTAGGCAAGGGTTGGTGACAACGCGTACATATCCCTGTGCCACGATGTAAATGAGCTCTACTACATGTGGTACATTCATAAACTGGATCTTCAGGTCTAGTAAGTTGAATATATAAACGTTCGATTCGTATAATGCCACCTGGATGCTTAAGCTTTTCCATTTCCCTTAAAATATCAGTCATTTTATCTTCACTGATGCCAGAGGCTTGTAGAAAATTCTTCACTCTTCTACTACTTATAGAATAACCACTTACCCACTCTTTAATTGAGTCTTGCTTTACCCATTTGTTAGCTAATACACGATAGTTATCTGCAAAAACCCTCAAAATCGCATTAAGTTCATCTGAGTTTTGTTGATGTTGAGATTGAGATTGAAAACAAGCGTAACCGATCCCTGTTTCTTCCAAAGCAAAATAGTTACGCGCAAAAATAACATCTTCAATCAAAGTTTGTTGTGCTTTCGCCACTGCATTTTTTGCATCTGTAATTTCCGTACCATCAATCTTGTCATCCCAATAGATTGTTCCGTCCTGCTTCTCTTCAAAATAACTAAACCACTCATTGTGATTAATCTTTTCTACGCCGGTGTCATCTGTAGGGTGCACACCAATAGCAGTCATCCCAGAAAGCAGTGGCTGAGCCTTAAAAACCGTCTCAATAATACCTGCTTCATTTGTCTCTAAAATTGTTGCCAATGCGATACGATCAGGACTCATCTGATTTCTTTGAATTTTCTTTATCTTGTTATCAATTTCATCTGCTAAATCATAGGCCCCTCTTTTTTCTGCTTCTTCTCGCTGGGCTTTTAAAGTTTCGATATCCTCAACAAATGCACTATTGATTAGTGCATCCACCAGAATCCTACGGCGAGTGTCATTATGGTGATGACGTTCAATATCAATGGCTGTTTTAGCCGCATCTTGACGACTATCAGAAAACGCAATCACTTTAGGACTATTACCAGCTTGTTTAAGCAGCTCAAGAACTTCAGTGGCTAGTAACTGCGATGTTTTAGCAAAACCAGTACGAAAACTACGAATAGGTGATTTACGATATTGCTCACTACGACGTGAATAATCAGCCCCACACGCAGGGCAGCAATTTGGTGCTGCAGTCTTCTTACGTTGTTTATCTTTATCAGATACATTAATAATGTCGAAGAATTGTCCTGAGATAAAATCCGCAGGGTTAGTTGGACGAGTTGAACGTAACTGACCATTATATGGATCTAACGACACAGGAACCCACGATTCTTTGTCATTATCACCTCGTTTGGCTGAAGCTATAGAGGGCCAAAATAGAACAAATTCCTCGTGACTGAGATCTTCAATCCCAGAACCAACGCCAAACTCTGGAAGTTTTTCAAGGTCCTGCGTTTGAGGGAGAATTTCAATTGGCGATCTTGAGTTATTACGAGAAGCTTTTCCACGTAGCTCTCCAATAAACTCTGTATTACATCCCTCACATAGAAATAATTCAAATAGCCGCTGGGTATCTTTAGAAGTATGGATATGACTAGTACCACTCTCAACTGACACCCCTTCATAAACAAGCTGACCTTGTTGTATCATGGGTGCGGCAAACAAACCCTCCAAGCTTCTTAAAAACAGGTGCTCCCTAAAGGAAATAGCCTCTGACCCCTCTATATCTCCTAGCCCTCTGAGAATCATTAAACCACGTAAAGCTTTATGCTCTCGACTTTCACCAAAAATCTTTTCTGCCAACGTTGATATTGAACGAGCTTTGGTTTTTCCCTCTTCATCTGTACAACTTATTGCCAGTCTCGCAGCAACTTCATTCACCATATCACTGGTTGCGTGAGATTGAGACAATCCTAAGGCTACTTTGCAAGAATCTAGTAGTTTCTCTAATTGCTTATCTCTGTCTAATTTATTCGTTAGCTGACCTAGATAGCGGCCATCTGGCGTTAGATAATCTACCACTGCTATAAACGGTCTAGTATCTATACATTGTTGAGTAATGGGTTCGGGTATATCAGTATTGCCTGAAATAACAGCTTCTGCCCAGTCCTTAGGATTTTTAGCTCCTTTACTATGACTATCTACATAAGTTCCAAACGGTCCAAAGAAGTCATAAAGATACCCCAAGCTTTGATCACCTTCAGTACCATCCAAGGGTAATGAAGCACTAGACGCTAGTATACGCAGCTTATGGCGATACTCTGCACGATCCAACCCCAGTCGGTTAATTAAAGTACGAATGAGAGCCGCCATTTCGGTTCCTGTTGAACCGCGTATTAAATGCAACTCATCCAAAACCAAGAAGAAGTAAGCTTTAGGATCTGTTTCAAGCCATTGTTTAGTCTTATCGAAGATTTGAGCATCAACTTCTCTAGACAGCATTGCGTTCAGCATTGAAATATTAGTAATCAGCAAATCCGGTGGCGTTTCTTGCATGTCCCATCGTGTAATAAGCTCTGACCCCGTAAGAGATGGGAATAAATAACGTGTTGTATCAGTCTCAGGATTACTTCTATCATACGCCAATGCTTTTTCTTGATCATTCGCCAATGTCAACAACGTGGTCTTAGTGCGTTTTAAACGGCGCTTAGTAGCTGTTTTCTCTTTTTCATCATCTTGTCGTCTTGGATGATTCAAATAGCCAGGAACAGGACTTGCACTGGTATAACGGCCAAAAAATATCCGATTACCATTGGCTCTTTTGTCTAATACTTCTATAGCCTCTGGCGAGTCTAGCATAGTGCGTAAGCGCACCATTTGATCTTCTACTAGTGCATTCATTGGATACAAAATTAAGGCACGCACTGCCTGTGGTCGATTACTGTCTTCACCTTTGCGGTGGTACTCGAACCTACTTCCTTCACGCCACCATTGGTGTTGCAAATAATCTACTGGGGGCGTTCCCCATTGCGTCGCTTCTGCCGTCAATTCTGCCAAAATAGGCAATAAAAATGACTCTGTCTTACCTGAACCTGTACCAGATGCAACAATACCAGGATGCCCACTCTTTAAACCGCGTTGCAGCATTTGCACTTGATGAACATAAGGTAAAAATACACTCTGTCGTGATAACTCACCTGTGGCTGGTTTGCCAGGGAACAACCCAGAAAACATCATTTCAACGATAGCTCGGCGTTGCTCACGATTAAATTTCTTTAATGGGTTATCCTGACACTCGTCATCTAAACAATCTTCCAATCGAATATTTGTTGATTGATAGCGTAAAATAGGCTCAATAAAAGGTTCTGGCATTAAATTGCCTGGTTGTCGTAATAAGCGTTGCCTTTCTTGACTTAAATCTTCACGGCGTAATCGATAAACTGTATCTAAATAAGAGAGATAAAGCTCTAAAATATCATTGTAAGCACCTATTGGATCTAGCATATTACCCTCTTATTTATCTAATAACTCTTTCAGCCATAGTTGACCTTTTTCAAGCATCTCAGAGTAGTTCTCGCTAGCTACAGATACCTTTTGATAAGCAAGTTGTGTACATTTTTCTGGAATAATTGAAAGCCGTTGTAACAACCTTTTGTTATACTCAACTTGATTATCAAATTTAAGTGGCGTACTAAATCTTGTTAATTCTGACCACAGACGCTCTCTATCAATGAAATTATCATCAATAGTCGCCATAACAAGTAAATTACTTGGTCTCTCAGAGCTATACATGACACTTATTAGACTTGGCAACCATAAATCTATGGCCGTCCGTTGTAAGCCATCAAGCCAAACTAAATGATATTGATTTGGGTTTGCTACTGCCGTTGACCATGCTCTAGCAAAACCAGTCTTGGTTCCTTGGTTTGGTTGCATCCATAAGTCATCTAAATTTAAGATATTTGGACCTAAACTCTCTCGAAAAGTCACTCCACCCGTAACAATCTCTGCGTATTTAGGTATGATAATTTCTGCTGAAATTGATGGTAAAAGAACAAAATCACCTGAGCGTAAAGCCCTATCAAATAGGTTAAGCTCTGATTGTGATATAGCTGCTTTCTCTTCGAATTCCTGAAGTTTGGCATCAAACTCTGAATTATCGATATATGGAATATCATCTCTTCCTGATCCTCTCGACCATGGTGGGAAAGTAGTGTCTGTAGGGTTAATTAACTTTCCTTGATCATGCAGAGCTCGCTTGAGACTATCTACAAGGGATATATTTTCTTGACTATCTAATTCTTTAATATCACCAAGTGTTTGATTCAGATGGCCAATTTCTGCTACTAACTGTTGATTCAAGCTTGAAATCTTTTGCTGTAACTCATCTTGACTGACTTTTTGATTTTCTAATATCTCATGTCTTTCCTGTATATTTTGTTTCAAGCTTTCTTGTTGTGATAGCAAGTCTGCTAGCTCTGACCTAATCTCTTGTTCAATAATAGGTTGTATTTTTTGACGGTAGGCATTACTTGCCGCTTGTTGTGCTATCTCCAACTTCTGCTGAAAAGGTTGCATGTTTGATAAAGTGTTGATGACTTCTCTTGGCTCTATTAGCGATCTAGCAACTCTTTGTTTATACCCTTTCAACCATTCATGTGTATCAGCCCAATCTTCTTGTTCTGTAATATTGAGTGCACGATCTAATAGACTAACTAAATCCGCCCTTTGCTGTTTAGTAGTAGTTTTTAGATACTCATCATAATCTTTTAGTTTATCCAATAAGTCATTTAATATATCGACGTCTAGCTTCCATGTTATTTCGCGAATGAAATCGCCAACAGTCACATCAGGAATCTCTATAAACTGTCCTTCAAAAGCATCTCCTTCAAAGATTGCACTATTAAAAGAATAAACTTCCACATTTCTTGTCTTAGCCACATAACGACCATTACGAGGATGGGACATGACTTCGACAATGGCACATTCTGTGTCAGATAGTGCAACAATAACTTCATTGGGTTCTGCATCGATAGCGTCAATATTCCCCAAACCAAACTCTACTAACTTATAGCGTATTCGTTCTGTACTCATATGCCTGTAATCAATAACGACTGTAGGCTTTTTCCGATCCTCAATAATATAATGATCATGCTCTTTATCGGATGAATAACTGTTGTGCTCATTTATTCTTGGATTTAATTTAGCAGTAAAAATAAGGAATTGTTTTTCAGCTACGCCATACAATGAAGGAGCGAAGACTTTACCGACAGGTGCTAAATCACTAGTCAAGGCTTGTTTTTTCCATTTACCATTATCTACTTTTGCAATTCCACTGATTCGTGTTTGAGGTCGAGGTGTATAATCAACCTCACCAAAATACCATTGTTCTGACACTTATCTTTCCTCTTTTTAAATATAACTTACGCGGTTACCGCGACTGCGTTGCTTTGCAATTTCCAGAATAAGTTTCTTTGGTTTAATTTTATTGTTACCTTGAATAGCAAGCCCAAATATAGCTTGCAATGTGTTTAACTGTTCCTCACCCACAGCATATTGATACTGTGAATATTTCGACGTAAGAGCAGGGCCGGACTGCAGACCCGTTGATTGTCGTAACAATTTAGCAACTGGCAACGGCAAGTGGCCATTTAAACTCTGTCGTTTTAATAATCCATCACTGTATATAAAAACCGGTTTTTTAATTTGTCTTGCATACTCCAAAATTGCAATATTGCGTTGCATCGTAACAAATCCCTGCTCTTCATCAATAGCGTATACATCCCTATCATCATCACGTGTAAACCTTACCAACATTTTAGTGTTGGATATATTTTGATTTAATGAAATAAACAATCCTGGCTCAGCTTTCCAAATACTAGATAATTGACGCCCTATAACGGTTCTATTTTCTACTGGCCAACATTTTGGGGCTGGTTTTGCGACAATGTTTTTACCAATTTCAATACTCCACTGAAGTTCTTCAGCTAATTTCTTAATTTTGTCACCATGCAAACTTATAACAGGTACTGCCCACTCTAACTGAGCATTAATATGTATTTCAATACCCTGTCTTATAGCTTCAACTTTGAGTATTTCTAGTTCTTTATGAGCGATAGCACCCTCTACGATTGCGGTTAAACCACCTGTTAATACAATCTTTGGTGCTTGCAGACGCCAAACACGTCCCCGCCATCGGCAACTAAAATCTTGCTCTAGCCACCCTGCTTCCTCCAAAGAGCGTAGCACATCCCAAACCATGTATTTAAATTCAGGTTTTTGAGGTAAAACTATTCGTAAGATAGCAACAATCTCTGACTCTGATCGAGATGATTGTGCACGAGCATATAGTGCTTCTAATGCATCGCACAGACGATTAGGAAATACACCCACTGACATTACATTTTGGATTTCAACAATTGAAGTGCCTAATTGATAATTAAGTTCTACCGACGCCTCAAACGCATTTTTCCTTTGTGGCCATGAGTCATTGAGTGGTGCATTATTAAAAAATCGAATTCTTTTTAATGTAAGTTCATCATAACTATCAATGTGCTTTAAGTGCCATTCTTTATCAATCAAGTCATCATCAATGATCGTAACGATGTCATTCTCAATTTGCACCTTTAATGCTGGGTTTGTGCTAAATTTACTATTGGATTCAATTTTAATATGGGGTAAGTATCCTGAACGTGCCAGCCACTTATTACGTCCTACTGGAATCCCTCCTTCAAACTTCAATCCCTTTTCTGATGTATTTTCCCCAGCTACCCCTTGATCACCAGTTATCTTTAAGGCCTCTTGTAATGGCATGTTTTCAGAATAACACCACCTTTCGGCAATGCTACAAGGATATTGAAACCGCTCAATGACTTCAGGGCGATTGGCTAGAATAATAGCTGTATCTTCTGCATGAGCCTTTCTATCATCCTGTGTCCATAGACCACCATGACGCTCTAATAGAATAATACAGCCGTTATCCAATAAAGCTTTAATTTGTTTTGGTATTCTATGCATTTCTAAGAATTGTAAAAAATCCCCTTGCCAAGAAGGCACTTCTAAATCTTGACGTCGATTTCCTTTTGCTAAAACTACCTCTTCTAGCTCATCACCATCCCATCCACCAAATCTGACCGACACCGACCACAACAAAGTATGGTTTTTGGGATTTTCTCGATTAATCTCAGATAAAATACTGAGTATTAACTGCCAAAAGTAATGATTACCTATGGCGTGGTTGCTTTCATAGAGTTTTCTTAGGTTAAATAATTCTCGTTGCATCAATAGTGGTAATTCACCATAATAATCTTTATCTAGCTCGACCAATAAAGATATTGAACTTTCGAATGCTCTATAGCTTAGCTTTTTTAAAATATTTTTTAGCTGTTTTCGATCATCACGAGAGGGATAAGCTAACTTTACGGCATAGCCAATAACCGTCATATTCCCTATATCTTTAGGCAAAATAATTTTTCTATAACTCTTACCTTGCTGGACTTGACTACCTATCCATTTTGATAAAGCCAACCATAAACTATTAATTCCGCTGACACCTTGCTCGGCACCTTGGTTATCATCTAGCAAAGCGCCTAGTCGCTCTCGATATTGGTTACTATCTCCCGCATTAGTCGTAGTAGCAGCCACCAAGCAAGATAATATTAAAAAATGAAAGTTACTATAGGCTCTTGCTCCTTGGATCTCATGTACTTTAGTTGATAAAAAATCTCTTACTAATTTCCTAGTAAAAATTGACATAAATGTATTTTGAATATCTTCATCGGAATATCCATTCACACCTATCGCCTCTGCCAAGCCTGCTGGAGTAACATCTAAATTAGTTAGGTCTGAATTACCATATGGGCCTTCTGTACTTAAGTAATGTTGTTGTAGAGAAGTTATCCAGTCTCTCTTTGTTAAACTAGCAAGAGTCGTTTGCATTGCTATGGCCACAGTGACTTATCCTTAGATACTATTTAATAAATTTGCAACGTTTACTGCCATACCACAGTATTTAAAGTATTCTGAATTATTTAGATTGGAAATGCTTCAAATCAGGATATAACTGTATTGTCATTTCATAAAGCTTATATTCTGCATCTTTACCTTTTTGATCAGGGTTTGGGTAGAGATCTGCAGTAAGAATTAATCGAGGAAGCTGCAAATACTCTTTCAAGCTCTTTTCTAAGGAATTCAAGCCAAAATGTCACAGTCTCTTCGAGTGTATGAGGGTCTGGTATCTTGTAAGTGAAAAAATCTGCGTTAAGACAATACTCCATACGGAACGCGGCTGCCATACGATCATGCAACCACTGTAAAGTTCTATGATCAAAATTGATAAACTCATCACGCAAGTCGCTCAGTTCAGTGCGAACAGCAACTACCCTTTCAGCTTTACGATGCTTAGCGCTAGCAAAATTAACGATGATATGTAATGCTTCTCCATAGCAATCATGCTGAATTAATCCAATACGGGTAGAGTCACCGTGAAAATAACTACCAACTATCATTACCAAGTCCCATTAACAGAATTCTAGTCTTATTATTGCAAGTGATAAGATGCTGTATCATCTCATTCAGAGCAACTAAACCTTTTAATATCCTAAGATAGCGCTATAATTGCACATTAGCCTACTTTTTTATATTAGTAAATCATCTATAGAGACAACCATGGCATTTAATCAAACCCAGTTTTTTGAAGATTTAGAAAAATTAACCACTAAAGTCATCGATAAGAATAAAAAAGAAGACTTTATCTTTGATTTCCTAATGCTGCTAGATGTCTCTAAATCTACTATTACATCACTCAAAAAAAATGACGGTCGTTTTAACGTAGCAGCCAATCCTGACGCTGGCGAGGTTGCCAATAAGCATCGTATTTACTTCAAGCCTGTAGATGCAGGCCAAGACCTTACTAAAGCGCTAAATGAGGTAACGAGAAGCCCAATCATCAATCAACATAAAATCCGTATGGTAATGGTGACAGACTTCAACAGTGTACTGATTAACGACACTAAGTATGATGAAACGCTTGACTGCGACTTTGCTGATCTTTATAAGAACTATCACTTCCTATTGCCACTTGCCGGCCTAGAGCGTGCTCGTGAGTACTCAGAGCACCCTGCAGATGTGCAAGCGTCAGAGAAAATGAGTCGTTTGTAGCAGATATATACCAAGCAGAGAATCGAAAGAATGAGTGTAACCAGCAGCGACTTCGTCTGGTATTTGCTAACGGTACTGAGTCCAACATGCTCATTCGCTCTTTAGCGACCGCTCAGTATAAATATGAAAACAGCTACCAGCTATTAATCACTGATCCTGACTGGATGGATGATGAGCTAGCCAAAAACTTCGTTGATGATCGGCAGCTTACTGGTGTCATTTATGTCGCCAAGCTGACTGAGACCCCAAACAACTTAGCGCACTATGAACACCTTCATAAAGTTGGTTTCTCAACCCTTACAGGTGAGGCGCGCACTAAGCACTCGATTAGGGATACCGCATTCCTGCAGCAACCTGTAGATATCATTGCTGAGTGGCAGGTTTATGATGCAAATGCCCAAAGCGTGGAAGGTATATTGCATGCTTTCTTCTATGACCAAAGAGTTAAAGTGTCTTTGAAAGCAGCAAACGATAACCTCTACAAAGCAACAGAATGGTTCAATGTTCCTCTTCCTGAAATAGAAAAGGCTATTAACCTGGTTATCGCGGGGGATATCAAAGACTATCGAATGGATGGTATGGCTGGCAAGGTGTTTTTGAAGTAATGAACTTTTGCAGAATTAACTTATATCCATAATTTAAGATTATTAGATGTGACTACCTATAGTCTTGCGGGTCTATAAATAGCATTTATAGATATAGATTATCAACCAAAATATGAACACACTATACTGATAAAACCTCTAAGTCAGTATTCACAATGCCTCCACTACAAATTGATAATAATGAGATTTGCCAGGTAGCTTTGTAAAAGTCGGGGTTTGTCGTCAAAGTGTTTAAAGGATAATTAAATGATTGAGCTTAAACCAATAGCAATTAAAGATATTTCAGAGCATAAATTTTTTATTCGATATTATCAACGTGGCTATCGCTGGACAGAACAACAGGTTTGCCAGTTACTAGATGATATTGATAATTTTACACCAAGAGAGATCAAGGGTACGACGCCAGTTGAAAAAACTTTTTACTGCCTGCAACCTATTGTCTTGAAAAATCTACCGTCTAATGCGATACCAGATAGAGTACTTGAAGGCAGCTGGTATGAGGTTATCGATGGACAGCAACGGCTTACTACTATTTATCTGATATTAAAATATATCAATGAGTTTTGGACAGGCAAGCAAAAAAAGCCAATGTTCAGCATTGATTACGAAACTCGTGAAAATTGTGTTCAATTTTTATCAAATCTAAAATTTAATGAAGATGATTTAACAGTTGCTATCGATAAAACTAATATCGATTACTATCATATCTCTAAAGCTTATCAAACTATCAGAGACTGGGAATTATCCTATAGAGAAAAGTATAAAGAATCTTTTTCTTCAGAAAAATTTTTAGATAACTTTTTAAACTATTCAAAAATAATTTGGTATGAGGTCGAGCAAAAAGAAAATAGCATTACACTATTTGAAAGGCTAAACCTTGGTAAAATCCCTTTAACCAATGCCGAGCTTACCAAGGCACTATTTTTATCAACAGATAGTTTTAGTGAGTTAGCGACTGAAACACAAAGAATTAAGCACTACGAAATCGCCTCGCTATGGGACGATATAGAACACAAGCTGAATGAGCAAGATAGGAAGTTTTGGTCATTTATAACGAACAAGAAGCGAGAAGACTTCGATACTAAAATTGACCTGATTTTAGATCTAATTGCAGGAAAATCAGCAAATGATCATGATACCTTGCATACATTCCTTTGGTTTTTAAATGAGAGCAAGACCCCTATTACGGATAGCTCCAGTTTATCAATAGCTTGGGAACGAATTGATAATTTTTATCACACCCTTATTGAATGGAATAATGATAGAGAGCTTTATCATCTAATAGGCTATCTTGTCTCAAGTAGGCGCATAAAAGGCTACGACAAACCTTCGCTAAACCAGTTAGTTAAGTATGCAATGAGTCACACCAAAGATGAGTTTACAGCTCACATCAACAAGCACATTCAAGATTCAATAAGTTTTGGTTTTACAGAAGATAATGTCACAGATCTTAGTTACGATAAAAACAAGGCTGTACTTTTCAACTTGTTACTCTTATTTAATGTGGAGGTTTATCGTACGTCAAAAACCATAGACGACTTTTATCCGTTTAAACAGCATAAGTCTAACCAATGGAGCTTAGAACACATTCATGCCCAAAGCTCCGAAGGGTTAGATCAAACTAAAAAAGAACAATGGATTCAATGGTTAGAACTACATTTACCTGTACTAAATGACTTAAAAAACCAACCTGAATTCGAGGTTGATCCTGCTATTAATAAAATAATATCGGAATCTCAAGATTACATTAGCAATAATATTACTTTGAGTTGGGAGCGATTTAATAGCTTATTTGAAAAAACAAATAAATTACTTTCTTCTAAAAACAATCAAAACAACACACAAATTCATGGTTTAGGGAATATGGCGTTACTTAGTCAACCTGATAACTCAGTGCTAAATAACTCGGCGTTTGAGGTTAAGCGACGCCAAATTATTAAATTGGATAAAGAAGGCAGTTTTATCCCTATTTGTACCAAAAGAATATTCCAAGGTTATTATTCTGATGCTGGTTCTTTAGAGCCTAAGTACATTTGGAGTCCGCAAGATCAAGAAACCTACCTTAAAGAGATGCTAGACACTTTGTCTAACTACATTCCATATGACCTTGATAACTCTAATAACATCGCTCTACTATTCGAATTAGATAGCACCAATCCCCTGTCAGAGGACAACCTATGAGTATTACAGAAACAAAATTTATTGATCTGCTTGAACAATACAAGGTCATTATTCCACCTATTCAACGAGACTATGCACAAGGTAGGAATAATGAAGACGTTAGAAGGATTCGTCATAGATTTTTGAATAACATATCTGACGTATTAGCTGAAGATTATAACGATGCGCCTTTGAAGCTTGATTTTATTTATGGCTATTTGGTTAAAGATGAAAACGAAGATAATAAAAAAGACAGTATACCGATCTTTAAGCCGTTGGATGGGCAACAACGCTTAACCACATTGTTTCTGTTACATTGGTATACGGCAGTAACTGAAGACAAAATAACCGACGAAAATCAAGCTTTATTAGCCAATTTCTCCTACGCTACTCGTGATAAATGTAGAAAGTTTTGTGAAAAGCTTATTCACTTTGTACCTAACCAAGAAGTAGGTAGCAAACCAATAAAGTTGCAAATTGAAAATCAACCATGGTTTTTTATTTCTTGGCAAAGTGACCCTACTATTGCCTCTATGCTGGTTATGCTTGATGCAATTGAAACTATTTTTAATACTAATAGTTTAAAAAATGTTTGGGAAAAATTAATAGGCAATAGCCCAAGAATCGTTTTTTATTTGCTTGAAATGGAAGGTTTAGGACTGCCAGAGGATTTGTATATAAAAATGAACTCTCGTGGTAAACCCTTAACCAACTTTGAACATTTTAAATCTCAATTTTCTGGAATAATCCCAGATAGCATTGTACCTATTTTTAATCAAAAAATTGACAATCACTGGTCAGACTTGTTCTGGAATATTAATAAGACCAATGAGAGTACTAATATCGATATTGCTGCTGAGGTCGATCAATCTTTTTTAAATTATTATCAATATATTACAGACTTGCTGATTACAACCAAGGATATAATAATCGAAGATGATTATTGGCTAGAAGTTGCTAGCACTGTATACGGTAATAATCAGGAAAATGTTGAGTACCTATTTAACGCTTTAGACGTATTTGTAACGCAACAACAAAATGATCCTGATTTATTCTCTCAATACTTATATATAAACAAAACTAATTTTTTAGTTAGTAAAGTTAAAATGTTTTTTAATAGCCCAGATACCAACTTATTCCGTAAATGTGCTCAAGTGTATAACACTGAACAAAGAAATGCGTTCTCCATCGGTGAGCAATTAATGCTATACGCTATGATGCGCCATTTGCA
>Ga0208014_1000365_pt1 | contig 20087 bp, 21 predicted proteins | sample 25_taG_FD_184099 | JGI IMG/M metagenome (GOLD analysis project Ga0208014, IMG submission 184099) | Marine viral communities from Cariaco Basin, Caribbean Sea - 25_WHOI_OMZ (SPAdes) (version 2) | ecosystem: Environmental > Aquatic > Marine > Oceanic | place: Caribbean Sea: Cariaco Basin...
AATAGGGTATTGTCAATGAGTTTAGCTCAATGGTCTGATAGGTTTAGCCTAACAGGATTAATATTGTGTAGCGTTGTTGAGAATAGGGTACAACAAATGTTAGCCAGAAGTGAAATATTGGCTATAGAGGCAATGCAGATTAATTTTAACCTGCGAAGTAGAAAATCAAATTAAAAAGGACTCGTTGAGGATTACAAGGTCTGTGGATAGCAAAGGTGGCCTATAAGCCTTAAAAGAAACTGTGTTTTTCTCTAAACCTTCAAAAAGGTTGATATAAGAATAGACGAAGTTGTTTAAGAAAACTAAAGTTTCAATCTCTGAAATTGTATTGGCCTTCTTGAAGGTGTCATCTCCTTCTTTCAAGATGGTCTTATTATCGCAACAGTCTTTCTCTTGTATTGTAGTACATTGCTTGGAATTATTATCTTTTTTCTGTGCAGTCTCCATACAAGATTCTGCTTTACTAAAAAAAGCCAAATCCACCATTTTATTACAGCAAAAGTGCATATTTACCGTAAAGGATGTGGTGGAAAACAGTATAAAAACTGCTAAAAAGAAGGACAGTATTTTAGTGAAAAAAGATTTCACACTATAAAATTAATAAATTTTGATTAACATTAAAGGATTTTGGAAAATAAAATTCAACTGTTCAATTATTTTATTATCAGTTTTTTACAAAAAAACAACAAAATTAATCAGTACAAATATAATTCTAAAAGTTCAACAGAACTATGATTTATATCATATAAAGGAAGCTGCAAAAGAATTTTATTTGCAAATAATATTTAAGCGGTTTCGTGCAAAATAAACATTGATAAATCAAAAAAAAATTGTTAAATAAACAAATTGAGATAAATTTTTTATAAATTTGCAACATTAATGAAAAAAGTTTTTCATAAAATATCATCCGTTTGTTTGGCACTTATCGTGCTGTTGTCAACAGTTTCTTTTACTATTGATAGTCATTACTGTGGCGATACTTTAGTGGATTCTTCTTTATTTGGGCACGTTGAAACTTGCGGAATGGATAAACAACTATCCAGAAATGATTGTCAAAGTGAAGTTCAGGATGATTCCTGCTGTTCAGATAAGCAATTAGTTGTTGAAGGTCAGGACGACCTGAAGATGTCTTTTAACACCTTAAATTTTGAGCAACAAGTCTTTGTTGTCTCTTTTGTACATTCTTATATCAATCTCTTTGAGACTCTTGATTCACACATTGTTCCATTTAGAGATTATACACCTCCTTATCTTGTAAGGAACGTACAAAAACTACACGAAACTTATTTAATTTGATTTTAAACAGTTTCCGATAATTATCGGAAAGATTTGCTCTATGGTTACTTCCATCTTGGGCTTACTTTGTTGTGTTTAATTTTCTGATATTATCAGAAAGTTATTCAATGTATAACTGTTTAATTATCAATAAAGATGCTAAATAAATGCATAAAATTTCTTATAGAAAACAAACTAGTAGCCGTTCTACTACTTGCACTTTTTATTGCTTGGGGAGTCGTAAACGCCCCGTTTGAATGGAATACAGGCTCACTTCCTCGAGACCCTGTTGCCGTAGATGCCATACCAGATATTGGCGAAAACCAACAAATTGTATTTACTAAATGGGATGGTCGTTCCCCTCAAGATATTGAGGATCAAATTACTTATCCTCTAACCACATCGCTTCTTGGTATTCCAGGGGTTAAAACAATACGTAGTTCATCTATGTTCGGGTTTTCGAGCATTTATATCATTTTCGAAGAAGATATTGAATTTTATTGGAGCAGAAGCCGAATACTTGAAAAATTAAACTCATTACCAGCCGGACTTCTACCAGAAGGCGTTAATCCAGCTTTAGGTCCCGATGCCACAGGATTAGGGCAAATATATTGGTACACCCTTGAGGGACGTGATAAAGATGGTAATGTTACAGGTGGATGGGATTTACAAGAATTAAGAAGCATTCAAGACTTCTACGTGAAATATGCGTTGTCATCTGCGAGTGGCGTTTCAGAAGTGGCTTCCATCGGCGGATATGTTTTGGAATATCAAGTGGATGTTAATCCCGAATTAATGCGGCAATACAACATAGGCTTGAGTGAGGTTGTAAAAGCAGTAAAACAAAGCAACAAAGATGTTGGTGCACAAACGCTTGAAATCAACCAAGCTGAATATCTAATCCGGGGTTTAGGATATGTTAAGTCTATTTCAGACCTAGAGAATGCAGTAGTTACTTCAGAAGATTTTACCTCTATACGCTTAAAGGATATTGCCAATGTCTCTCACGGACCTGCAACAAGAAGAGGGCTTTTAGATAAAGAAGGTGCTGAAGTTGTAGGTGGTGTTGTAGTAGCCCGCTACGGCGCTAACCCTATGGCGGTTATTAATAATGTTAAGGAGAAAATAAATGAACTAAGTTCAGGCTTACCTTCTAAAACTCTGAGCGATGGAAGGACATCGCAGTTGACCATTGTTCCTTTTTATGATAGAACCGAACTCATACAGGAAACATTAGGAACACTTGATGAAGCATTGACTCTAGAAATTTTGATAACCATTTTCGTAATTATCATTATGGTATTCAACCTCAGAGCTTCTGTATTGATTTCAGGACTATTACCTGTGGCGGTATTGATGGTTTTTATATCAATGAAGTTGTTTAATGTAGATGCCAATATTGTCGCCTTATCTGGTATTGCCATCGCCATTGGTACAATGGTAGATGTGGGAGTTATTCTATCTGAAAATGTACTGCGTCATATAGATGAAAATGACCAGAACCTACCAATGAATACAGTTGTATATAATGCCACAGCCGAGGTCTCTGGCGCTATTCTAACTGCTGTTATGACCACAATAATAAGTTTTATTCCTGTATTCACTATGATAGGAGCTGAAGGTAAGTTATTTAGACCTTTGGCCTTCACAAAAACAGCGGCACTCACAGCATCTCTTATAGTGGCATTATTTCTTATACCACCTTTTGCAGCCTATTTTTTCAGAAAGCGTAATGTAAAAATTTCTTTTAGATACATTCTCAATATTGCTTTAGTAATAATTGGTCTGTTAGCAGTAATTTTTGGACATACCCTTGGGCTTATACTGGTTGCATATGGTATCGTTGGTTTACTGTCTATTAAAGAAAAAATATCGGCAGATAGAGCTAATATCATCAACATATTTATTTCAGCCTTTGCCATTGTATTCTTGTTGGCGGAATATTGGAGACCACTGGGAGTAGATAGAAGTATCCTTATAAACTTAATCTTCGTTGGTCTTATCTGTTTTGGTCTTTTGGGTGTATTTACACTTTTTAGAAATTATTATGTTCGAATTTTAAATTGGGCATTGCGCAATAAGCTGTTATTTCTTTCGATACCAACTGCCATTGTAATTTTTGGAGTGATGATTATGCGTAATACTGGTAAAGAGTTTATGCCTTCACTCAATGAGGGTTCATTCCTGTTAATGCCCACTTCAATGCCACACGCAGGTGTGGAGGAAAACAAACGCGTATTACAACAATTGGATATGGCAGTAGCCAGTATCCCAGAAATTGAAACCGTAGTAGGTAAATCTGGGCGTACAGAATCAGCATTAGACCCTGCACCGTTATCGATGTATGAGAATGTTATTCAATATAAATCTGAATATATTTTAAATGAAAATCGCAAAAGACAACGCTTTAAGGTAAACGAAGACGGCTTATTTGTTTTAAAAGATGGCAGTTTAGTAACCAACCCTAATAGCGAAATTGAAGTAGAAGATGATGACTATAAAGCCTCAAAAATTACAGACCCATTCTCTGTGACAAGTTCACAGCTCATTCCAGATGACGATGGAGAGTACTTTAGAAATTGGCGACCTGAAATTGAATCGCCAGACGATATTTGGAAAGAAATCGTAAGGGTTACAAAGCTTCCAGGTATTACTTCAGCACCCAAGCTACAACCCATAGAAACACGCTTGGTAATGCTTCAAACGGGTATGCGAGCACCAATGGGTATCAAAGTGAAAGGGCAAGATTTAAATGAGATAGAAGCCTTTGGAGTGCAATTGGAGGATATATTAAAACAAGCCGACGGTGTTAAGGATGAAGCCGTTTTTGCAGACCGAATAGTTGGTAAACCTTACCTTTTATTGGATATCGATAGAGACAAGCTTGCTCGTTATGGTATTTCCATACAGCAGGTACAGCAAGTGATACAAGTGTCTATAGGTGGTATGGTGCTTACACAAACTGTTGAAGGCAGGGAGCGATATGGAATACGCGTACGTTATCCAAGAGAGCTACGTGCAAATCCAAATGATTTAAAAGATATTTATGTTCCGGTAGAAAAGGGCAACCCAGTACCCATAAGTGAATTGGTTACCATTCGTTATGAGCAAGGACCACAAATCATAAAAAGTGAGGATACTTTTTTAGTAGGTTACGTGCTCTTTGATAAGTTGGATGGTTATGCCGAGGTAGATGTGGTAGAAAACGCCCAAGCACTCATACAAGAGAAGATTGATAATGGACAGCTTGTTGTGCCAAAAGGAATTAACTATCAATTTACAGGAACCTATGAGAACCAATTAAGGGCCGAAAAAACACTTGGTGTAGTTGTGCCACTCGCATTGCTAATTATATTTCTCATTCTTTATTTCCAGTTCCGTTCTGTTGCAACATCCCTTATGGTTTTTACAGGTATTGCCGTGGCTTTTGCAGGAGGCTTTCTAATGATTTGGTTTTATGGACAGGATTGGTTTTTGAACTTTAGCTTCTTTGGTGAAAACCTACGAGACCTGTTCCAAATGCACACTATAAACTTGAGTGTTGCCGTTTGGGTTGGGTTTATTGCATTGTTTGGTATTGCTACAGACGACGGAGTGGTAATGGCAACCTACCTCACACAGACCTTTGATAAAAACAAGCCTAAAGACAGAAAAGGAATAAGAGCGTCAGTAATTGAGGCTGGAGAAAAGCGTATCCGTCCTTGTTTGATGACGACGGCAACAACCATTCTTGCCTTGTTACCAGTACTCACTTCAACAGGTAGAGGAAGTGATATAATGATACCAATGGCTATTCCAAGTTTCGGAGGTATGTTAATTGCACTAATAACCTTATTTGTTGTACCGGTATTATTTAGTTTGAAACACGAACTTCAATTAAAAAAAGCTACAAAATGAGAAATATAATTCTATTGGGAATTGTCTTTTTCGCTTTCGCGAAGATTAATGCACAACAATTAGCCTCTTACATTCAGGAAGCTCAAGATAACAATCCCGAGATTCAAGCTTTTGAATTACGCTACAACATAGCAGAAGAAAAAGTTAATGAAGCTAATACCTTGCCAGATACACAAATTAGTGCTGGCTATTTTATAAGTGAACCCGAAACCCGTACAGGAGCGCAACGCGCACGTTTCTCTGTCAAGCAAATGTTACCTTGGTTTGGAACTATTTCGGCAAGGGAAAATTACGCAAGCTCAATAGCGGAAACTCAATATGTAGATATTGTCATTATGAAGCGCAAATTGGCACTTTCAGTTTCTCAATCCTATTATAAACTATATGCTATTAGAGCAAAACAATTGGTTCTTGAGAAAAATATCGACCTTTTAGAAACCTATGAACGTTTAGCATTAACATCGGTAGAAGTTGATAAGGCATCAGCTGTTGATGTACTTCGTCTTCAAATTAGGCAAAATGAACTTGTACAACAAAAAGAAGTTTTAGAGCAGGATTACCTTGCTGAACAAGCCACCTTCAATAATCTATTAAATCGTGATGGGACTATTGCCGTAACCGTGGTTGAGGATATGTTTATTCCAGATGAGGACGCATTAATCTTGACGGAAAATCTTCAGTTAAATCCTGAACTCATTAAATATGATAAGCTTTATGAGTCCGTTGAGCAATCAGAGTTGTTGAATCAAAAACAGAGCTCGCCCAATATAGGTTTTGGGCTAGATTATGTACCAGTTTCTGAGCGTCCTGATATGAATTTTACCGACAACGGAAAGGACATCATAATGCCAATGGTGTCTATCTCAATTCCAATTTTTAACAACAAATACAAATCAGTAACAAAACAGAATCAGTTAAAGCAGTTACAGATACAGTCCCAAAAAGAAGATAGATTAAATAAACTGGAAACCCTATTAGCAGATGCAAAGTACAACCGAGAAAATGCGAGAATAAAATTCAATATTCAATCGGACAATCTAAAACAAGCAAATGATGCTGAAGAAATCTTGATAAAGAATTATGAAACAGGCACTATTGATTTTAACGATGTACTGGATGTTCAAGAGTTGCAGCTCAAATTTCAGTTAAATCAAGTGGAATCGATACAGAAGTATTACACACAATCTGCAATTGTTAATTACCTAATCAACTAACCGGATGGAAAAGAAATTATTTATAAAAAATATGGTGTGTAATCGCTGTATTAAAACAATCCAGAGTGATGTTGAAACATTAGGGATTCACTTAAAGCATATTGAATTGGGTTCTATTATTTACGAAGAGAAATCTATAGATGATTTTGAAAATATAAAAAATGTTTTAGAAAACAATGGTTTCGAAATTTTACTGGCGCAAGACCAGCAATTAGTAGAGCAAGTTAAAATTGAACTTATTAAATTATTACAAAAATTACCACTTCAATTAAATAAAACGCTGTCCAAGCATTTGGAAAGTAAATTAAACCTTGAGTACTCAAAAATCAGTAAAATATTTTCTGTTACGGAGCATATTACCATAGAAAAATACTTTATAAAACTCAAGATAGAAAGAGTGAAAGAGCTGATTCAATTACAAGAGGGTAATTTTACGGAGATAAGTCAGCTGCTTGATTACAGTAATGTAAATCATTTAAGTAGGCTGTTTAAAAGTGAAACTGGTATGAGTCTGACTAATTATAAGAATAATCAAAAAAGTATTAGAAACCCTTTAGATCAAATAAGGTAGATAACAACCATAATTATGACACAAACTTCTCATAATCAATATTAATTTTAAAAAAAGTAATCTTATGAAAAAAATAAGCTATGCATTTATTCTTTTGTTACTGTGTACCTATACAGCATCTGCACAGTCCGTGGAAGGTAATGTCGATAATCTACCCGTTCACGAATACACGTTGACCCTAAAGGAAGAAATGGTTAATAAAGCCGGTAAAGAAGTAAAAGGGATGACCGTCAACGGAGGTATTCCAGGGCCAACGCTCGAATTTACCGAAGGGGAGTACGCAGTAATCTATGTAAAAAATGAAATGAGCGTGGAGACATCCATCCATTGGCACGGCTTGTTGTTGCCCAATTTTTATGATGGGGTACCCTACCTTTCTACACCGCCCATAGAACCCGGTAAAACACTAAAATATGAATTCGCAATAAAGCAAAACGGCACCTATTGGTACCATTCCCATACAATGTTGCAGGAACAGAGCGGTGTTTACGGCTCAATTGTAATACAGCCCAAAGAAAAAACCTTGGAGTATGATAAAGAGCAGGTTTTGGTACTATCTGACTGGACCAACGAAAAACCGCGGGATGTACTTCGGTTTTTAAAGCGAGGTACAGAATGGTACAATATAAGAAAAGGAACAGCTACGCCGCTTAACCAAGTAATTGCAAGGGGCGCATTTGGGGCGCAATTAAATTTTTGGAGACAGCGTATGGAAAGTGCAGATGTGGCAGATGTGTATTACCCAGCGTTCTTAATTAATGGAGAAGAAAAAGTGGAGTACCCCGAGTTTAAACCTGGCGAAAAAGTGCGCCTTCGCATTATAGACGGCTCTGCTTCTACTTCGTTCTGGATGGCCTTTGGCGGCCCTGACCCTTTGCTTGTCTCGGCAGACGGTAAAGATGTAGTACCGGTTAAGCATAACAAGACATTTATAGGGGTCGCTGAAACCTATGATTTTATCGTAACCATACCGGAGAACGGCAAACTGGAATATAAAATTATGGCCCAAGACGGCTCTGGTACCGCAACGGCATACCTAGGCCAAGGACCTATTGTTGCTGCACCCGATGTATCCAAACCTGATAAAATAGGGATGATGCAACAAATGGCCAAAATGAAAATGAAAATGGGTGCACCCGCTTTAAAGTTCCGACCAGGCAAAGATGAGCGTTACGAGATGAAAGAAAAATGGGGAATGCAGATGGAAGGAATGAAAGATATGGATATGGGTACAATGAATATGGACAAGTCCAATATGAAGGGTATGGAAATGAAGAAGCATAAAATGGACGAAATGCAAATGGATATGAAAAAGGATTCAATGCAGATGGACCATTCCAAAATGGCAGGGATGGACACAAAAATGGATACCAAAATGAAAAAGGCCTCTCAAATGGATGATATGAAAATGGACGAAGCAGATGGAATGCAGGGAATGAATATGTTTTCAGAGTATAACTATGACTACTTGAAATCGCCGGAGAAGACCAATTATGACCCAGATGTTCCTGTAACGGATATCCTATTAAACCTTACCGGGAATATGCAGCGCTATATCTGGAGTTTGAATGGGGTTCCTCTATCTGAAGCAGATAAAATAAAAATCAAGGGAGACGAAGTAACTAGGATTACCTTCAATAACCTGACTATGATGCACCACCCAATGCACCTACACGGTCATTTTTTTAGGGTCATTAACGAAAATGGGGAATACTCACCCTTAAAACACACAGTCAATGTTCCACCAATGAAACAAGTTACCATTGAATTTTATGGTGATGAATATGGCGATTGGTTTTTCCATTGTCATATTCTATACCATATGATGGGAGGTATGGCGCGTATTGTAAGTTATGATACCCCTAGGGATCCAAGGTTGAAGGAATATCCCGTATCTAAACTTATTGACGAGACCGACCAGTTCTATTCCTACGGAATGATAGATGCCGCATCACATATGACCACTTTGAACCTTATATCTTCAAATATCCGAAACCAATTCAGTTTGAGGGGCGAATATGGTTGGAACAGGAATATGGAGGTTGAAGCTGCCTACGATAGATACCTCTATGATTATCTAACCGTTTTTGGCGGTGTAAATGTCGAGAACGAAATGGAGGATAGCCTTGAAGAAATAACAACAACAGCTATAGCAGGGATACGATACCTTACGCCCTACTTATTTACGTTGGATGTGAGGATGGATAGTAAGCTACGCCCGCAGATTAGCTTAAGCCGTGCTATTACCATTTTCCCTAGAACTATTGTTTTTGGGATGTACGAGTACCAAGCAGATTTTGGGTGGGTAGATGACCTGCCTCAAGGAGATAATTTCAAAAAAGAGATTACTTGGAGTACGGGTGTTGAATATCTTTTATCCAAAAATTTCTCATTGATGGGAAGTTATGATAACCGTTTTGGTGCAGGTGGAGGATTATCACTAAGATTTTAATGACTAAAAAATAAAACGATGGACTACAATTGGGATTTCTTAACCATTTTCGGTGTTATTATTCTAGGTGTTTTCATCTATGCAGGAGGAAAGAAAATAAAGCGGACTAAAAGTTCAAAGGCTATGGATGTCCTTGATGAAAGGTACGCTAAAGGAGAGATAACCAAAGAGGAGTATGAAGAAATTAAGCAGGCTATAGGCTCAAAGAAATAAAAAAAAGAAGCAATCCAAAAATCTGTTAGACATAGCACTATGTAAAAAAAAATTAAGCTGTGTAAACAGGTATAACAATAAATTAAAATCAAATATTAACTATTAAAATCGAAATTAAAATGAAAAAATTAAAAATGACCGTCGGTATTTTAGTAATGACCTTAACCCTTACGGCTATATCCTGTAAGGACGGAAAAAAAGATGAACCAGCTGCACCTATGAGCAATGAGATGTACCAAGAGTCTATGGATGACAAAGATGATATGGCAATGAGTGACAACCAAGACGCAAAAGCAGAAGCAATCCTGAAAGATTATTTCAACTTGAAAGATGCACTTGTAGGCGATGACAATGATAAGGCAAAAGAATTGGGAGCAACGCTTGCAAGTACTTTTGGAAATTTTGATGCATCCAGCTATTCAGATAGTGAGCAACAGGAACTCAAGGATATTATGGAAGATGCCACAGAACACGCAGAACATATTTCAGAAAGTGATATAGCACACCAGCGAGAACATTTTAAAATATTGAGTAAGGATGTAACCGATATGGTTGCAATCACAGGAACAGAAAACACGCTATACCAACTATTTTGCCCAATGTACGATGGTGGAAGCAATTGGTTAAGTATGAGTGAAGAAGTAAGAAACCCTTACTACGGAAGTAAAATGCTGAAATGTGGTAAGGTGCAAAAAGAAATTAACTAAATGAAGATTGTAAAAATCATTGCAATTATAGCACTGGTAGGATTTGTGGGGATTCAATTTATACCCACGGAACGCAATCAAAGTGATACGGTACCCGAATCTGATTTTATGCTGGTCAATAATGTACCAGAAACTATTCAAAAAAAGTTACAGGTATCCTGCTATGATTGCCACAGTAATAATACTCAATACCCTTGGTATAATAAGATTCAACCTGTTGCTTGGTTTTTGGAAGACCATATTAAAGAAGGAAAAGCTGAACTTAATTTCAACGAATGGGATTCATTATCCAGCCGAAGAAAAGCAAGTAAGTTAAGGTCTATTATCAAGCAGATTGAAAGCGGTGAAATGCCTATGGCTTCCTATACTTTAATTCACAAGGAGGCCACTTTTTCTGAAGAAGAAACCCAGAAGGTTGTGAAGTATATGGAAAATTTAAAAGACAGTTTATAATTAAAAAAAAAGATAAGATGAAAAATTTAAAAATCAGTGTAATAGTAATGTTACTGTTAACAGTTTCTTTTACCAATGCACAGGAAAAGGAAAAAATGAATCACGACCATAATCACAATAAAATGATGGATATGAAAGGTGATACAAAAGCAGAGGCAATTTTAAGTGATTATTTCAGCTTAAAAGATGCTTTGGTGGCAGATGATTCAGAAAAAGCAGTTGAGGCAAGCACTAAATTGGTGGCTTCACTGAAAGCGTTCGACGAGTCTAACTATACAGCTAAAGAGCAAAAAGAATTGGCTGACATTATTCAAGATGCCATTGAGCACGCAGAACATATTTCAAAAAGTGAAATAGCTCATCAAAGAGAGCATTTTAAAGTGTTGAGTAAGGATATTGCCGATATGGTAGCTATTACGGGTACAAAGAATAAGCTGTACCAACAGTTTTGCCCAATGTATGATAAGGGTAGTGCTTGGTTAAGCACTAAAGAAGAAGTTAGAAATCCATACTACGGGAGTCGAATGCTAAAATGTGGAAAAGTTCAAAAAACTATTCAATAGATAATCTATCTCAAGCAATCTACCTATCGTGATGGTTTATTAGTTAACAGAGGATAGAAGATACTAGGTTGTCAGGATAGTTAAAAAGTCCTGTCGTGGGAAGGAAAATGTTGATGGTTAGTGTTAATTCCTTCCCGTGTCAGGCACAAGATAATAGAAAAAGAAAGATTGATTTGGTTAATAGCAGCCTGTTAAGAAAGGAGAGGGATTAAATCCCCCTAGAATTATAGTATCCCTCTTCCTTTATCGGGCAAAATACAAACTTTTGAAAAGGAGAAATTCTTTTAGAAGTACTTGATTATGGGAGTGAAACCTGTTTTTTGATTGATGGATAGAGTTTAACTCTCATTTTCAAGTATTAATAGTTGGAATTTGCAGTGAGAATTAGAATTTAAAACGATGAAAGACTGTTGTAAAGACGGATGCCACCACAAAGCAGAAAAATCTGCTGTTAGAAGATGGTTTAATTACATACTGTATACAATACTGATTGTAATAATTGGTGGTGCGTTGGCACTTCAGCTATTTGATTAGAACACAATGAATATGGACGATATAACCAACATACCTAAAGACACGGGGTTTTACGAACAGCTCTTTAAAAAAGTATTGTTCACTGCTGGTGTAGTTACGCTTTTGTCCTTAAGTTATGTATTATGGGTTAATGAAAACCCCGACAGCTTGTTTCTACCAGTATTAGTAGTTGGGTTAGCCTTGGCCAAAACGATATTCATTGTTAGGCTCACTTTTATACAATTAAGTAAAATAATAGGCGAAAGCCATCAACTCACACACGTTCTTACATTGTTCGCCGTATTAATTGTCTTGATTATCGTTTCCTTTTCGGCAGATTATCTGGCGTTGTACGTATTGAATTCAGAAAATTTTAAGTCTGCAACATCACTTGAAGGTTCATTTTTTAAAGAGTTTTTTGAGTTTACATATTTCAGCCTAATCACTTTTTCATCTGTTGGTTTTGGAGATATAGTGCCATTAACAATTCCTGGTAAACTCTTGGTAATTATGGAGGTTTTCTTGAGCTTTTTGGTTTTGGTTTTTGGTATTGCCAACATTAATAGAATACACGTCAATAAATAATCACAAAAACTTTGAAAATGAAAACACTTAAACTAGCAACAACCTTAATACTACTTCTGTTTACCACTGGCCAAATCTTTAGCCAAAATGCAGGGAGTACAACAGATAAAGAAGCTGTTCTAAAAATAATGAAATCGTACAAAGATGCATTGCAAAATCTCACTACCAAAGGCACATTTGAGTTGTTTGCAAAAGATTCCGAGGTATATGAATCAGGCGGTATTGAGGGTACCTATGAGCATTACATAGAACACCATCTAGGTCAAGAACTGGGGCACTTTAAAAGTTTTACTTTTTCAGATTATAAAATCGATGTGAAAGTAGATGCACCCTACGCATTTACTACAGAAACCTATGTTTACACCATCGTATTAAATCCAGACGAAACAGGTAAGTCCCGAACTATTAAGAAAAAAGGAGTAGCAACCTCAATTCTAAAGAAAATAGATGGCCAATGGAAAATTATTAAAACACATTCTTCATCAAGAAACAAAAAGTAGTTGTTAATGGTAGGTAGAAAAACAGCACTAAAAATTAGAAAGGCACATAGATATTTAGGTCTTTTTATTGGGATTCAATTCCTAATGTGGACGATTAGTGGTCTGTATTTTAGTTGGACAGATATTGATGATATCCACGGAGACCAGTTTAAGAAAGAGAAACCTAAACAAACATCCTTCAATAACCTGTTAGGTACTGCTCAACTAAACTTAGAGAGACCAATTCAAAACTTAGAACTGTTGGAAATAGCTGGCGAACCTTATTATTGGATAAATGAAGAATACTTGTACAATGCGGTTTCAGGCATTAAAAAGAACGGGATTACTGAGCAAGAAGCAATTAAAGTGGCTGAGCGCTATATGTTGTCAGATTTAAAAATAGATAAAATACAAAGAATTGAATCAGTAAGCGACCACCACGAATACAGGGGAAGACCTCTGCCAGCTTATGAGATTTCATATAAAACTAATGAAAATCTTAAAGCTTATGTGGCCATTGAAAATGGAGCGTTTCAAACAGTTCGCCACCGAGATTGGCGTTGGTTCGATTTTTTATGGATGACACATACTATGGATTATCAAGGACGAGATAATTTTAATACCATTGTTTTAAGAGTATTCTCATTGTTGGGATTAATAACCGTATTGAGTGGTTTTTTACTTTGGTATACATCATCACCTACAATTAGAAAAATAAATAAGAGAACAAAAAAGTAATATTATGAATAAAAACATTATTTACATAAGTGTTGCGGTAATTGTTGGCCTGTTTGGTGGCTATCTAATTTTCGGTAGAGGTTCTGCTGATACAGCAACAAACACAGTTATGGATGGTCACAACCACTCAGAGGAAATCGCTACTAACCAAATGTGGACTTGTTCGATGCACCCACAGATTATGCAACCGGAACCAGGAGATTGCCCTATTTGCGGAATGGATTTAATACCAGCAGAAGCAGGCGCAGATGGTCTCAATGCTAATGAGATTAAAATGACAGAAAATGCTATGGCTTTGGCTAATATTCAAACCTCAGTTGTAGGGCAGGGACAAATGGGTGATAACTCATTAAAGCTATCGGGTAAGATTAGGCCCAATGAAGAATCTAATGCGGTACAAGTTACCTACTTTGGTGGTAGAATAGAGCAATTATACGTTAATTCTACAGGAGAACGTGTAGGTGCAGGACAACGTTTGGCTACTATCTATTCACCAGAATTAGTTGCTGCACAACAAGAACTACTAACGGCGTCCTCACTTAAAGAATCACAACCAGAACTTTATAAGGCCGTAAGAAATAAACTTAAACTATGGAAACTTTCAGAGAAACAGATTAACGCTATTGAATCTGCTGGAAAAGTGCAAGAATATTTCCCTGTATTTGCTACTGTTTCAGGTACGGTAACTCATAAAATGGTTGAAGAAGGTGACTACGTTAAGCAAGGACAACCTTTATATAAGATAGCAAATTTTAACACCGTTTGGGCGGAGTTTGATGTTTACGAAAATCAAATAGCATTATTAAAAGAAGGTCAAACCATTAAAATAACGACAAATGCCTACCGTAATGAAGTTTTTGATGCTAAAATTTCATTTATAGACCCATTGCTCAATTCTGCAACCAGAACAATAGTGGTAAGAGCAGTACTAAATAATAAGAAGGATAAGTTTAAACCTGGAATGTTTGTTGAAGGTACGATTGAAGGCATTCAATCGGGTTCTAAAAGTGCAGTAACCGTTCCTGCTACCGCTGTTTTGTGGACAGGAAAACGGTCTGTAGTTTATGTTAAAACAAAACCGAACGAACCTGTCTTTGAAATGAGAGAAGTTTTATTGGGTAATACCAATGGTGAGAGTTATACCATTCTTGAGGGACTTGCAAATGGTGATGAAGTAGTGACAAATGGAACATTCACTGTAGATGCAGCAGCACAATTGCAAGGCAAAAAATCAATGATGAATGCTGAAGGGGGAAAAACTATGACAGGACACGAAGGCCATCTAGGAATGCAAAATGACGGTTCAGGGGAAAAGATGAACAGCACCAATCATTCAGAGATGAACAGGAGAATTGAAGTTCCTAATAAATTTCAGAGCCAATTAAAAGAGGTTTTTGATGGCTATATTCTATTAAAGGATGCTCTAGTTGATGACAACTCTGAAGAAGCACAAACTGCTGCAAAGAGAATAAGTCAGAATTTAGCAAAAGTAAATATGAAATTATTGTCCGATGAAGAAGCACATAACCATTGGATGACAATCCAAAAAGAGGTAAAAAATTCTGCAAATGCTATTGAAAACAATTCAGATATAGCGGCACAAAGAGGACATTTTAAGCACCTTTCTGCACATATGATAAGTGCTGTACAACTTTTTGGGGTAAACCAAAAAGTCTATAGCGAGTATTGCCCTATGGCAGATAACAATAAAGGTGCTTATTGGTTAAGCCTTGAAGAAGAAATTCGCAATCCGTATTACGGAGAAGCAATGTTAAAATGTGGTGAAGTAAGGGAGACCATAGAATAGGTCAGCCTTAAATAAGAGTTCCATAAAGAAATATATGCAATGGTAAGAAGAGCGATGATGAGTGAAAGTAGAAGAAATAGGAGAAAAGCTGAAAGAAATAAGCGCCGAACCAAGAACAATATCACTAAAAAAGATAGAATTATTGGAATATTGGCCCTAATCATCATATTTATTATAGCCGCTATTGCAGCGTATTACTATTCACTTTCAAAAGCTGGGTTAAAGTTGTTTTAAAAAAATGAGTTATAAAGTTCACATAAAGAATATGGTATGTCCACGATGTATCTCTGCGATATCTAATATGTTACAAGAACTGAAGATACCATATAGCTCAATAAAATTGGGAGAAGTTGAATTAACAAAATCTTTAAGCGTAGAAAATAAAAACAAATTTTCCAAAGCACTACAAGATGTTGGATTCAGTCTAATCAACGACCGTAGAAGTCAGCTTATAGAACAGATGAAAACCTTAGTGGTAGACAAAATTTATTACTCATCAGAAGATTTGAACATTAAATGGGCAGACTTTATTAGTGAAAAATTGCGCCTGGACTATAAATATTTAAGCTCACTTTTTTCATCAGTAGAGAGTATCACTTTTGAACAGTTTATCATTAACCAAAAAATTGAGCGTGTTAAAGAACTCATCGTTTATGACGAGTTAACCTTAAGTGAAATAGCTTTTATGTTAAACTATAGTAGTGTTGCTTACTTAAGTAATCAGTTTAAAAAAGTTACGGGAATGACACCTACACAGTTTAAAAATAATAGAGATAAGAACAGAAAATCGCTTGATGAATTTTAGGATATTGAGAGTTCAATGCCACTTTTATGTGGTAAAATCGATTAGTGTTTTAAAAGAGTTAAAGTATTACCTAATGTAGCAAATACTTGTTTTGTATAAATCTTAATTTTAATAAATTAAACTAATTAAAATAACCAAAAATATAAACTATGGAAAACAACGAAAAAAAGCCAAATAATTATTTAAAATTTTTCGCAATGATTGGCACCTCAATGATTGCGATGTTCTTTTTGATGTACACACACTCGTATCAGATTATTGACCATTTCTGGTACAGTGAGACCCGTTTTTTTATGACCCTGATTATGGGTGGGTCGATGGTCATTATTATGCTTCTGTATATGTTAAATATGTACAAAGAGAGAAACAAGAATATTATGATTTTGAGTCTAGGGGTTTTATTGATTGCAGGGGGGATTTGGCTAGTTCGAAGTCAAATAACAGTTACTGGTGTTGACTATATGGAAGGAATGATACCCCATCACTCTATAGCTATTTTAACTAGCGAACGTTCTAAAATAAAAGATGTCAGGGTAAGGAAACTTGCCGATGAAATCATCAAGGCGCAACGTAGGGAAATAATGGAAATGCAATGGTTAATCAATGACATCAAGGAAAATGGAATAGTGGAAACAGAAGAGGAGAGAAAGAATCGCCCAATTCCCAAATTTGAAGGTTCACTTACCGAGGAAACAAAGAATCTAAACGATTAAGAACTTAAGTATACATCATCGATTAAAAAAAGAAAAAGGATTTACCTTAAATAATCTTTCCAATTAGGGAAAGGCTTTAGAGGTTGAAAATCTTTTTTCTTTTAGAGGTTGATGAATTCAAAAAAATTGATTGCTAGCCTGCAAAAGATTCTTAACGAGAATGGTAGATTGATTTTTTCCCAAAAACTACATTTACTTTTAGAATATAACATTTGAGATTTTAAGTTATAGTTAATTTGAATGATGTGTATCCATCCGTCTAAGTACATCTTTTCTGAGAGCTCTGTAGTTCATAATTTAGCGGTCAAAATATAATCAAATGACCCAATCTTCAATTGCCTCAGAAATGCAAAAGCTGGTGACCAGCTATTATGAATCAGGACAAAGCCAATCTACTTTTGCCCGTGCCCACGGCATTAGCAAAGGAAAGTTATGCTATTGGATTCAGAAATTCCCCAGGAAACCTGCCGAAAAATCCACAAAAAGTAATTTTGTTCCCTTATCGGCCGCCCCTTCTTCTCAGCCGGAATCCTCCAGAAGTATGTATATCCGACTAAGTGATGGCGTAGAAATCGAAATCCCCCTATAATGTTTGCCTTAAGTAGTTCCCTGAAATACCAGCTATATGTTCCCCCAACCGATATGCGTAAAAGTTTTGATGGCCTATGCGGCCTGGTACTTGGAGAATTAGGGCACAGCCCCCAGGATGGTTCGGTCTATATCTTCATCAATAAATTACGCAATAAAGCGAAACTACTGCATTGGCAGTCCGGGGGCTTTGTGTTGTACTACAAGCGCCTGGAGGGTGGTACTTTTGAATTGCCAGAATACGATGAATCCGTGGGAGGGCTGCAGTTGGATTATACCCAACTGGTGATGCTCATCGACGGGGTAGCCATCACTAATATTACCCGGAGAAAACGCTATAAAAAAGCCCAATAAATGCTGGTATATTTTAACAAGGGTTGTATTTTAGCTACCCGATGACCTACCAGGAGCTACAAAAAGAAAACGAGCAACTTCGAGAGTCCAATGAAGTTTTTAAGGAGAAAATTTCCGCTTTGGAAGTGCAACTCGGGCAGCTCTATAAACTGATCCAGGGTTTTAAATCGGAACGTTTTATTCCAGAAATCCTAGAACAGCAATTATCGCTTTTTTCTGAAAAACAAGATGAAACAGGGCAAATAGCTGCACCTAAAGAAACAATCACCTATACCCGGGAAAAACAAAAACACCCGGGACGTGGTAGTTTGCCGGAACACCTTCCGGTGCGGGAAGTCATTCTTGAACCAGAAGAAGATGTAAACACGCTGAAAAAAATTGGCGAGGAAGTTAGTGAAACCCTGGAATACACCCCGGCCAGCTTAGTTAAAAGGCGTACCATTCGTCCTAAATATGCCAAAAAGGACGAGCCAGGGATATTGATTGCCCCACTTCCCACACGTCCTATCGAAAAATCTATTGCCGAGGCCTGTTTACTGGCTTATATCCTGGTAAGCAAGTATATTGACCACTTGCCCTTCTATCGCCAGATCCAACGTTTTAAACGAGAGTTTGGCTGGGAACCGGCCGCTAGCACTTTAAGTGACTGGATGTCGGGTTGTTGCCAGCTCCTGGAACCCCTCTACAACACCTTGAAGCAAAAAATCCTCGAAGATGGTTACATCCAGGCAGACGAGAGTCCGATCAAAGTATTGGATAATGATAAAAAAGGCAGCACACATCAAGGCTATCAATGGGTCTATCATGACCCCTTGCGAAAACTGGTGCTCTTTAATTACCGTAAAGGTCGCGGACAACACGGCCCCAAAGAATTCCTTGATGGATATAGCGGCTACATCCAATGCGATGGGTATACCGTTTATGACAAAATAGGAATGGACCCCGATATCACCATGGCGGGTTGTCTTGTGCATGCCAGGCGAAAATTTGTGGATGCCCGGGACCAGGATAAAGCAAGGGCCGAAAAAGCATTGGCATTATTTAGTGAAATTTATATCCACGAGCGAGCCATTAAAGAGGCAGCAGCCGGGGATGCGGATATGCGAAAAGAACTGAGATTACAAAAAGTGCTGCCACTATTAGAAGAAATCAAAACCTGGATCCAGGAAGAACAATTTAAGGTGTTGCCCAAAAGTGCCATGGGGAAAGCCATGACCTACTTCTTGAATCAATATCCTAAGTTCGAGGTGATCTTTGCAGATGGCAGGATCGAATTGGATAACAACCTTATTGAAAATACTATTCGCCCATTAGCTTTGGGCCGAAAAAACTTCTTGTTTGCAGGCTCTCACAAGGCTGCACAAGATGCAGCCATGCTATATTCTTTTTTTGGTAGCTGTAAAATGCAAGGTGTTAACCCGAAGCAGTGGTTAGAGGATACTCTGCAAAAAATACCTGATCATAATATCCAAAACCTAGAGGAATTATTGCCCGGCTACAAACAAGCTTAATACGGAATACCAAAAGAATTTTATACTAAAGTATAATTATGAATAAACTGACGTTTACAGCAAAGGACTATAGTGAAACCTCCGAATTAGCTGGGTTAATACGAAAAATAGACACTTCAGATGCGGAATATGTAGAGAGAATATCTGATGAAATATTTAAATATCAACCTTTTTTCTTAACCGTTGTTTTAGGATACCGAATGGATATTTCCTCGCAAGAGTTGGAGGAAATGATGAGAATTTATTTGCTGGTATGGGAATATTTTAAGTCAAATAAGAATCTTCCCAAAAAGAAAGTGACCCAAACCCAGTTTGAAGAAGTGCAAAGACGAAATATGTATATTCTCCATTATAGTGAGGGAGAGTCTGAAGAATCCCGAGATAAAATTTATACAGATGAATTGCAAAATCTCAACTCTAAATCTTTGTGGGCAGCTGTGCATTTTAGATATAATACCAGACCAGTATTAGTAAATATAGATTCAGAAATTAAAGGAATAATCCTTATAGATATTCTCAGCTTTATTCAGTGCTTTGAAACACAGTAGGGCTGTACCTAATATTAGTAGGGGGTTAGAAGGAAATCGGTATTCCTTAATCCTGAGGATTAGTCCACCCAAATATCACGTGTAGTTGCTCGGATGGATAC
>Ga0208014_1000366_pt1 | contig 20068 bp, 11 predicted proteins | sample 25_taG_FD_184099 | JGI IMG/M metagenome (GOLD analysis project Ga0208014, IMG submission 184099) | Marine viral communities from Cariaco Basin, Caribbean Sea - 25_WHOI_OMZ (SPAdes) (version 2) | ecosystem: Environmental > Aquatic > Marine > Oceanic | place: Caribbean Sea: Cariaco Basin...
CGCCGGAATAGGATTGAGGGTTACAAAAAACTTCTTTTAATAATCTCACCACATATTTTTGAAGTCACCCGATAAGAATATTGAAGAAAAATTTATTCTGATTTATTTACTTTCCAATACAGAAGTTATCTTTCAAGCAGGCCGCGACTTTCCCGGGTTTTGAGGTGTAAACTAGGTACAAACCTATTTCCAACATCTTAAAAGAAGTAACAAAATGTTGCCAAGTAATTAATACACAGAGGTTTTTGATTATAAATAAGTAAGAGTGGGTTTCTCAGCTAGTAGTTCTAAATTAAACCCTTTAAAAGGATCAAATCGAAAAACATCAAACTTGTTTCGATTCATCCTCAGACCGTAAATCCGTAATTTTTTTCTTTGATTTTCTGTGGAAAGCAATTCTATAAAATTTTTGTTTTTGCAATACCCTCTAGTTTTTTAGTGGTTCGAATTATTTTAATAAAAATTCTTTAGTGTAAAATATTTGCAGTCCCTACAAACTCATCCCTGCTCCATTATACTTTAACCAGTTAAGAGATTCGGAATAATTAGGAACTACTTTATCAACGGCATTCCAGAAAGCAGCAGTATGATTCATATGAATTAAATGTGCTAGTTCGTGTGCAACTATGTAATGCAATACATCTATGGGAGCCATGGCACACTTCCAGTGGAAATTGACATTGCCCTTTTTAGTACAAGAAGCCCATCTATTCTGAAGTTCCATAATTTTAAAATCAGATGCCTTAACCCCTAATCTATTCTCATAAATAGGCATAAGATTTTTTAATTTCATTTCTAATTTTTTCTTGTAAAAATCTATAAAAAAGGCCTCCCCATTCCTTACTTCACTTCTCCCCATAAAGAAGGTATTCTGTTTAAAAACGAGCTCTCCCAAAGTATCATCAACAAGTTTTAATCTGTAATTACGTCCTAAATATAAAAAGGATTGTCCGCTTACATATTCCCGAAGTACGTATCTCTCGTTGAGTTGTTCCCACTCCGCAAGGTTTTTATGAATCTGATAGCTTTTAGAGGTGAGTACTTCTTTTATGGTTTCATTTTCAAGGGAGTTTGGAACAAGTGCTGAAACACTCCCATCACGCTCTACAAAAATACTTACTGTTTTACGGTTACTTTTCTTTACCCTTATTTCAACTCCTTCTACTTCCATCACTCACCGGTTAGATCACTATGTCTTCTTCTAGCTAAATTCATTAATTCTAATGTCAAACTCTCACAAAGAGACTCGATTACCGCAATGCCGGAAAAATCTAATAAATCAGTTATGCTACCTTCTAAATTTCTAATTTCCGTGTCACGATCCTTCCAGAAATTCGGTTTATTTATTGCTTCCTGAAACTCTTCTACCAACTCTTTTATCAAGGGCTTTAAAGTTTCCTTTTCTTCTTGAGTAATTATATCCCCGTAAGCATTATAAACAATTAGATCAAAGAAAGGAAGCTCTTGTTCTGTAAGTCCTTTTTCCTGATTTTCTCCTTTACGCCCAAGATCCATATCATCTCTAAGAACAGTTAAGCTATCAACAATTAATTGCCAGTTGTCTTTATAACGCTCTAAGATTTCTTCCATCTTTTTTAAGAAACGTTTGTATAGAACTGGGTCTTTGTCAAGATTTACCTTTATATGTCTTCGCATTGCGTGTTCCATCTCACTTGCCTTCGTCTTTGGATTGTTACCAAGGCTGTTTACACCACTCATAAACTGGGGAGAAAGCAGACTCACAGGAGCGACTCTACTATCGATGCCTAAGGTTTCAAGATAGGTATCTATCATTTTTCTAACCTTTGGTTTCGCCCATTTTAAATCTAAAGAAGCATCCTTATAGCGATTTCTAATACGCACCAATAGATAACCGAAACGCTTGGCAGGAATATAATATTGATGTGCAATTTCTGAGTGAAAGAGTAAATCTAAACTATCAAAAAACGCTTTGAGATAGGTGTCAAACTGTGCCCTGAAGGGTACCGAAGCTGCCAATTCAATACAATCTTCTGCCAATTGAAATTCGATCTCTTTATCATTCATTTTTTGCTCAGCAAACTTTTTAAAATCTGCAATGCCTCTGTCTTCAAATAATTGAATCATTCTATTATAACGCGCCTCAAGTACCGGTATTTCCTGATCAATATCTTTAAAATACGCTAGTAATTCTTTTATATCTTCCTCGTCTTCAGCTCCCCAAATATTGAGTGCATCTTTTAAATGATTAGATACACCATAGTAATCAACAAGAATCCCGTGCTTTTTAGTGCCTTTGGTTCTATTTACCCTGGCAATCGCTTGTAATAAATCGTGCTCTCTTAAGCTTTTATCCAGATACATGACCTGAGCTATAGGAGCATCAAACCCTGTCAACAGTTTGTCACATACGCACAAAAATGCGACGCCCGTTTTAGGATTATAATATTGCCCGGAAGCATCTTTGGTATAGTCAAAGTCCTTTTTGAAATTATCTACGGCTTTGTATTCCTTAGCTTTATTTCTGGCTTCACTAATAAAGCCTTGCTCATTATTATCCTGTTTTGTTACAACAGTACAAGCTATTAGAAATTCAATCTGCTCTACAAGTTCTTGATCTGGTTCTTTCTTACTCTGTTCTTCTGCTAATCGTTCTTGAATTGCTATTTCTATCAGACGCTGGTATCTTGCTGCCGCAAGGATAGAACTTGCTACAACCATTGCTTTATACCCATTGGGTAGAATATCATTAATATAATGATCTACCAGATTTACAGCGATTTTTTTAAGTCGATCCATATTTTCCAGATACGCTTGCATAGTGCCGTAACGTTTCTGAATTTCTGTTTTTTCCTCTTCGGTTTGATCTCTAAAGACATCCTCAAATTCAGCATCAAAAGCTGATTTTGATTTGATGTTGTCTTTACTCGTTTTTCCTATATAAATAATGTCAAGAGTAGCACGGTCGTCTACTGCTTCCCTGATTTTATAGGTATCAATAAATTCACCTGTACCTCCAAAACGCTCGTGCGTTTTTTGCTTGTGCCTCTCGGTTAACAAAGGTGTACCTGTAAATGCAATCTTCGCTGCATTAGGAAATGCTGCAAATAAATTGTCTCCCATATCACCGCCTTGTGAGCGGTGCGCTTCATCAATTAAAATAAGTATGCGCTCACTTCTATTGACAACTTCAAAGGGTTTAAATTCTGGCACTTCTCCTTCTTTTACAAAAGCTTGTATTAACGCTTTGCTATGCTTCAGCTCCTCCTGTACAAACTTGTGTATCATTACCATATTGAGATCTGAAGAGTCATTACTCAGTTTTGGCACTAATTCTTTTCTGGCTTTTACAACATTACTCTCTTTAAACTCATTGGTCAATTTCGCCGTGTTAGAAAGCTGACTTTCCAAGTCAATTCTATCTACGGTCATAATGACCTTTAAGTCTTTAAGATCCTTTTGAGAGCGTAATTTTCTCACGAGAAAAACCATAGTCAAAGATTTTCCCGAACCTTGTGTATGCCAAACAACACCAGAACGTTCCTGACCAGAATCGCCTTCTCGTAAACGATCTAAAATTTTACCTACAGCACGGTATTGTTGATAGCGACATACGACCTTGATGAGTATTCCTTCTTTAATTTCCATGAAAATGGAAAAATGTCTCAGTACATCAATGAGTATTTCTTTGTTTAGCAATCCTGCTATAACAACCTCCTGACGCACTTTAGGAACGTTGGTTAATCCATTCGCTCCATAACGCACTGTTTCTTCTTCAGCATAATTTTCAATGTCAAAAGAGCGGTAAATTTCCGGAAAGATGTCTTTCCAATTTAGGTAATATTCGTAGGTGCCTGTAATGGTACCTATACGAGCTTCTTCGCCGTGCGTTGCGATACACAACAAATTGTAATGAAACAAGCGCTCTTCCCCTTCTTTAGTACCGAAATCATCTTCACGCGTATTTGCATAGCGCATAATCTGATCGATACTGCTTGACAAAGGATCTGCTACGCCAACATCTTTACATTCAACCACACCAAAGGGCAAGCCGTTTACAAAAAGTACAATATCTGGTATAATCCCTTCACGCGGACCACCCGGGGTAACCACCCTGAATTGATTGATGGCAGTGAACGTATTATTCTCCCAATGCTCAAAATCTATAATTTTAACCAAAGCATCTTGTTCTCCCGTAATTTCGTTTTGAGTTACTGTTGTTTTGGTCGTACCTACTAAACGGTCAAAAACCTCTTTGTTTGCTTCAAGTAGGGAAAGCCCGGACTTTTCTGTAGTAATAACCGTGGTGTATATATCCTCACATTGCTTTAGCGTAAGCCAAGGATTTATAGTGCTAATGGTATCAAGAAAGGTTCGCTTTAACGTAACTTCTTTAAAACTTGATCTTAAACTAACCGAGGGATCTTTAGGAATACCAAAACTTCCCTGGTCTATAACATCCCAACCTATTTGTTTAAGCTTTTCTAAAAAAGGTTTTTCTACGTTTGCGTATTCTGCCATTTAAAATGCCTTATTAATTAATTCATCTATTTCTTTAATTGAAATACTACCTCTTAAAGAACCATCCGCTAATGCTTGAACATTATCCCTGCTAATAACCAGTGTTCCATTTGCCCCCCCACCATCTTCTAATGGCTGTATATCATTATTTATATACCATTTCTTTTTTTCTTCCCAGCGGGCTAAATATTCTGGCACATGAAGCATCCCACAATGTTCCCAATAGAATACCTCGCCAGTATCGTCATTTTCAATTGTAAAATCAGGTAGTTTTTCAACATCATTAATTACAAGTTTTTCTTCATATCTCACATCTAGCCCTTTGTCCAAAAGCCTTTGGTAAATAACTAATTCACTTTTGGACCTTACAAGAGTACCGTCTGAAGCTTGATGAATTAAGTTTTTCTCTAGATAATTACCTTTAACTTCAACTATTTCTGGATTCTTAAAAAGATTTGTAATCCTCTTTAATGCATCTGAATTTATTGGAGAAGCTAATTCTTTGATATCAAAGACATCTCCTTGAAACAAGACTATCACCTTATCTTTCTGTCTTGTTAATGCTGTATAAAGTAATTCTCTTGACAACAGTAAGCACGGGTTGGGAATTACTAGAAATACCTTACCGAATTGACTTCCTTGAGATTTATGGATAGTTAATGCATATGCTAAATCTAAAGGTGGCAATCTTTCCTCTCCAAATTCATTTTTATAAAAAGAATACTGATACCCTAATTGCGTACTAAATTCAACAGCCAAATTAGAACGCCCTTTTTGACCTTTGTTTTTTCTCCACCCAGTTACTATACCTATTTCTCCATTAGCGATATAGTTCAATGCTTTATCGTTTTTAGGATAAACAGTTTTGGTAGAGCGCTTAGTGTTAGATACATTAATAACTTTATCACCATAAACCAATTGGTTTGCTCCATATGGAGGTGGTAGTTTAGATCGAAAATCACTAACTTTCTCAATAGTGACAGACCTAAACCACTCGTGAATTCTGCGGTTTAACATTACGCGACCAAAAATCTTATCATTAATTGGGGTTAGTAATTGCCATTCTTCTATTTTTTTTGCTGCTTCATTTCTATTAAACCATCCATCTTCATTTGCCCCTATAGTCCTATTAAACCTTTTTACGTTAGAAATTTCTTTTAAATCTAATTCCTCAACTATTACGCGTTCGAGCAGCCTTTCGAAATCGGACTCATTTTGCCATTTCTCAACACGAAGATATTTACCGTCTGGTTGTGTAATTATTTTATTGAGAATACTGTCAGCTCCAGGTTCCATCTCCCCATCACCAAACCACTCAGCCAATTGTAAATCTTCTCTATTTGCTCCGCCTTGTCTTCTTTTAATCGTTAGTTCGGTATAACCCACAGCAATTTTTGGGAATGAATTTGCTATCTCTGCAGTTCGCAAAAAATTGATAATATCAATAAATGGTCTTCCCGCGCCTATGGGTGGCAATTGTCTGTGGTCACCTACAAGTATTATTCGTTTTGCACCTTTTAAACAATCTATGGTTGTGGCAAGCATTAATTCGGTAAGCATTGAGGCTTCGTCTAAAATTACAGTCTCGTATTTAGATTCACATTTAAGTTCGCTGAATTTGTACTGAAATGTTGCGCCATCATAACGCTTATACTTTGATAGGAACTGTGCGAGTGTTTTCGTAGTGACATCAATATCCTTAGCCACTTCCTGCATCCGCACTCTTGCTTTTCCGGTTGGTGCCAATAATAGAACACCATTATCCAAAATCTCCGGTTGCCCTGCAAGTATGGCAAGTAGAGTAGTTTTCCCTGTACCGGCAGGGCCAATAAGCAATGAGAATCTTGAAGCTGCCAATTCGCGTAAACTCGCTACTTTTTCCTCCCGTGCCTTTTTCTCTTTAGAATCTATTATTACTTTCTTGTTCTTATCTAATTCTTTATCAAGCAATTTTTCCCAATCACAAGAAACATTTAATCTTGTGGCTTTTATCCTAGCTTCGATTTTTGATGAAATTACATCTTTACTCTGTGCAAATTTATCTAATTGATAGGCTGGACTTTCATCTGCCATTGACACAACCTTAATTTTATCATCAAATGATTTCTCCGCCATTTGTAGAAAATCTCCATTTATTGGACAGGTTGGGACAAGTGGTAACTCCCTAATTTCATTCACTAAATTTTTACGCGATTGAAGTGTATGTCCAAATAAGGCAGCATTGTCAAGTTGATTGATTACAATTGCCCTAATTCGTCCAGCTTCAAAAGGGTCTTCGTATTTAGATTCATTGGGTAGTAAATGTTCACCTTTTATTTTTGAATACAATCCTAAATCGATGGTATTGATTGCAACGGCGTCATTTCTCAATCGTAAATCCTCAAATATTAAATAGGGGTTCTTTAAATATTCAGCATCTTTTCGTGTAGCATTAATGGCTGCTCTTTCCTCTTGAACATATATTAGTGTTGCTTGTTCTTTTGTAATATCTATGCGTGATAGCAATTGCATTAAAGCTAGCCGCTCACTTTTTCTCTGTTTTAAATCATTATATAAATCACGAATGCTTTTCGGGATTAATCTTTGTACACCCAAAGAAAAATCATCTTTACGTTCGAAGCATTTCTCTAAAAACAACCACGGATTTTTTGTGCTATCATTTAGTTTATTGATTACTGCTGAAGCTGCAAAATGTCCTTTCTCTGCACCAAAAGCCTGTAATGCAGAGCCCATCCCTGGATACAAACCACGCAGGATTTCTAAGTTTGCAATCTCATCTTGAACCCATCTTATAGCATCATTTAGATTTATGCCAATTTGAAGCTTTTGGCTATTCTCTAATGATTTTATACAATCTGTAAGCACTCTAATTGCTGCATCATTACTTACGTGTTCTGCTGCATAAGAAAACTCAAACTGCTTATCATGAGGAACAATAACTGCTATATCTTCGGGATTAAATTCCGGATGTTCATTTTGAAATGCTAGCGCTTCATAATAGGGTAATAAAAATCCATTTTTATTGTCTTTTCGAATAGAATGCAAAATCATATGTTCCCAATATGCTGCACCAAATTGGTCATCAGAACCATTATAATTTTTACTTTCAATAATTTTATTGATGCGTCCAGCTCCTATTAAGACACGTCCTCTAGATTCTACAAATGGTACTTCTTTTGCGTAAAAGAAGACCAAAGAGGTTTCTTCTTTTAGGTGGCCAAAAAAAGTATTGAGTAGAGTTTTTTGATTATCACTTTGCTGAACCCAGGCATCGTTCCATTTCATTACAGGTTCCCGAGAGTCGTCATAATCTAAATCAAAATCTTCTGTAAGTCTTTTTGTATTTTCTTTGAGCATCCAATTGTAAGGAACTGCTGCTGCAGAAAATTTTGGGAATGTAACTTTAGTAGGTTCTAATCTGCCGTGTGTTTCTTTTGAATTATCTACATACGGATGTCTCAAAGTCTTTTGAAAACTAAATGGTGCCATAAAAGTAGCTCGCTCTCCAACGCAAACAGGATAATCTTTCTCTGTTAATGCTTCTATAGATGTCCCGCTTAATCTACTTTCCTTTTCATCATCCCTGTTTTTAGCACAGTTTTTTAGAATTAAGCAAGCTCCATTGTTTTTTGGAGCATTGCAGATTGTTCCATTCCATTGATTATCGTGCCAAGGAACACGAATGGAAAGATGCTTTAATGGTAGACTCTTATTGTATTCCATACGCTAATTTTCTGTTTTATTTAAAAGCCTCTCAACCCCAACAGCACCACTCAATAGATCCTGCATCAACCCAGCTTTTAATTGGCTATACTTTGCAAGCGTTTGTTGCTCAGTGTGGATTTTTTTGTCGATTTTCTTTAGTTTATCAACAACAGTATGTTGCTCAGTAATATTGGGTAATGGTACTGGATGCTTAGCTAAATCAGAGGTATTTATGTGTTTTATGGTAGAACCAATAAATAACTTTTCAAGGCCTTTAATACCTAAAGCTGAATTTAGATAATAGCTTATATAATTAGAATTAACTATATCTAAGCTAAATCGAGTGATGATTAATGCATGACAATTTGCCTCCCCAAAATCTTCGGGAATAACTGCTGAAGTACCTATATGTCCTGATTGCACTGTAAGCATATCACCAGCTTTTAAATTTGATTTTAACTTACTTTGATGAAATTCTTTTGTCACAAACCTTAAATCCCTAAAATCTAATCTATCTGCTCGTACGTTAGTTCCAAAAAGATATTTAATCCCATTTTCTTTATCGGTATAGAATGGAGTTGCTACACCAACAAAGCCATTTGTAACTAATGATGAATTTTTTGATATTTTTTCGACCTCCCACTCCCTAGGCACAAACCCCAACTCGGTCTTTTTATACAATTCTGGTGCATCTTTATAGCTTTGGCGTAAGTGTCCTGTGTTTACATCAATACCCCGAGTAAAAAGGTCGTGCAGCATTCCTTGTTTAAGAGCCTGGTATTTTGAGATGGCAGCCTCGGTTTGCTCCAATACCGTATCGCAAGTGCTTAAAATTTGAGCTATTTTTTTTTGTTGTGGAACTCCAAAATAATTGAATTTTAACTTATACAAGTTGCTTGCACTTACACTCGGAACACCAGTGGCTTCATTTAATTTCGATAAATCCGTATTTCTAAAATTGTAGAAAAGCCATTTTGGGTCAATTCCTTCTTTTGGTTTTATACAGAAGATAGTATCAACATTCCAAAAATCTCCATCAATAAATAATGGATTATTAATTGAACCCTTTCTTCCAGATAATATGGCAGGTCCTGTATTCAATTTCATAGAAGTGTAACCCATAATACCACCAGTTCCATAAATTGGAACTTCATCACCAACAGGATTTGCTTTATAATCCTTTCCGTAATTAATTACAGCTAAATCTTCCAAAGTTTTATTCATACCCCAATTCATTTAAAATCTCAACAGCTGTTCTTTCAATTGCTGTTAGTTTTTGCTTAAAATAGGCACGCTTAGAAGAAGAGTAAGATTCTTTAGTTCTGGTGTTTAGTACTGTTAATCTTGCCTTGTCCTGTAAAGCGTAAATAACATAATGTTCAATTGCCTGTATGCGCATGCGTTTATTTAAATGATCGTGTTCTTTAGAATCTTTCGGGCTATAATCATCTATCTTAAAAAAGGTGTATTTTAAGCTACTTTTCCTCAATTCCTGCTCTAATTCAAAAGCCGTTAACTCCTTATTGTTTAATACAGTTTTTTTGAAATATTTTATAATCTGGTTTTCTGTACTTGTTCCTTTTGCAAAATGACCACCTATTCTGTACAAGGGCGCTCTGGCAGAATGGTAATTATTATCCCCTGTTTGCCCTATATAAACAAACTCTTGTCTCTTATAGGTAATTCTTGCAACGTAGAGGTAATAACCAGAGCATAACCATTCCGGTTTTATTTCAATTTCAAAACTATTCATATCCCAATTCCATTAAAAAGTGATCTAGCTCATTAGCAGCTTTGTTACGCTCATCAATAATGGTAGTTAGTGTAGTCTCATATTTTACAAAGCGGGTTTCTAACTGTGCAATTAATTCCCGCTCGTAACGGTTTACATAGTCCATCACTGTGTCATACAAAATACTCTGCCAGCGTGCTAAAATGAGTCCTTTGGCTGCTTCAGGAGTAATGTTTTCTTTGGCTTTGGCTACCAACCCCTCTTTTATAGTTTTAATTTCGGCTATGGTCGCTTTACATTTCTTTAGTTCATTGGTAAGGGCAGTATGACTTGCGAGTTTCTTATCTATAATTAATTTATCTACTTCATACGTCTTCAATTCTAATTCTTTAATCACCAATTCTTTTTCTAATGATTCGCTCTTATCATTTGCCTTAATTCGTGCTTTCAAAGCACGTATCTCTTTTTTAGCTTCCCGTATTTCAGCATTGTGCTGTTTGAGCTGTTCTTTAAATTCCTTTAAACGGGCTGCAGGAAATACAGTAGCCTCGTCTTCATCAAAATCTTCATCTTCCAACGCATTTACTTCAACAAAAAGGGCTTCGAGTTCATCCCTTCGGCTCTCATTGTCTGCCAGTTCTTGCAACACCTCAGGAAATTGTGATTGTAAAATAGCCCCATCGGGTATCAACTCTGCATTCCAACCACTGGCAGCCACGCTTTTAAAATCGGTCTCCAGTGTATCCCAATAGCCGGCAAAGGCTCCTCTGCTTTTATGCGAATCCAGAATACCCAGCTTGCTAAAGTGTGCAGCCATACTCACTCCAAATTCTTTATGCAGTTCAAAAACGTTTTGCGTTTTAGGCAGCGCAATAAGTTGTGCTTCATTATTTACCCACCATTCCTGTATCCCCAGTTCGTATGCAATTCTCTTGTCTTTTAAGTCATCGTGATGCGTCACAAGCTCCTTAACAGCTTCTTTGTTTGCTACTGCTTCAGTAAAAGAAACATAGCCTTCACTTCGTGTTTTAAAAAGTGCTTTTCTAAGCTGTGGGTAGTTGTCCCAAAAAGGCTGCAGCGCATCTACTTCGTCTAAAGGCACACCGCCGTACAGATGCGCTTTTACGTCTTGCGGCTCTGCTGGTGGACTATTATCTACATACCTACGAATATTAAAATTGAACTCTTCTTTATCTAAGGTTTCCCGATCTACCAATTTGGCATAACCAGCGCTTTCCTCTTTGTATTTATAACTGTAGGTGATTTTTGCGATATCTTCCGGACGCAGTTTATTCTGGTTTTTACCTTCCTTGTACTCCCGGTCTGCATTGATAAATAAAACTTCTTTACGGGCAGCAGCGTCTTTTTTATTGATCACCAAGATGGAAGCCGGAATTCCTGTACCGTAAAATAACCCGGAAGGCAAGCCTATAACCGCTTCTAACAAACCACGTTCTACAAGCCATTTACGCATTGATTTTTCTTCGCTTCCGCGAAAAAGGACTCCATGTGGCATTACCACGGCCATACGACCGTTGCCTTTAAGCACGCTTATCATATGCTGCACAAACATAAAGTCGGCTTTCTTTTTCTTGGGCATCCAATACTGAAAGCGGTCTCTAAAATTTTTTATGTCGCTATAGTTATTTGAGAACGGCGGATTGGCAATGACGACATCAAAACACTTTAATTCTCCACCCACCTGATGTTGCGGGTCTGCAATGGTGTCTCCCTGTAAAATTTCTGAAGCATAAATATCGTGGAAAAGCATATTCATCTTACACAAAGACCAAGTAGTACCGTTAAGTTCCTGACCTGAGAAAAAGAGTTGGGACGTATCTCCATAACGTGCCTCAACATAATTTTTTGCTTCTATAAGCATCCCACCACTTCCACAAGTAGGGTCATAAATATGAGCATCTTTGGCAGGTTCTAAAAGATTAACCAACAACTTTACGACTTCGTTCGGCGTGTAAAATTCTCCTCCCTTTTTACCCGCGCTGTCTGCAAAATATTTAATCAAGTACTCATATGCAGCACCCAATAAGTCAGGAAACTCAAAACGGTCATCGGTTAGCGTAACCTTATTGAAATGCGTGATGAATTCGATTAGTTTCTCATCATTGAGCGCATTCTTACTTTTACCTATGGTTCGATTAAAGTTGACGTTAGTCAATACACCTGTAAGTTTATCTGGGTTGGCTTCTTCTAAAGCTTCTAGTGCTTTGTTGAGTGCATCACCAACGTCTTTCTTAAGGTGCAGCACTCCCTCGTTTACCGTTTGCCCAGCTTCATTTTTAGTTGGGTAATTCCATCGAGACCTAGGCGGCACAAAATAATCATAGTTAGAAGTACGCTCCAGTGCGTTGTTGATCTTTTCTTCAGAAAGTCCTTTGGCTAGTAATTCTTTTAGTCGGTTGGCTTTGTCCTGTTCAAACTTATCGGAAAGCCGTTTTAGGAAAAGCATTGCAAAGATGTATTCTTTAAATTCGCTGGCATCCATATTGCCTCGTAGTATGTCGCAGGCATCCATTAAAAATCCTTCAAGCCAGGATAGAGTAAGTTTTTTTGACATATTGTTTTTCGCGTTAGCGATTATTTTTTAAAGTTTGTGTTGAATAATTGATGTGTTTCTAGATCAATCCAAAATCCTTACTTATATCTCGCATCATTTTAGCGAGAGGTCTTTTTAACAAATCTTTCTCATCAGTATAATTTCCGACGATAAAACGGTTAATCATTTCGGTACTCAATGTTGTTTGGGTATTCTTTTCAAAGAACTTGATCAATTCCTTTTTACGATGACTATTATGATATAAAGCTTTTAAATAAGTTTCTGCTACAACATCATTAAACTGCTTGTACTGTGTCTCTGATTTAAAATCTTTCTTATAATTTTTTAGTTTAGTTTGAGAGGTTCGATCAAAAGCGTGAGAATTTCTTAGACTCAGTTTCAAATCAATCTCTTGTTCATTTTTATTTATATCTAATAGAAAGCGAACAAGACTTGCTTTATCAGCTTCATATTTTGCCATTTCATCAAGGCTGTCTACATAGGGGTGGATGTTTTCAGAAATCCTATATGGGTTGTTAGATTTGCTCATATTGCAACTTGCACAGCAGGGTATCAAATTATAGAGAGATAACGATAACCAAGGATATACACTCTTAGGGAAAAAATGATCTAAATGAAATAGCATTTTAGTCTTGCTAGCGTGCTCTACAGTTAAGGCATATTGGGTATTACAATAAACACATGATTTTATGCTTAATTCATTGGCTATCCATAAGGCTTTCTTACTGTCTCTAAATCCCTTATAATTGAAAATATCTCTAATTTCATTTCCTAATGCAGTCAACTTTTTTGTAGTAGTATTAAAAACTTTTTTATGATGTCCCAAAGCAACAAAATCATCTATCCTTTTTTGATGTTGGTGTGGCGCCTCCGTTATAATTGTTCCAAAGTTTTCAGCTATATATTTGACAACACCTCTTCTAGGATGATGCGGATTATCAATTAACCATTTTTCGAGTTTGTCGCTTGGCGATATATACTTACCGCTTGAGGTATTGATCTTCTTCAAATAATCATTAGCCAAGCGAGGAGATAATTCAATTTTAATCATCCTTTCTTTTATTTTGATTAGCCTCTAACTCATCAATTCTTTTTTGCATTTTTTTGATAAGTGGTTCCTCGAGTTTATCATTAAAAAGTCTTTCTAACTGCATCTTAATTAAAGGCTCTCCTATTAAATCAATTATAGTTTTAACTTTATTATTATATTCATCACTAAGCTTAGGGCTCTCAATTAGAATTCTTAATGCCTCTTCAATCTTTTGTTTGGCAAAATCTCCTATAGTTCCTTCCTCCATAAAAAAGGAATCTGATAATAATGTGTAGATATTAGCTCCAAAAGTTTTATCCCGTTCAACATTGGCAATTTTAGCACTACCAGTATTCTTGTCCTTTTTTAAGAAGATAATATGTTCTTTAGGAATATCAGATAAAACAAAAGGACTGTGGGTGGTAAGAATTAACTGTATATCACGATCTTCAAATAAATTTGATAAAAAGTCTATAGCCAATCCAAAATATCGTCGTTGCCATTCTGGATGTAAAGCAATCTCTCCCTCATCTAAAAAGATAACAATTCGGTCTCCTTTGACACCATACTGATCCTTTTCAGATTGGATAATCCTCTGTTTCGCCCAATAAAATCGAGAATAAAAATTGAGTAAGTTTTGTTCTCCAGAACTTAGTCGGTGGGAAAATTGATAATGAAAATTGAGTTCGCCGTTTAGTAAGTTTTTAGTCTTTGATATCAGCTTTCTAAAAATCAAGTTTAATTGAGTTTTAGAATTATCTAACTTAATATTTCCGAACAAATTAAATATCTCATACTCTTGTTTAAGATAGGACCCATAACTACCATCGCTTACTTCACGTGTAGATTCATCCCAAATTATATGATCCAGTAGTTCTGTTAGTACTTGCTTCAGTTCAACAAGCTTATCGGCATCATTTACATCTTTGAAATCGTCTTGGTCTTCATATATGTATTTTTGCAAAAAATCGATTTCAAAACTTATTTTATTCTGAAGTAAATATATACGGAAAAATGAAGTTAAGAAAAGTATTTTGAATGCTTCTATATGCTCTTGATGTGGTACACTATAAAGATTAGAAGTTCTGTCTTCTAATTTTTTTATTTCAAATTTTTTATAGAAATAATTATTTAAAATATGATTCTCTGTCTCGGATAAGAACTCAGCGTTGCTTTTTCTTCCAAGAGCTATTTCACTTTCATCTTCATATTCAAATAATGACAGGTTTAATAAATTGTTTTCAGTTTTATGATCAATTGAAATTGCCAAATCGGTAGGCATTCTTGCAATTAATTTGTTGATATTGGGATAGTTTAAAATCAATTCCGCCTCCCTCATTTTTTCATTAATATAAAAGGCACTCAATTTGTCCGTACCTCGCTCAACTCTATAAGAATACGTGTGGGTGTCGGCCAGTTTATGTTTTGGTGAATTATACACATCATTACTTACTAAATAATTAGTAGAAATATTTATTATATTATCACTCCCACTCCTCATTTCCAATATCCGAAAGTCAAAATTAGGATTGTAATAAATATATTTATTCTTCTCCATCTTATACCAATGGAACTCTCCATTCCCCTTATCTAATGGAGCATCTTTAAATTTTAGGATTTGATATCCCTTATGCTCTAATTCAGATTCATTTAAAAGTGATAAATCTTTTTGAATAAAAATTTTATCTTCAAGAACAATCATTCCCTGGCTGTGAATGTAAGTGGACAGGCCTCCATTTCTGGCGTGCGCAAGGTTGTAATTAAGGAATTCACTAAAGTTAGTTTTGCCCGAGCCATTTTTACCTACAATAGCCGTAATCCCTTTTATATTTTTAGAATAAAAATCAGCAGGAAGACTGATTTCTTTTTTTTTAATTTTTAATTTACCATCAATATATTCAAATGTTTCATCAGCACCACTATTGAGATTAAAACCTATTTCTTTGAGATTTTTATACTCCTTAATCCAGATATACTTTAGTTGCATGGTTTAACTATTTGAAAAGTCCTATTTTAAAAAATCTGTAAAATTTTCTCTGTTAATCACTTTTACCTCCGCATCATAAGCTTCTGTAAAAGTCTTCGGAACCTTTACTTTACTTTTTGGGTTCCATTTGATTTCAAAACCTTTTAATGCTCCAGCTTCCTCTTCAACGTAATCAACTTCCTGCTGCTGTACCGTTCTCCAGAAATACCCTTTGGCTAATGAACCATTATAGGCATTGTACTTTAAACGTTCGGCTATTAAAAAATTCTCCCATAGATTACCCTTATCCTGGCGAATTTCCATCGGACTTAAATCACCAATTATCATATTTCTAACCCCCGTATCATAGAAATAGATTTTCTGGTTTGTTTTTATTTCGTTTCGTAAGTTTTTACTAAAACTGGGAAGTTTAAATATGACATATGCCTGGCACAGCAAATCAATATAAGTAGCTACTGTTTTTTTATCAATTCCTAACAATTGTGCCAGCTCATTATAACTTACTTCACTACCTATTTGGAAAGCTAAGGCTCGTAATAACTTTTCTAAAACTTCAGGTTTTCGAATACCTCCGTAACTCAGAATATCTTTATATAAATAACTGTCGGTTAGTTGTTTTAGAATTTCCTTTTCTTCCCCGAAATTATTGATAACATCCGGATACATTCCGTAAATTATCCTCAATTCTAATTGTTGCTCAGCTTTAAGAAATCCTACATTTGATTCAAATTCTCCCCAGGAAATAGGGTATAACTGATATTCCCATTTTCTACCGGTAAGGGGTTCTTGGGTTTGAGTATTCAACTCAAATGCAGATGAGCCACTCACCAACAATTGAACGTTCTTTAATTGGTCTGTAATAAGCTTGAGAGTAAGTCCTATGTTATCAATACGCTGGGCTTCGTCTATGAAGACAACATTGGAGTTTCCAATTATATTTTTGAGTTGTTCTAAGTTAGGATTTGAAAGTAATTTCCTCACTGTAGGATCATCACCATTCAAAAAGAGATATTCTTTTTCTTTTAATAATTTATTGAAAAGTGTAGTTTTACCGACCTGTCTCGGTCCAATCAAAAGAATCGCTTTGCCTGTACCAAACCGATTCCTTATCTTCTCTTCTAAATCTCTTTTAATCATATTCAGGGATTGTATTCCCCAAATATAATGTTTTTTAGAGAACGTATTCCCCGAAAAATATATTTTTTATATGGAGTATAGAAAAATTGATTATTAGGATATATAATGGCTATGTTCTTCTCACTTTCTTACAAGCATTTTTCCATTACTTATTCTACCTAGAACCTCCGAACCATCTTTAGAAAGAACAAATGTCTCGGTTCTTTCCTGCCTAGTATTTAATTTAGGATTGAAATATGAAAATTTAGCAATTGCTTTTTTAACTAAGAGTTCATTTTTATCAAGACCTTCATATTTCTCTAATGTCGCTGCTTTTTCTTTTTGTATCTTTTCTAGTGATACCTCAGTTTTCCTAAGACCCCTTTCATATAATGTAATTAGGGATTTATTTGCTGATAGCTTTGCAAGATTATCAATGTTTGAATGATCCAGTGAATCGTTTTGATTTGATGTATCTTGTATGTTTGCCTGAAAACCCTCCATTGATTCTAGGCTTTATATGATTTCATCCTTTTTTCAATTTCCTTGATGGTATTTTAAATTTTCGTTAAATAGAACTAAATTTTTTCTCCAGAGCTTCGCGTTCTGTAGTGTTAGCTTGCCACTCCTGGTCCTTTAGTTTTTTACTTTTAACCAATTTTTGATACTTCAATACCGTGGGATGTGATGTTGATTAATTCGATCGTTCTGGTAATCAGATTCTATGAAGCTAATAAATCAGCCAAGTTTTTAGCCATAATAATCATTAAATGATCATTATTCAGATTGGTTAATTCACTAATGTAACACGAGTATTTAGGACTTCCATAGATATACTATAGATTTAAATCAATACTTTCATCAATGATAACCATTTACAAATATTTTATTCATTCCAATTTAAATAGGCCAGTCTCGTTTTAACCTCATGGATTTTAATCTATGTTTTGATTTTATTTAAACTAAAATATGATTGAAAAGCCTGATTGAGCAGCTGGAAATAAGGAACCTGTTCTTTTCTCAATTTTTTTTCATGATCGGTTATACCCATAGTCCATTCTAATTCATCATCCATTGTTCCTATTTCTTCAGCTCTACCCACAATCGAATAATTGGCACTGTAGCGGGAAATACTATAGGAAATTTGCAGATCTAGTTCAGGATTTACATACCTTTCTGGAACTTTGGTATCTGACTTGAACCCGTTTCTTTTATATTCACTTACCATCAAGACATTTCCTATTCTTTCTTGCCACCAATAGTTGGAAGAGTTAATTTCGGTTACTGGAAACCGTTCTATTGTTTTTTTAAGAGCCATTTCAAGACCATGACGGCCACCACAAATTTTTATAAGGATATCCATTATTAAAAATATTGGAGTATAACTGTTGTGAATTCTAGAATGTGAAATAGTACCCATTTGTATTACATAAGACCCGGGATCAAATTCTGATTTCAAAAAATTAATAAGCATTCTCATATTAATACCATTGGATAATATAAAATACTTAAGTATAAATGAAAGCTCATGATTTGCATAACCAGTGCTCCTGTCTTCAAGCTGTCTTTTTAATTCTTTATTCGTTGTTTTTATGTCAAGAAAGAATTTGTCAAGGCTATCAACAATTACATCCCTGAAATGATAATAAAATATTTCAGTAGAGTAAAATTTATCTATGTAGCCATTAAAATCGATATCAGTTCCATATTTATTATGAAAAATTCCACGGATATTATCTACATCACAGATTAAAACTACTTTATCAAAATCAAATTTGTTTTGTTCTCCATGGGAATCAAAATGTGCCGAAAAAACATTCAAAATTCTAAATATATGGTCGGGGTCAATCCTGTCTAGGTCATCGATTACCAACACAATTTGTTTCTGTTTATTCTCTTCTTTTAATAATAGGACCAGATGATTAATAAGAATTGTAATATTATTTTCTTCCTTTATGGAACCTTTCTTTTCATAGAAGGTTTCCACGAAGTTTAGAAGTTCAGCTTTTTCATCAATATCAAACTTTTCCTTTTCCTCCTCAATTTTATCTGCCAAGGATAGAGTGGAGGAAACGATGGCATCGAGATTATGCTCTAATTTGGATAAATTCTCCACCAGTAGACGAATAGTCTTTTTATAATTACTCATTAAGTAAAACTCACTTATGAGCTCCCTGTCAAACTCCATTTTTTCAAATGGCAAATTTTGTGAGAAGAGTTGGAAAGCGATATCGAATTTTATTAATTCAAAAATATCTTCATTTTGGGAAACAGAATAGTTTACAGGATTTAAATTGATCGCTATATAATTATTCTTCTTTATTTCGAAAAACTGATTAATAAAATAAGATTTACCTATTCCGAAAATGCCAGATAAAATAGTTCGATTATTATCTTCTAAACTAATGTGGTGATGGAATCTATCGGCTTCTACAGTTACATCAAGTTTATCAAATGCCATAAATTAAGATTTTTTATTTATTTCTGTCCTAATAAGCTCTTCCACTGAAACATATTTCGATAAAGCTAAGAGCTTATTCTTTCAAAAATTCCATTATATTTCTTTGAACAACAGCGGATCCAATTAATTTAATTTTGTGGGAGATTATTAACGAAAGATACCAAAAGCTGCGGAATTGGACAGAGCTTAAATTCAACCTTATTAGTTGTTGAAGTGTATCGAAATAAGGTTTAAGTAATTCATTTATTAAAAGATAAAATTCAACAGTAATTCTTCGCAGTTAAGCCGAGCTAAAATTGCTTTCGTACACTCCTCTAGATTAAGGAAGTTGCTTTGCTATAGAACTTACTTGCTTCTGCAATAAATACTGCATCTTTTTGCATGTTTTGCGAATTTTTAAAAATAGACTGATACAAACTGTGGGATTGATGGGCAGAAAGTGTAATAAAGTTTTTATTCATCACCTGTAGCTTTCCGTATTCTCAGTTACGGTTCGCGCCTTCTCCTCAGGCTCACCAACTGTAACTTGTTTGCTCCGTTCATTGACAAAGGAAGAAGTCAGTTTCTCAATGCTGATGGTTCTTCTCTAAGATCCCGGCTTTCCAAAGAGAGTGAAACATCATTATATATCCTAATAGCTTCATCTTTATCCAGCTTCGTATTTAGCCTTACAATATTTTCGTAAAAAACATCAGTGAAAATATTGATATCAGAATCCCAAACCGCTTCTTTGAGAGAAATATACTTATTGGATATTCAGGACTAAGCTGACCCCTCTGAAGATCACCTTTTAGGTATCTGTCATTCCGGCGGATGCTGACCCCTTTAGAAAATAAAAAAAGCTGGCTGGAAAAATTATTCAGGAGCATGTTGACCCCTCTGTGAATTTATTCCGGAGCATATTGACCCCCCAGCTTTTTGTATTGGTTTTGGTTTATTTGATGGATACCATCAAAAGATAA
>Ga0208014_1000367_pt1 | contig 20037 bp, 21 predicted proteins | sample 25_taG_FD_184099 | JGI IMG/M metagenome (GOLD analysis project Ga0208014, IMG submission 184099) | Marine viral communities from Cariaco Basin, Caribbean Sea - 25_WHOI_OMZ (SPAdes) (version 2) | ecosystem: Environmental > Aquatic > Marine > Oceanic | place: Caribbean Sea: Cariaco Basin...
GAGAAATTCGGTTTTAAAAATATTGATCTAAAAATTGGTGAATTTCAGCACTATTTACCTGATTTTATAAATTCGGAAAAATTCGATTTAATTTACTTCGACGGTAATCATCAAAAAGCCGCTACCCTTCAGTATTTCGAAATATTGCTACCCACAGCGCATAATGATTCGGTTTTTATTTTTGACGATATTCACCTTTCCGAAGGAATGGAAGAGGCCTGGAAAGAAATTAAGAAACATCCTAAAGTGCAGGTGACGATCGACACTTTTTATTTAGGCCTGGTGTTCTTCCGCAGGGAACAGGCAAAACAAGATTTTAAAATTAGATTGTAACAAAAACCAAATCCCTGCGTCATATTCATATAAACTGGTTTTCTATGAGCAAGAAGGTTATCGAAATTAGAAATATTATTCGAAATTTCCCTTTAGGGCAAGAAATTGTAAAAGTGCTTAAAGGTATCGATCTGGATATTGATCGTGGTGAATATGTAGCATTCATGGGGCCTTCGGGATCGGGAAAATCAACTTTAATGAACTTATTGGGTTGTTTGGATACGCCTACCGGCGGTTCCTATATCTTAAATGGAAAAGATGTAAGTAAAATGACCGATAGTGAACTGGCGGAAGTACGGAACAAAGAAATTGGGTTTGTATTCCAGACCTTTAACTTGCTACCAAGAACCACTGCTTTAGATAATGTCGCGCTTCCCATGATTTATGCCGGTGCCTCTAAAGCCGACCGTAAAAAAAGGGCTGAAGAAGTTTTAACAAATGTGGGGCTCGGCGATCGTATGGACCATAAACCCAATCAACTTTCAGGAGGACAACGGCAACGTGTAGCTGTGGGACGGGCTTTGGTCAATAAACCTTCGATAATTCTTGCCGATGAACCAACGGGAAACCTGGACTCTAAAACCTCTGTAGAAATCATGAATCTTTTTGATGAAATCCACGCCGCGGGGAATACCGTTATTTTAGTTACGCACGAAGAAGATATTGCAGAACATGCTCATAGGATTATTCGCTTACGTGACGGAATTATTGAAAGTGATACCAGGAAAGAAGTAGTGAGTAGTGAGTAGTGAGTAGTGAGTAGTGAGTAGTGAGTAGTGAAAGATCGAAAATCAAATATTTAAAGCACGCTTTATTTAAAATAATTTTCAACTTTCCAACTTTATAACTTTATAACTTTAAACTTTCAACTTCTTAAACAACCTCATCCCCTCATCTACTCGATAATTTCTAGCGTATTTTTCATACTTCAATTCAAACTGAACAAACTAACAGCTGATACTTACCGCTATTCGCTTTAAAGAAAAATCTTAACTTTGTATGTATAACGTAGAATCTTAAGCTTGTGTTCGATTTAGATCAGGAAACCTATATTTATCTTATCATCATTGCTATTGGATTGCTGGTATTTTCAATGGGTGCCAAGCAGCGAAAAAAAAGACGTAGCGAAAATCTGGATTTTCGAAGAAGATATCAGGCCCGCAAAAAAGAAGAAGAAAAAGAAAAAGAAACCAACTGAGTGGTGGCTAAACTTTGTAATTTCGCTTTTCAATGCTCTTTTGAAAAAATTACCGAATGAAAATTTATACAAAAACAGGAGATAAAGGCACTACTGCTTTATTTGGTGGTACCCGCGTCCCTAAACATCATATACGTATTGAAAGCTACGGAACCGTAGATGAACTTAACGCTCATATTGGGCTTATTAGGGATCAGAAAATCGACGACAATACGGCTAAAGTTCTACTTGATATTCAACATAAACTGTTTACTATTGGCGCTATACTGGCCACCGATCCAGAAAAGGCAACACTAAAAAATGGTAAATCCAGGCTAAACATTCCGCGTATCTCTGAAGAGGATATCCATTTACTGGAAACTGAAATGGATAGAATGAATGAAGAACTGCCTGAAATGACTCATTTCATATTACCGGGAGGGCATCAAAGCGTGTCATTCTGTCACATAGCCAGATGCGTTTGTAGGCGTGCAGAGCGCTTAAGTACAGCATTATATAATCAGGAAGCATTTGATGAAGAGGTTTTAAAATACTTAAACCGACTCTCTGACTACCTCTTTGTACTGGCACGACTATTGACTAAACAACTGCAAGCTGAAGAAATTAAATGGATTCCTGAAAATTCATAAAAATCAGCAACATTAAAAACCTCTGGGGCGAGCGCACGATGTATTAATCAGAAAATATTTTGATACTTTCGAGACCGTATATAAAAATTAAAATCTCTATGAGGGATTAAATGTAAAAGATTGCTGTATTTGCTAGGCTTTTAAGCGCTTTTGCTTATGTTCTTAACTATATTGAATAAAAAGCAGACTTTTTTCTTGGGTATTTCAGTAAAAAAATTATTTTTGCAGAAATTAAAAACCCGATTAACTAATGTACTGGACTTTAGAATTAGCATCTTATTTAAGTGATGCACCATGGCCGGCCACCAAAGATGAGTTAATTGATTACGCCATTAGAACCGGAGCACCACTAGAGGTAGTTGAAAACCTACAGGCCATTGAAGATGAAGGTGACTCTTATGATTCTATCGAAGAAATATGGCCCGATTATCCAACAGATGATGATTATCTGTGGAATGAAGATGAATATTAAATCACATTTGTACGCATAAAGTTAAAAGTCTCATTTATTAATGAGGCTTTTTTTTTGCTTACCTTTGAACCCGTAATAATAGAAAAACTATGAGTTTTTTAGAATCTGTATTAAAAGTATTTGTTGGCGACAAATCCAAAAAGGACGTCAAAGAAATACAACCTATTGTAAATAAAATTAAAGCGCTCGAAGCAGATTTTGAAGCATTGAGTTTAGACGAGCTTCGCGCTAAGACTACACATTTTAAATCAAAAATATCAGAAGCTTTAAAAGATGTAAATCAACAGATTGAAAATCTTGAAAAAGAAGCCGAAGAATCTGATGATATTACACGTAAAGAAGATATCTACGCCGAAATCGACGGACTTAAAGATAAGGCCTACGAAATTTCAGAAGGTGTTTTAAACGAAATTCTACCAGAAGCATTTGCTACCGTAAAGGAAACGGCAAAACGTTTTGCTGCCAATCCAACTTTAGAGGTTACCGCTTCTGCTTATGATCGCGAGATTTCCGCAGAAAAAGATTACGTTACCCTGGATGGTGATAAAGCGATTTGGAACAACTCCTGGGATGCAGCCGGTAAACCGGTAACCTGGGATATGGTTCATTATGATGTGCAGCTTATTGGTGGTGTGGCAATGCACCAGGGTAAAATTGCAGAGATGCAAACCGGGGAAGGTAAAACTCTTGTTGCAACCCTTCCTGTTTACTTAAACGCGCTTACCGGGAAAGGGGTTCACCTGGTAACGGTTAACGATTATCTGGCAAAACGTGATAGTGCCTGGATGGCACCCATATTCGAGTTTCACGGCCTAAGTGTAGATTGTATTGACTATCACCGCCCTAACTCGGCTTCCCGCAGAAAAGCTTATAATGCAGATATCACCTACGGAACCAACAACGAATTTGGTTTTGATTACCTAAGGGATAATATGTCGCACGCTCCAGACGATCTGGTACAACGTCCACATAATTATGCGATTGTCGATGAGGTCGATTCGGTTTTAATTGATGATGCCCGTACACCGCTTATTATTTCGGGACCTATTCCTAAAGGAAACATACATGAATTTGATCAGCTAAAACCAGCTGTTTCGAATATCTATGAAATTCAACGTAAAAAGGCTACAGAATTTCTTCAGGCAGCTAAAAAATTAATTACCGAAGGTGACCTAAAAGAAGGCGGACTTCAACTATTACGGGCTTACAGAGCACTCCCAAAGAATAAAGCCTTAATAAAATATTTGAGCCAGGAAGGTATAAAACAAATTCTTCAAAAAACTGAGAATCATTACATGCAGGATAACAACCGGGAAATGCCTAAGGTTGATGCCGAATTGTACTTTACCATTGAAGAAAAAAATAACCAGATCGATCTTACCGATAAAGGTATTGAATATCTTTCTGGACAGGATGATCCCAATTTCTTTGTCATGCCAGAAATTGGTATGGAAATCGCCAAAATCGAAAACGAGGGTCTTTCTAAAGAAGAAGAAGCAGAGAAGAAAGAAGAACTTTTCCGTGATTACAGCGTAAAAAGTGAACGTATTCATACACTACGTCAGCTTTTAAAAGCTTACACCTTATTCGAAAAAGATACCGAGTATGTGGTGATGGACAATAAGGTAAAAATCGTAGACGAGCAAACCGGCCGTATTATGGACGGGCGTCGTTATAGCGATGGCTTACACCAGGCAATTGAAGCAAAAGAAAACGTAAAGATTGAAGATGCTACCCAAACTTTTGCTACAGTAACCCTTCAGAATTACTTTAGAATGTACCGTAAACTTTCGGGGATGACAGGTACCGCGGTTACTGAGGCTGGTGAATTCTGGGAAATCTATAAATTAGACGTTGTTGAAATTCCAACAAACCGACCAATTGCCAGAAACGATAAAGACGATCTTGTTTACAAAACAAAACGTGAAAAATATAACGCAGTAATCGATCATGTAACCGACCTTTCTAAAGCAGGAAGACCGGTACTAATTGGTACCACTTCTGTAGAAATTTCTGAGCTTTTAAGTAGGATGCTTAAACTTAGAAATGTACCTCACAATGTATTAAATGCAAAATTACATAAGAAGGAGGCCGATATTGTTGCTGAAGCAGGTAAAGGTGGTATCGTAACCATCGCCACTAACATGGCAGGTCGTGGTACTGATATTAAACTTTCTAAAGAAGTAAAAGAAGCCGGTGGTTTAGCGATTATTGGTACAGAACGTCATGATTCCCGTCGTGTAGACCGCCAGTTAAGAGGTCGTGCCGGTAGACAGGGAGATCCGGGTAGTTCTCAGTTCTATGTTTCTTTAGAAGATAACTTAATGCGCTTGTTTGGTTCTGAAAGAATAGCCAAACTTATGGATCGTATGGGACTGGAAGAAGGCGAAGTGATCCAGCATGGTATGATCTCTAAATCTATTGAAAGGGCTCAGAAAAAAGTTGAAGAAAACAACTTTGGTATTCGTAAACGTCTTTTAGAGTATGATGATGTAATGAATGCCCAACGTGAGGTAATTTATAAAAGACGTTACCATGCTTTATTTGGTGAGCGTTTACGTGTAGACCTTGCGAATATGATATTCGATATTTCTGAATTAATTTCTGAAACCAACAAGCAAGCGAATGATTATAAGAATTTCGAATTCGAATTGATTCGTTATTTCTCTATGAGTTCTCCGGTTTCTGAAGCTGACTTTGGAAAAATGAATGTTCAAAAAATTACCGCTGAAGTTTATAAAGCTGCCTACGAGCATTATCGTGAAAAAGTGAAGCATAGTGCTGCCAGAGCATATCCTGTAATCGAACAGGTGTACGAAGACGAAACGAATAACTTCGAGCGTATATCTGTACCTTTTTCTGACGGTCAGAAAACGCTCCAGGTAGTTACTAATCTTGAAAAAGCTTACGAAACCAAAGGCGAACAGCTAATAAAAGATTTCGAGAAAAATATCACCTTGGCCATTATCGATGATGCCTGGAAAACGCACCTTCGTAAAATGGACGAGTTGAAGCAAAGTGTTCAGCTGGCTGTACACGAGCAAAAAGACCCTTTATTAATTTACAAATTCGAAGCATTTGAATTGTTTAAAGCCATGCTTGAAGATGTAAATCGTGATGTGATTGGCTTCTTGTTTAAAGGAGAAATCCCGGAAGGAAACATGACTAACATCCATGAGGCCAGAAAACGCCGTCAAGAAAAAATTGAAGCCTCTAAAGAAGAAATTCAGAATCTTGATGAGCGTGCGGCGCAAAGTCGTGCAGCAGGGAATGCTGCCAGTGGTGCACAACAACCTCAACGTCCTCAGGTAACCGAGACTATAGTTCGTGAACAACCAAAAATTGGTCGTAACGACAAAGTGGTAATAAAACATGTCACTAAAGGTGAAAACAAAACCGTAAAATATAAGCAAGCTATTCCATTAATCGAAAGTGGTGAATGGGTTGTGGTTAAAAAAGCTTAATATTTTAATTTACCAGATATTGAAAAGCTGTCTTTTAAAAGGCAGCTTTTTTTTATTTCATTTTTCGGTATTCGGTTAAAGGTTTAACCTTGTATTATACGGTTTTCAAATCATCTGTACTCATATCAATACATTATCTCATTTTCAATAATCCATTGTCCATTGAATTTATATAGCCTTGCTTCCTGACTCTTGAATATTAAGTATACAAAGGCTACAGTCTATATGCTAATAGCAAGGCTTAAAACTAAAATTTCATCTTTACTCACCAGTCTTAAAAATGCTTTCTTATTTTTGCTACTCTAAAAGGTTGACCAACGAATGAAAAAATTTAATGTTGAAGTAAAATGGGGAGTCACTTTTGTGATCGCCCAACTCATCTGGATTGCTTTCGAAAAAATAATGGGATGGCATGATGAGCATATCGACGTACAGGGTGTCTATTCTTTATTTTTCGCAGTAATTGCTTTTTTAATTTATTACGCAGCTTTAAGAGAAAAAAGAGAAAAGTACTTCCAAAACGAAAAATTCGGATGGCAACAGGGCTTTATCAGTGGTGTAATTCTTACCGGAGTAATCACAATTCTTACGCCGCTCATCCAGTATTTCGCGGTCACAGTTATTAGTCCGGACTATCTTCAAAATATGATTACACTTTCAGAAAAACAGGGTATGACCCCAGAAAATGCTGAAATGATGCATGGTATGAAAATGTATATTTTTATGCAGATTTTTAATGCTTTAGCTATGGGAATTGTTACCGGAGCAATCGTAGCGTTAATTACTAAAAAGAAAGAAAAGTAACTTGCTGAAAAGCTATATCTTCAACAGCAAATTAGGGTCGGGGCAATTCTCCAAATAAAAATCCAGGTCTTTTTTAGAAGCTACGCCCGGATAGTCTCCTTTATTTTGCTGTAAGTCTTTAATAATCTGAAAATGTAAATGCGGTGCATAATCTCCGTTTTCCTCCGCAGCGCCAAGTTCAGCTATTTTTTCCTGTGCTTTTACCTGCTGTCCTACTTCTATTTTCTCTAATGACTTTCTGCTTAAATGCCCATAAAGGGAATAAAAAATCTCATCATCAAAATCATGTTTTAAAATCACTGTAGGCCCATAATCTCCAAAATTAGCATTATCCTGAAAGCTGTGAACCTCTCCTTCTAATACCGCTAGCACATCGGTTCCTTCAGCCGTCCAAATATCCAGGCCAATATGGATATTACGGTTTAAAAATTCTTCTACATTTTTATTGAAAAGCTGACTACGTTGGTAAAGTTTTCTCACTTCATTATAGCCACCAAAAGCCACTTTTTTACCGGCGACTTTAAGATTATGATCTATAAATATAGAAAAAGCTTCCGAAGAAAGTTGTTCTAATTTCAAAAGTTCCGGGTTATTTGCAGACAGGTCGATGGCAATAAAATCTTCCTGTTGTAAATCTCCTCCTACAATTGGAGTAAAATCTGCAGTTAACCCGGAAATGTATTCAGCGAAATTAGTTTTCATAGATTGCATTTTCGCCAAAAGTAATCTTTGCGCTCTAATTTAGCAACACATCACTAAATCTTGCCGAAATGCTAATTTGAGCATCAGTATTTGAGCTTTTATGATATCCTTTTAGAATTTCATTGTCGTACGATGAAGTTTTATCTACTTTTAATCCTCCAGGGTAATTAACTTCACTTTGCGTACCGTTGTAATTAAATTTAAAAGCAGATTGTGGTAACTTTAATTTAAGATCACTATTTTCAAGACTTATATCAAGATTCTTAAAACTATCGCCTACATTTTTAATCGCTAAATTTCCAAAGGTTCCCGATAAAATTCCTGTTTCGCTTAAGCGATTTATACTCACGTCGCTACTGTTAGAGATCAATTTTATACTTCTGGCTGTATTGATAGCACAACTTGGCAGATAAGAAGCATTTAAAACTCCATAATCCCAATTTTCTATAGATACCGGAGTATAAGAAACCTTTACATGAGTATCCTTACCGGTGATTTTATTCGCTTTAAAATTGGCATGAGCCAGCTCAGCTATTAAATTGTCAGCATGATCTAATGCTATTTTACCATATCGAACATTAAGTTTGATTTTAGCATTTCTGGGCGCGTTTATTTTAATGGTTTTTTGGGCCTGGCTACCATCACTGTTTCGATTCAACATAACGATATTTGGCACATTTTGCCCAGTTTTCTCTTTAACTGCCATTTTCTTCTCAAAATTCTTTCCCCAGGCTTCCATTTTCTCACCAAAAGATTCTCCCCATTTCTCCATACTGGCACCAAAAGAATTTCCCCATTCTTCCATACTTTTTTCGAACTCTTCGCTATTTACTTCAGCATTTTTTTCAAAATTTGCCGCCCATTTCTCCATTTTTCTTTCAAAGTCTTTTCCAAACTTTTTATCCACCTGCTTTTCGTAACGCTCTAAATAGGCATCTCCTTCTTTACGATAAGCTTCGTAATCAAAATTTAAATCTCCCATATTTTCAAATAGATCCGGTGGTAAAGGATGTTCAGATATATTTTGTAATAAAGGGGTTACCAAATTATCCATTATTGGCCCCATAATTTCTGGTAATTGCGCTAAAGCATTATTAAGTTCAGGTCCGTTAATGTCTACATCCCAGTTCACATTCATATCAGATTTTGATGAAACCTGAACCTTATTTTTAGATCCACTAGTACTAAGCTTCCAGGTATCCATCATTTTTGTGGCTTTATTCTTTGGCACACCATCATTTATAAAAGCTTCGATCGTTACCGTGTTTTTATCCCAGCTTTCTATGATGATATTGGTGTTTTTAGCATCTATCTCAATAACGACATCCTTGTTTACATCATAGCTGCGCTGCATCATATCCTGCGCTGAAGCACTAAATGTACATCCCAAAAGGAAGAGTAAAATATAATTAAGCTTGTGCATTTTCATAACTGTTGTCTTTTGATCCTTTAATTTCTTTTAGCTTTTGTTTTAGTTTGAACAGCAACTCTAATCTAAGCTGTAAGTTAGCGACCATGGCTTCGATGGTTTGTTCATTAGGTCCTAACTCATTTAATTCGTTATTTAATCTTTTGTATTCTTTATCCAGCTCTGCCAATTGTTTCATAAATGAATCGATGAGCTCCTTATTTTCTTTGTTAATACTCAGTTTTGCCAATTCCATATTAAGGCTCGCCATATAATAATCTTCGATCTTTTTATATTGCGGCGATACATCACTTAGCTGAAATTGTTTTGTTGCTGTGGTATTTTCTTTTTTCTCTTCTACAGGTTTTTCTTCGGAAGTCTCTACAACCTGAGGTCCATAAGGATCTACTGAAGTTCCTGAATTAAAGTAAAAAAATCCTCCCGCCGCCAGTGCTATTACAAGGATCGCAGCGATTTGAAAAAACCATTTACGACCGCCCGACTTTCTCTTTTTAGGAAAAGCTTTATTTAATCGATCTTCAAATCTTGCCTGATGTCCCTCCGGCATTTTAAACTTTCTGCTTTCTTTATCCTTCTGCAGCATTTTTCTTATATCCTGTCCCATATCTCAATTCTTTTTAGGCGTATTTTTCTGCTTTGTAAAACAGTCATCCTCGCTTATAATGTTGTTTTTCTATTCATTCCTCCTGAGTCCGCTTCAAAATTCCTGATTTTGTCCTGCAATTTTTTCTTTCCGCGGTGCACCAGCGTCCTGGAAGCCACCTGACTAATATTCAGAATTTCTGAAATTTCTTCATGATCATATCCTTCTACTAAAAAAAGCATTAATGGATATCGATACTTTTCCGGAAGCTCACTAATCGCACGCTTTATGTCTTCAACAGTAATCCCGTCGTTGACATTCCAGTCCTCTTCTTCCTCTACGATGCCAAGAACCTGCTCGTTCATCGCTACCTGCTCCAGCTTTTTTGCTTTAAGCTTATCCAGACATTTGTTTATAACGATTCTTTTAAGCCAGGCACCAAAAGTAACCTCTCCGGTAAATTGATGCAGTTTTGCAAAAGCCTTGATAAAAGCTTCCTGCATCGCGTCTTCTGCCTCCTGAGTATCGTTCATAAACCGTAATGCCACGTAATACATACCTTCACAGTATTTATTGTAAAGCTTAAGCTGCGCTTTGCGGCTATTGTTCTTACAATCTTCTATTAACTGATGTTGTAACAAAATGGTTTTTTGATTGGTTGTTGTTCACTTTAAAGACGAGTTAAAATTCACTATGTTGCAAAAAGTATAATTTTTTTGAATAAAAATGTAGATTACTAATTATATCCTTACTTTAATACTTTAAAATCTACATCAGCTTTAAAGCCTTTAGATCAAATATAATATTATGAATAATAGCCTTAAGTTAGTACTTAAAATTTTAGGGATCAGCCTTTTGGTGATTGCCGTCATATTTTTTGTAGTTCGCTATAATACCAAAGCATATAGTCCAGAAGATACAGTATCCTACACCAATAATGATCTTACCATAGAAGTTTTTTATAACCGCCCTTATAAAAAAGGAAGGGAAATTTTTGGAAATCTAGTTCCCTACGATTCTGTTTGGCGTACAGGCGCCAACGAGGCTACGACCTTTAAAACCAACAAAGATATAATGGTAGATGGGAGTTTACTGCAAAAAGGAGAATATACCTTATGGACGGTACCAAAAAAGAAAAGCTGGGAAATTATTTTTAATAATAAAATGTATCCCTGGGGGATTGATTTAAATGGCAAGGTGTATCGTGATGCCAAATTTGATGCACTTATTGTTGAAGTTCCCTCTAATAAACTACAGGAAACAGTAGAACAGTTCAGCATTTATTTTGAACAAGCCAATGACTTTGTATTTATGGTTTTAGCCTGGGATCGTACTAGTGTGGCCGTTCCTATAAAAATAAAAGAGACTCCTACCATAGAAGCCCCTTCTAAAAATTAAGCAATTTTTATCGAATCTTAGTCTTCGTCTATAAGAAGATTTAAGGTAACATCGATATTATCCCTGGTCGCTCTTGAATAAGGACAAACCTCATGAGCTTCATTGATTAAATCTTCACCGGTTTCAACATCAATATCCGGAATATAAATATCTAAAATGGCAGAAAGGTCTAATTCCTCATCTTCATTTTGTCCTAAATCGATCGTCACCGTAACATTATAATCTCCAAGATCTACATTTGCGTTTTTAGCGACCATTTCTAAAGCGCTACCAAAACAAGCAGAATATCCTGCTGCAAAAAGTTGTTCCGGGTTCGTATAATCTCCACCTTCACCACCAAGGCTTTTAGGCATTGAAAGTTGTAGGTCTAATATCCCATCATCACTAATAGTTCTGCCTTTTCTACCACCTTCAGTGGTTACCTTAGCTGAATACAAAGTTTTCATTTTTTCGAATTTTTATATTATTCCTTTTCAATATAACATTCCCAAAATTCGCATTCAAAAAATGTATTCATAAATTTGTCATAAATAAACGCATCTTGAAAAAATCTTCCAATACATCTGCCCTATCTCAAAGTAATAGCATTCCTGCCTCAGCAAATGTTAGCAATACTTCTGCGGAAAAAATTAAATCGTTGCGGAAGAAGAAACAGGATCATACTGAAATTCTAAATCTTCTTCTTCAGGGTAATCAAACAGCGCTGGGAAAAGCCATCACTCTGGTTGAAAGTAATACTATAAAACACCAGCAACAGGCGTCAGCAATTATCGAAGGGGCTCTAGCTTCTTCAGGAAAATCAATTAGAATTGGTATCACCGGAGTTCCCGGTGTAGGAAAAAGTACATTTATTGAAGCTTTCGGAACGTATCTACTCAGTTTAGGCAAAAAGGTAGCTGTTCTTGCCGTAGATCCCAGCAGTAGTATTTCTAAAGGCAGCATCCTGGGAGATAAAACCCGAATGGAAAACCTTGTAAAAGAAGAAATGGCGTTTATACGTCCCAGCCCTTCTGGGGATTCTTTAGGAGGCGTTGCTCGCAAAACAAGGGAGAGTATTATGCTTTGCGAAGCTACAGGCTTTGATGTAATTTTAATTGAAACTGTAGGCGTTGGCCAAAGTGAAACCACCGTACATAGTATGTGTGATTTCTTTTTATTGCTGAAATTAGCCGGAGCCGGTGACGAATTACAGGGCATTAAACGCGGAATCATGGAAATGGCCGATGCCATCGTTATTAACAAAGCTGATGGGGAAAATATAAAGGCTTCCAATACCGCTAAATTAGATTTTAGAAGAGCGCTACATCTTTACCCTCCAAAAGAAAGCGGGTGGACACCCAAGGTTTTACTTAGCAGTGCTTTATATAATACCGGTATTCCTGAAGTTTGGGAGCTGATCACATCTTTTGAAAAAAATAGTAAAGAAAATGGCTATTTTGAAGAGAATAGAAAACAGCAAAACAAATTTTGGCTCCTACAAAGTATAAATGAGCAATTAAAACAGTCTTTCTATCAAAATCCTAAGATAAAAGTGGCTCTTGAAGAACAATTACAGGCAATTTTCGATAAAAAAACCTCTCCTTTTATCGCTGCTCAGCAGCTTTTGGAAAAATATTCTAAATTATAGAAAATTGGCTTTATACCAGTTAATTTGGCGTTGCAATCCATCCTTTAAAGTTGTCGTTGGATGATAATCCAATATTTTTTTAGCCTTATTGATATTAGCACGAGTGTGCCACTGGTCTCCTTTACGCCTTGGTTTAACCTCTAATTCAATCTTTTTCCCTAAAAGTTCTTCCACATAATCTATACCTTCCTGAGTGGTATACTCAGCTTCTGTACCCAAATTAATGATCTCTCCATTTAATTCATGATGCTTTTTCACCGCAGAAAGTAATCCTTCTATAATATCCCCAACATAAGTAAAGCTTCGAAGGTGCTTTTGGCTTCCGCTAAATAAAGGAAACTTTTCATTGTTAAAAGCGCATGCAATTAATTTAGTATATAACTTTTCAGGTCGTTCCCTTGGTCCATAAACCGAATATAATCGTAATGAACTACTGTTTAAACGTTTCGCCCTGGATTCAGCTAATACCAATTGTTCGGCAGCTAATTTGGTTACGCCGTAAAACGAAGCAGGTTGTGCTGCAGCATCTTCAGGAAAGGTAGCTTCCAATCCATATACTGAAGATGTAGAGATATTAAAAAAATGCTTTAGCTTCTTATTTTGATGGGCAAACTCAATTAAATTTTGAGTCGCAATAACATTATTTTGCAGATATTGATCGAAAGTACTGCTGGAGGATATACCAGGTTGTGCCGCAAAATGAATTATAAAATCAAAATCGCTGGTAAGCTTTTTAAAATCTTCAGGCGTTCTAAGATCTACTTTCTTTATCTGGATATTGTTTTTACGAAGACTTTCTGTATTTAATTCTTTCAATTTTACATCGTAGTAATCAGAAAAATTATCTAATCCAATCACTTCGTAACCTTCTTTACTTAATGCTTCGGCAGCATGAGAACCTATAAAACCGGCTGCACCGGTAACCAAAACTTTCATCATTTAAAGTCTAAAATTATCAACATCCTGAAAATTTGCGGGGGCAAAGTACAATGATTATCATTAAAAAACGATATTTCCTGTAAGAACCTTCTTGTTTTTTCTTTTAAAAGATACATTTGCAGTCAATTTATCAATTATGGAATATCAGTTTACGATCATTGTTCCTATCTATAACGAGGAAGAAAACCTGGAACGGCTGGAACAACAGTTATCAACTTATCTGGAAATTGCTTTGAAGCCCACCTGTATCTTACTGGTTAACGATGGCTCCTCGGATAACAGTTTATCGATGATCGAAAAAATTTGTGCTGGTAATGAAGCATTTTATTTTATTTCTTTTGCACAAAATTGCGGATTAAGCGCTGCAATTAAAGCTGGGTTCGATTATGCTAACACACCGCTAATTGGGTATATCGATTCAGATCTACAAACCGATCCTGAAGATTTTAATCTTTTGATGCAGGATATTGGGGAATATGATCTTGTGACGGGATGGCGTGCAGATCGAAAAGATTCTTTTGTAAAAAATATGTCCTCGCTTATCGCTAATGGTATTCGTAAAAGCTTTACGCACGACGGTATGAACGATACCGGCTGCCCCCTAAAAATCATTAAGGCAGATTATGCAAAACGTATCCCGATGTTTAAAGGCTTACACCGATTTTTACCGGCAATGATCATGTTACAAAACGGGAGTGTAAAACAAGTGCCTGTAAGACATTATCCCAGAATTGCCGGTAAAGCAAAATTTCATTTATGGAACCGACTTTTAGGCCCTCTTGTAGATTGCTTTGCTTACCTATGGATGAAAAAAAAGTATATCAACTATAACGTGGCTAAAAAAGGATGATGCCTTGGTATATATATACCATAGGCTTTGTGGCCCAAATTCTTTTTTCTGGAAGACTATTGTTACAGTGGATACTTTCAGAAAAACATAAAAGGGTCTTAACCCCCAGCCTTTTCTGGAAGTTAAGCTTAATCGCCTCTTTCCTGCTTTTTATCTATGGTGACTTAAAAGATGATTTTTCGATCATGTTTGGCCAGGCCATTACCTATTACATTTATATTCGTAATTTACAATTGCAGGGAGAATGGGAAAAAATGAAGCGCATATTACAGCTCTTCATTTATATCTTCCCCGCTTTTGTGGTATTTTATAATTATAATAATGGTACATTAGATTTACAACGCTTCTTTAATAGTGAGAATATCCCCCTCTGGCTCGTAATTTTAGGTATCGTTGCTCAGATCATTTTTAATCTGCGATTCCTCTACCAATGGATGTATTCTGAAAGAAAAAAAGAAAGTATTCTCCCATTAGGATTTTGGATTTTGAGTTTAATCGGTGCCAGTCTCATTTTAATTTACGCTATTATTAGAAAAGATCCTGTTTTATTTACAGGCCATATTTTTGGAAGCGTAGTTTACGTAAGAAATATTATCTTAAGCCAAAAGTCTAAACGATAATTAAATGAAACCTAAATTTCATAGATACCTACTTGCCCTAATTGGTGTTTGCCTCCTTATATTTTTCTTTAACCTCGATGCTCTTTACGTAAACATCATGGAAGCTAGAAATTTTGGTTCAGCAAGAGAAATGCTACATCTAGATCATTGGCTCCTTACTACATTAAATGACATCCCGCGTTACGAAAAGCCACCTTTACCTACCTGGTTAACCGCAATTTCAGCTAAAATATTCGGTATAGAGCATTTATGGGCTTTACGCCTACCCGCAGCCTGCGCCGCTACCCTTCTTGCCGTTTCCTTATATAAATTTTCCGCATTAATAAATATCACCAGAAAACAGGCTTTTATAGGATCGCTCATCGCCGTTAGTTCATTTTACATTATTTTTTCCGGAAGAAACGGCCAGTGGGATATCTTTACACATTCCTTTATGATGGTGGCTATTTACTTTCTATTCCAGTTTTTTAGGGATGAGAGAAAGTTGTGGCGTAATGCTGTTCTAGCAGGACTTTTCTTTGGCTTTTCTATTCTAAGCAAAGGACCGGTTTCGCTATACGCATTATTCCTGCCCTTTTTAATAGCTTATGCTATCGTCTATAAATTTCAGGATTTTAGGAAAAAATGGGGTGCATTGGTGGTTTTTCTTGTACTAAGTTTAGTAGTTGGTTTGTGGTGGTTTGTATATGTGAGGTTAGCCGATCCCATTGCTTTTTTAGAAATCACTAAAGACGAAGCCGCAAATTGGGGAAGTTATAATATACGCCCCTTTTATTATTACTGGAGTTTCTTTACTCAAAGCGGTATCTGGACTATCCCATCTTTGGTAGCGCTGCTTTACCCCTATTTAAAAAACAAGGTGAGCAATAAAAAAGCATATAAATTCGCGATTCTCTGGACAGTACTTTCAGTGATTCTTTTATCCATCATTCCTGAAAAAAAATCAAGGTACCTTTTACCCGTTCTTATCCCAATGGCATTAAACACTTCGTTTTATATCGAATATCTTTTCAGTAATTTTTCGGGACTGAAAATGAAAGAAAAATGGGTGGTTTATTTCAACTTCGGACTTATAGCCATCATTGGTATCGCCTTTCCCTTCGGGTCTTATTTCATGTTAGATTTAGACGGAATCTACTATTTATGGTATGCTCTTACTTCTATTGCTTTATTTGGAATAGGCATTTCGATATTTTATTATCTAAGAAAAAACAGGTTTTCTAAAATATTTTATCTTACCGTAGGTTTTATTTGTACAGTAATCGTTTTTGGTTTTCCACTCATCGATACTTTAATCGACAACCCCAATTATAAGTCTTTTGCCGAATTAAAAAAGCAAGCCGAAAACAAGCAATTTACGGTTTATGAATATAATTCTTTTGGTCCCGAGATTATTTGGGATTATGGTGAACCTATCCACATTTTGATTAAAAACGATAGCCTTTCTTTGCCTAAAGAAGAAGAATTTGGACTACTATTTAATGTAACCGACACTATTTCTCCAGAAGAATTTTCAGGGTATTCTATTAAAAAAGTAGACCAGTACGATTTAAATCAGATAAACCCTCAAAAATCGGGTTATAAAGACCGGTTGATGCGTGATTTTTATATGCTAAAGAAGAAGGATTAATGCTATTTTTTCAATTTTATTTAAATCTCATGTAACATTTTGTTTGAAATGTATCTAAAGGCTAAACTTTAAATTCATTTCTTATGAAAAATCTTAAAATGATATGGTACATAGTAGTCATGATTTCTACTGTCCAACTTGTAGGTCAAAATAGCTTTAAAGTCGAAGTTTATGGTAAGGGAGAACCTCTTTTACTTTTCCCAGGCTTTAGTAGTACTGCAGATGTTTATCAGGAGATTATTACTAACTTTTCTAAAGATTACCAGGTGCATGCTTTCACCTTTGCAGGTTTTGGGGATGTTGCCCCTATCCAGTCGGCATGGCTCGAAACGATAAAGAAAGATGTGGAAATCTACATCACTAAAAAGAAGCTTAAAAACATTAGCATCTTAGGCCACAGTATGGGTGGGACTTTAGGCTTATGGCTAGCTTCAGACCAGGACGTTTATAAAAAACTAATCTTAATCGACGCATTACCTGCCATGGGTGCATTGATGTTTCCAAACTATGACAGTGAATCCATACAATATGATTCGCCTTATAACCAACAATTATTAGAAATGAGCGAGGCCGATTTCGAAACAATGGCAAATCAAATGGCTATAAACTTAAGTCTTGATCCAGAAGGCCAAAAAAGGATTGTGGAAGATATGCTTAGAAGCGATCGAAAGACTTATGTGTATGGCTATACCGATCTTTTGAAGTTAGATTTACGGCAAAAATTAGCTAATATTAAGGTTCCCGTTTATATTCTTGCGGCTAATCTTCCCTACGGAAAAGAGGTGGCCACCATAAATTATAAAAACCAATACCAAAACCTGAGTGATTATAAGCTTCATTTTGCAGAAAATTCCAAGCATTTTATAATGTATGACCAGCCAGTATGGTTAATCGATCAAATAAAAATGGCCTTGAATACCAATGAGTAAAAAACTGGAATTTCAGGAAATATACTACTCCAATTACCCAAAAGTAATACGGCTTTGCATGGGATATCTTAATGGCAATGAAGCCTTAGCTAAAGATTTGGCGCAAGAGGTTTTTATTAAAGTGTGGCAGTACATTAAAGATTTTCGTGGAGAAGCTACAATTTCAACCTGGATTTATAGAATTACCGTAAACACCTGCTTACAGGAACTACGGAAGCAAAAAACAAAGCCATTAAAAATTGACATTGCTGGTAATGAGACTATCGAAGACCCCACAACCGAAAAGCAATTTGCCAGTATGTACCGCTGTATCGATAAACTTTCTGCAGAAAATAAATCGATTATTCTATTAGAGCTGGAAGGTTTGCCTCAAAAGGAAATTGCAGAAATCACCGGGATAAATCATGCCGCAATACGAACTAGAATTCACCGAATTAAAGATCAACTTTCTAAATGTGTAAAAAATGAATGATTTTCAGCATATCAAAAAACAATGGCAAAGCCATCAAGCGCCAGCACCGATTAAAAATAGCGATGAAATCATAGCAAAGTCGCAAGGAATAAAGCGTAAACAAAGAATTACAAAAATTATCCTGGGCATTACCGTGCTTCTGCTAATTGCTTTTTTCTTTTACGTTTCGGCTTACAAAAATACAAGAGCCTTTTGGGGATTGGGTCTTATGATTGGCAGCCTGTGCATTAGGATTATCATGGAATATGCCAGTGGTTTAAAAAAAGAAAGTTTCCCGCTTTATCAAAGTATGCTCGCTTTTAACAAGCAATTGGTTCAGTACTATAAATCCAGAAGAAAAACTCATTATTTATGGACTCCTTTGTTATTTGCTACGTATATACTTGGATTCCTACTATTACTACCTATTTTTAAGCAGCAATTATCAGCAGGATTCTATATATACATTATAATTTCTTCGATCATAATTTTTATAGCTTTAGCGGTACTTATAGGTACTCAGATAATAAAAGAGCTAAAAATCATCAAAAGTTTACAGTAGGTACTACCAAAAAATTAAAATGAGCGCCAACAGTATATAAAGAAAAAGCCTCTCTAAATGAGAGGCTTTAGTTTTATTTTTTAGAAGCTGCTACAGATTCTTTACGGAATTCTTTCAAAAGCTTCTCTAAAGCTAAAGAAGATTTTCTTGCGCGTGTTCCTGCTGCTTTGTTCCCAGATTCTAACTGAGCATCAGCATCAGTTTTAAAAGCTTCAAATGTCTCATTGATATTTTCTACCAATTCTTTCATATTGTTTTTATTTAAAAGATTAATTAGACAGGCGAAAATAAAATAATATTCCACTTTAAAAGACAATTCAATAAAAATTCCCACTCTAAATACTCAATTTTAGCATATGGAGAGTTTATTGTTAAAGCCTAAATGGAAATATCCCATTGAATTCGGAACCTAAACTCATCTTTTATTCCAACGTCTGCTGTTTCCAGATCAAATTCAGAAACCTCCATCGTCAATTTATTTCTATGCCCTTTAAAAAACCAGTTAAAAGCAAGGGTTATTTCATCTAAGTAATAATCCTGTAGTGTGTTTGGCGTAAAATTAGCGTAACGGGCAGCAATTTCTAAAGGTTCTGGCCACCAGGCCAAGGACTGGTGTGCTAAATAACCGGCCTGAAAATAAAATCCGTTTAATTTAGTTTCCTGATTATTCACCCGATCTTGAATATTTTTCCAATGCAACTCAGATTGCCAACTAAATCCCTTGTAAACCAAAGCAGTTTCTAAATTGGCCTGATTTATACGATATTGGCCGGGATTCTGTTCTTCAAACCCTTCCAAGAAGCCTCCACCAGAAGATGAAAATCGGGTATAGGGACTCCTGTTTGTTACTCCGGCAAGAGCGATAATTGCTGCTGGTTTTTGGTGAATGCCAAGATCGCTACTTGTAAAACCTAAATTTTCTCCAAACATATTCCATTGAATGCGGCCAAAATACATCAGGTTTTTATCGTCGTTCTCCCTGGCTCCACGGCCACTACCGGTAAAAACACCAAGCCAGTAATTAAAGTCCAGGGGGCCTTTGGTTCGCAATCTTCCATAAAGCTCTACCCCCTGCTGCCTGTCTACGGTAAAAGACCGATTTAAAATTGAACGATCTACGGTTTGTTGTGCTCCACTACTTATACGGCGTTCCCTGGAAAATTCAAGCTTCCACTGCCCTACTTTTATATTTAACCATTCCCAACGCTCTATCATGATTCGGTAATCTAAAAGATTAGATTGCCCAAGCTCATACTCCCAATAATATTTTAACCAGGGTTTATAGGCATGCCCACCAACTTTTAGTCTAGAGCGATTTACCTTAAAAACATTATTGCTGTTATCGGAAAAATTGTTGAACGTATAAGGGTCGTTATCACTTGGTGTGGCAAACCTAAACTGTAACCTGCTTTGAATC
>Ga0208014_1000369_pt1 | contig 19944 bp, 12 predicted proteins | sample 25_taG_FD_184099 | JGI IMG/M metagenome (GOLD analysis project Ga0208014, IMG submission 184099) | Marine viral communities from Cariaco Basin, Caribbean Sea - 25_WHOI_OMZ (SPAdes) (version 2) | ecosystem: Environmental > Aquatic > Marine > Oceanic | place: Caribbean Sea: Cariaco Basin...
ATGAACGGCATCTCCTTTGCGGGCAATGTTGGTATGGCCACGCTGACAGGTGGCTGGTTCAAGTGGGAAGAAAACGATAGAGATTCTGCGGACGACGTGGACTTCTACATGTTGAGTGCCGAACTTCATCCCAGCGAGGTTTTCCACTACGGCCTTACCGGAGCTCAGATCAGCAACAGCAGTCAGGCTGCTCTGAATGGTACGGCGGCTCGAACGGATGACAACTATTTCGGTGCCTACGCCGATTTTACCTATAACAAAATGGCCTATAGCGGCTCGGTACTTTACAAAAAGTCGTCCGGGCGTGACTCTGACGCAACAGATGGCGACACGTACATGTTGAATCTGTATGCCCAGAGGCATTGGGGCAACGCAAGCCTCAAGATTCACGGCATCTACATTCCGGCTGATGACAGCAGCAATGGTGCAGATCGCTTCGCGGCAAACAAGTCAGGCTGGGAGCTGAATAGCAGCAATCTGCAAATCTTCGGAACAGACTACTACTACAACAATGGTGCCCAGGGTGCTAGGTCAGTTAAGGATGCGGCTTACCAAGGGTATGGTCTGATGGGGTTGATGGTCTCAGGTGATCAGGAACTTTCCAACGACTACTACCTGAAGTACGGCACCGGTTACTTCCGCGCTGCCGACGACGCGCCCGACAGCGCTGCTCAGGCCAACGGCTCAACCCTTGGCACTGAAGTCGCTGCCCAGGTTGGTAAAAAGTTTGCCGGCGTGTATGACATCAGCCTCCGCGGCTCTTACGGTTTCATGGGAGACTTCTACGGAGATGACCCGGAGGATACCTATAAGGTCGTAGCTATGGTCAATATCAGTTACTGATCAACGTGTAATTTCATGATCTGATACAACGGCCGGGCCTTAGTCCGGCCGTTTGTCATTGAGCCGAACATGCGGAAGGTCGGCAATGATTTTGACGAAATCCTCCAAATGAGGACACTAGCTGACCCACGCAAAGGGGCCAGCCTTTTCTACTGGGCATTATCGTACTAAAACCACCACCGGACGCCCGCCACGAAGCTGGAGGACTCGACGTCTTCCCCCTCGCGCTCACGAAGGTCCTCTGTGTTGCCCAGAAAGCGGGTGTAAGAAACACCCACGTAGGGCGCAAACTCCCTCGAAAAGTGGTATCTCAGACGGAGCCCCAGGCCCACATTATTGATGCCACTACCGACGCCCCACTCCTCAACATCGCTGAAGGCAACGAGCGTTTCGCCGCGGCCCTGCAAAATGAGCCTTTGGGTCAGCAGCCAGTCGTACTCGGCTTCAAGATCGTATGACACGTCACCGTCGTCGGTGACTCGGAGATTTGTGTCTACCTCAAACCAGTAGGGGGCAAGTCCCTGCAATCCAACAATGGCCGAATAGCGCTCCTTATTAGGGCTGGGGCCAAACGTTGTCTGGGCACCCAATCCTGTCTGTATATCCCAGAAGCGATCGAAGCGATAGCTGTACTGCACATCAAAATTTTCGATGTCGCCGCTGTCGCTGGATAGATCAGTCTCACCTTCCGTTTCGACCCAGAGCCGATTGCGATCTTTACCAATCCAGGCCTGGGCGTCCCACAGGGCCAATTCGTTGTCGCCGTCACGCTGGTATTCCATCCGGTCAAACAGAACCTGGCCAAACACCTGGTTGTCGTGTATCGGCAGCGTCCAGTCCGGTTCGGCCTGAACGCCAGTACCGGCGGCGCCGGCTCCCGAGGCAAGCGTTAAGGCTGAGGCACCCACAACCCACTTGATGCGATTCATCATAATGTTCATCCCCTATCCCGTTAAACGACCGACACGACACGAAACATGCCTGCGTCCATGTGGTACAGAAGGTGGCAATGGAAAGCCCAGTCACCCGGTGCATCCGCTGTGATCAGCGCGGATACACGCTCGCCGGGTTTGACGGAAATCGTGTGTTTGCGTGGACGATATTCACCTGCACCGGTTTCCAGTTCCATCCACATGCCATGCAGGTGAATGGGGTGATCCATCATCGAGTCGTTGACGAGGATCAATCGCAGGCGCTCGCCATGGTAGAACTTGACCGGGCCATCGACTTCAGAGAACTTTTTGCCGTCGAACGACCACATGTAACGTTCCATATTGCCGGTAAGGTGCAGTTCCACCTCGCGTTCGGCCGGGCGCTTGTCGGGCCAGCCCTCAATGCTCTGCAACTGGGAATAAGTCAGCACCCGATGGTTGGCTGTTTCAAAGCCTACACCAGGGTCATCCAGACGCGATTGCGGGCTGGAAGCCACCATGGCCGCCCCGGGACCGTGATTATCAGGGCCATGGGATATCGGCCGACCCGCCGTCGGGACCTCATTCATCGTTGCTTTGTCCGAGCTCATCTTGTTCATTCCCGAGTCGGCGCCATTCATCATCATTTGGCCATGGGCTTTGTCGTTGCTGCCTGACATCATTTCCATCTTGCCACCCATGTCCATGCCGCTGTCCATGTTCATATCGCCGTCCTTGCCCATGGCGCCCATGCTCATCGCGCCCATGCCCATGGCGGCCATACCGCGCTCGGTTCGCGGATACATGGGCGGTACTGGCGCCTCCATTCCCTTGCGGGTGGCTAACGTTCCGCGCACATACCCCGACCGATCCTGTGACTGGGCAAACACGGTGTGAGCCGTGTCGGTTGGCTGTACAATCACGTCGTAGGTTTCCGCCACGCCAATGCGGAATTCATCCGTTTCTACGGGCTGCACTGGCTGACCGTCAGCGGAGATAACCGTCATCGGGAGTCCCGGGATACGGACATCAAAGAAGGTCATCGCCGAGGCGTTGATGAATCTCAGGCGAATTTTCTCGCCGGGACGGAACAGCCCGGTCCAGTTGCTGGCGGAAGGCGACCCGTTCATCAGGTAGGTATATTCAGAAGCGGTTACATCCAGGATATCCCGGGGACTCATTCGCATTCTGCCCCACATGCCGGCTTTGCTCCACGCGGCATCCCAGCCCATGGTTTCGACGTCCTTGAAGAAGTCGCCAACGGTGCGCTGGTTGTAGTTATAGTAGCCCTCTGCCACTTTCAGGTTGCGGAATACGTCCTCGGGAGAGTCAAAGGTCCAGTCAGATAGAACCACAACGTATTCGCGGTCATAGGCCACCGATTCGGGCTCGGCAGGATCAATGATAATCGGCCCATAGTGGCCTAGCTGTTCCTGAAGGCCAGAGTGGCTGTGGTACCAGTAGGTGCCATGCTGTTCGACCGGGAAACGGTACTCAAACGTTTCGCCGGGCATGATGCCGGGAAAGCTGACGCCAGGAACGCCATCCATCTGGTACGGCAGAATCAGACCGTGCCAGTGAATGGATGTTGCCTCCGGTAGCGTATTGGTGACACGCAAGATTGCCTCGCGCCCCTGTTTGAGGCGCACCAGAGGCGCTGGCAGAGTGCCGTTGATGGTGATGGGCTGTTCCGAGACTGTGCCCCCTATCTTGAGAGGTGTTCTCGCGACGGTCAGGTCGTAGATGTCAGCGCCATTACGCACGGTGTGAAATGCGTTCGTGTTGTCCAGTTGTCCTCTAGCATAGGCCGGCAACAAGCTGTCGAAACCGGCAAGAAGTCCCATCGTGGCAGCTCCTTGGATAAGGCGCCGCCTGGACATACCTGCATAGAAATGTCTATCGCTCATAGGTTGCTCCTAAAACCATGTATATACAGCTTCTTGCGTTCGTGACTCGATTATTGATGCTACCCGGTGCAACTGAAATCAAACTGAAAAGTCGACCGGTAACCCCCCATTTTTAACGGGTTGCTGTTTTTCTGGGGAGTTGCCGTTACTGGTACAATCCATGGCAGACTGGCGAAACTTTCCCACCACGAAAAACGGCGCTTACAAATGAAAATTCTGATTGTTGAAGACAATGCGGTACTTGCCAAAAAAATATCGGACTGGCTTGCGCAGGCGCACTACACAGTCGATGTCGCCAAAACCGGCAAAGAAGCAGACTCGTTGATTGAAACAAGCTCCTACCAGGCCGTTATTCTCGATATCGGACTGCCCGATGAAAATGGACTGTCTTTAATGCAAAGATGGAGAAAAAACGGGAAAAAAGAGGCCATCCTTATTCTGACCGCACGCTCCAACTGGACTGAGAGAGTAGAAGGGTTGAACGCGGGTGCCGACGATTACCTTCCCAAACCGTTTGAGTTTGATGAACTGAAAGCCCGGCTCAATGCAATTATCCGAAGGAAGGATGGCAGAACAACAGATCAAATCAGTGTCGACGGATTTCGTCTCAACGCCAGCTACCGAACGCTGACCACGCCCGACCAGAAAGAGTTCAGACTGACAGCCACTGAATTCCGCCTTTTGCAGTGTTTCCTGCGTTCACCAGACAGGGTATTTTCACAGGATGAACTGGTTGAAACCCTCTACAACATTGAAAGATGTCCCACCAGGAATGTTGTTCAGGTCTATATAGCCAGGCTCAGAAAAATAATAGGGGGCAATAAAATCAAGACTTTGCGTGGCCAGGGCTACTTCTTCGAAAAAGATCCTACTGGCTGAACGCCCGAACGAACCAGGTCAACATATGCCAGCTCCAAAGAGTATCCGAAGAACAGCCATTCAGTATGGGGCTGTTTTCAGCCTCGTCTATTTCACCCTGATATTCTTTTCACATGCCTACGTGATAAAACAACTATCGGACGAGTCCAGGAAACAACACCTGAGTAAAGAGCTGGAAAACTTTCAGGCAATCATTGAAGCCGAGTCCCCGACAACTGACGACCTCAGGAACATGATCCATCAGTTTGAAATGCTTCTGGGGCATGCCATCATCATCGAAACGGCAGGCGGGAGCGTCCTGACGGGCAACAACTTTGACCTGAGCCAAATGCAGGGCGTTGTGGATAAGCCCGAGGGTTTTATTCACATAGCGCAGGGCGCGAACACGCTTTTTGGGCTTAGACGTACGTTCACTGCTACTGGAAAGCTGGCCTCAATCACCGTTCTTGAAACCGAGGGGGCGCTCTCTGAACGACCGCTGAAGGCCCACCTGACATTGCTCGGTGCCTCGGCCGTTCTTCTGGCGATACTGCTGGCACTGATTGGAACCACCACACATCTGACGTTAAAGCCCATCAGTAGGATAAAAGAGGACCTGAGACGGCTCCAATCCGGGAAACAAAGTCGTCTGAACCCTCACGTGCCGGAAGAGTTTCGTCCGCTGATCCGGCAGCTCAATGATTTGCTCGAGCTGTCAAACCGGCGGCTGGACCGCCACCGCCGCCTGAATTCCGATCTCTCTCACCTGGTCAAAACCTCTATTTCTGCCAATCTTGCCATTTTGTCGGATATCGATACCTTGCCTCCGTCCCGGGAGGATGTTGTGTTTATGGCCTCTAACTTGCGGGAGCTTGACAAATCCCTGAAATACCGGATGAGCAAAGCAGACATATCAGGCAGACAGATGGGACGGACGTGCATGCCGGTTGAAATCACGGCAAGTGTCATCACCGTTATGGAAAAAATCTTCCCTGACACGGTTTTTCGCCTCCACACCAACTTACCTGAAAACTTCAGCTGGCCAATGGAGCGACAGGATCTTTCAGAGCTACTTGGCAATTTACTCGAAAATGGCGGGAAGTGGTGCCAGACAACCGTCGACGTTACAATCGCCCGCACGTCATCAGGACTCTCCATAGAAGTAGCGGACGATGGCCCCGGAATTTCTCCCGAGGCGGCAGCCACTGTCATGAACAGGGGTACCAGGCTGGATGAAACGGTCGCCGGTTTCGGGCTCGGATTGTCCATCGTGTCCGAGATTGTCGAAGACAACCTCGGACAGATGAACATGGGTACCTCAAAAAACGGAGGAGCCAGCATTGTCATTCTACTGCCACTTCCGGATTAGAAAACCTCCAGAAAGGCAACCGTCGATGACGCAGCGCGGCTTCTCCCATTTTTTACCGTTGGATATCACTCACCTTGGCTCTTGAAAAGCGACCGAACAGAACCGGCAAAACAAAGAGTGTCAGGAAAGTTGCAGTCACGAGACCACCAACAATCACGCTGGCCAGTGGCTTCTGGATTTCCGCTCCCACGCCCGTCGACAACAGCATCGGTATCAAGCCGAGCGCCGAGGTTATTGCTGTCATCAAGACAGGACGTAAACGGGAGACGGCACCTTCAAACACCGCGGCATCCACGTTCAACCCATCCTGTATTCGCTGATTGATGCTTTCGACCATAACGACCCCGTTAAGCACCGCCACACCAAACAGTGTGATAAATCCAACGGAACTGGGCACTGAAAGATACTGGCCGGAGACCCAGAGCGAAAAGACACCACCAATTACGGCAAGCGGCACGTTGACCAGAATCAACAGCGCTTGACCAACCGAACTGAAAGCGAAGTAGAGCAACAGCGCAATCAGCCCCAGAGATACAGGTACCACAATGGTCAATCGTTTCTGAGCTCGCTGCTGGTTTTCGAACTGACCACCAATATCCACCGAATAGCCGGGGGGAAGGTTCACTTCTGACGCGATGGTATCCTGAATATCGGCAACCACACTGCCCATGTCACGACCCTGCACATTGGACTGAATGACCACACGGCGCTGAACGTCGTCGCGGCGCACCTGGGGCGGGCCGGACTCAATAGACACATCGGCCACATCACCGAGTCTCACCCAGGCTCCGGAAGGCGCCTGCAACCTGAGATCAGCAATGGCATCCCGGTCTTCCCGGAAACGTTTGGCCAGGCGCACATAGATATCGTACCGCTCATTTCCGTTGATGATCTGGCCCGCGGCGGCACCACCCAGTCCGTCCCGGACGACACTCATCACATCAGACACGGCGAGTCCGTACCGGGAAAGTGCCTGACGGTCTGGCTGAACCACCAACTGCGCTTCACCGGCAATCTGCTCCATGGCCACGTCCCGGGTCCCCTGAACAGTTCGGACCGCCGCTTCGATCTGTTGGCCTTTCTCGGCCAGCACCTTGAGATCCGGGCCAAAGAGTTTGATGGCCAACTGCGCGCGGACACCAGACAACAATTCGTCAACCCGAGTTGCAATAGGCTGAGAAAAGTTAAACAGTAGCCCCGGGTGCTGTTCGAGCTTCGCCTCAAACAGGGCCTGCAATTCATAGCGATTACTGGCGCTGGTCCACTCGGCTGTTGGCTTGAGGCCAATGTAGATTTCGATGTTGTTGACGGGCTCCGGATCGCCGCCTATTTCCGGTCGGCCCGCCCGGGACAGCGCGTAGGTCACCTCTGGAAACTCCATCAGCATGGCCTCCAGTTTCGGCGCCACTTCAAGCGCCGTATCGAGGCTTGATGAAGGGGCCAGGGTCACCCGGAGGTTAATCGTGCCCTCTTCCAGTTCAGGCACGAACTCCGTGCCCAGTCGTGGAACAATCAGCGCCGCCAGTACAACAAGAACCGCCGCCGCGCCAACAACCACGCGGCTATGCTTCAGTGACCAGGCAAGCCCCATGCGATAGAGCTTTTCCAGGGGTTTTAGAATGAAGCTTTCCCGCTCCCGGATACCCTTACAGAACATGTATGACGCCAGCGCGGGTACAACCACCAGAGCGACGATCACCGCCGACACGATAGCCAGCATGATGCTGATTGCCATTGGCTGGAACAGCTTGGCTTCCACACCTTCGAAGCTGAACAGAGGCATGAAAACGACCAGGATAATCGCCGTCGCGAAAAAAATCGGCCGTGCCACTTCCCGGCCGGCTTCCTGGAGACGAAGGGCAATGCCATGATCATCGTGTGACGCGTCCAATGGATCGGGGTCATCTCCAGCCAACTCATCCCGATGGGCGTCATGCTCAGCATCAGGATGGGTCAGATGCTTGAACATGTTCTCAACCATAACAACAGAGCCATCCACCAGCATGCCGATTGCCACAGCAATACCGCCCAGAGACATCAGGTTGGCCGAGAGACCGAACCAGGCCATGATCATCAGGGCAATCCCGATGGAAATCGGTATTGAAAGCAGCACCAGCGTTGTTGCCCGCAGATTCATCAGGAACAGGGCAAGCACGATCGCAATAAACACAAAAGCCAACAGAAGCGCATTGGTCACCGTCTCTACGGCCTTGGTCACCAGATCCGCCTGGTTGTAATAGGGCTCGAAACGAACCCCACTCGGAAGCGCCTGGTTTATGCGATCAACGCGGGCCTCGATGCCGTCGATGGTGGCTTTTGTGTTGGCTCCCATTCGTTTGAGTACAATGCCGGAAACCACTTCACCCAGTTGTTCAACCTGACCGTCTTCACCCTTCCGGGTCATGGTCACCGCACCCTGACGAATCTCAGTGCCCAGCGTCACCTGAGCGACGTCGCTCACGGTCACCGTAATGCCATCACTGGTTTTCACGGGTACTTGTCGGATCTGCTCCAGGCCCTCCTCGCCACTGCCCAACCAGCCCATACCACGGATAACCAGTTGCTCCTGCCCGCGGCCCATGTACCAACCGCCGACATTGGAGTTGTTGTTCTCCAGAGCTTCCATGATGTCGTTCTGTGATAGGTCATAGGACAGCATTCGAGCCGGGTTCAGGTTGACCTGGTACTGGCGAACCTCTCCCCCAAACGACAGGATCTCCGTAACCCCTTCAGCAGGTATCAGCAACAGCTTGACCAGCCAGTCATGCAGGCTGCGTAGTTCCATTGCGTCGTACCCCGAATCCGGGTCCGCTATCAGCAGGTACTGGTAGACCTGGCCGAGACCGGACGTATTCGGGCCCATTTCAGGCACCCCGACGCCATCCGGAATCAGCTCCCGCGCGGCCTGTAACCGTTCGAACACCAACTGGCGCGCGAAATAGATATCCGTGCCCTCTTTAAAGACCACGGTGACACCGGACAACCCGGTTTTGGAGATGGACCGAACCTCCTCGACATCGGGCAAGGCATACATCACCGCTTCGATTGGATAGGTGATCAGTTGCTCGACTTCCTCAGCCGCAAGTCCGGGCGCCTCTGTATTAACAGCGACCTGGACGTTTGTAACGTCAGGGAAAGCATCAAGATTCAATTTTGGGATCTGAAATGCGGCCGTGGAGATAAGCACAGCGAGTGCAATAAGAACCAACAGGCGGTTCTGAACCGCCCAGTCGACTACTCGGTTGAACATAATGGCTCCCGGAATCAGTGGTTGTGCGGATCAAAGCCGCCTTTGGCAATCTCAGAGGCCACAAAAAATGCGCCCCGCAAAACGACTCGTTGGCCCGCAGCCAGGCCGGAAACCTCACGGAGCCCGCCTATTGAGCGGCCCAGTTCCACTTCCACGGGTTCATACTCGCCTTCGGCCTCTTCCACATAGACCGTCCAGTCGCCGTCCGCGCCACGCATCAATGCAGTCTCCGGCACGGCAAGCACCGGCTCGCTGGTCTTAAAACGAAAATACACATCTGCGAACATTCCTGGATGAAAACGATCTTCAGGATTGTCCAGCTCAAGCCTGACAATCCGCGTGCGGGTCACAGGATCAATGGTGTGGGCTTCCTGGGACACCGTTGCCACGCCCACACGACCCGCTGCCCTGACTTCGGCTTCCGCGCCCTTCTCTAGAACAATGTCGGAGCTTGCTGGCAGATGGGCTTCTACCCAAAGCTCACTCTCATCAGCAAGAGTCACCAGCGGCTGGCCAGCCTCAACTCTTTGTCCTTGCTCAAACTCATCGGTCAGTACTGCACCATCCACGCGAGCCCTGAGCATGTATTCACCGAGACTATCCACCCCGCTGGCCTTCAACGCACCAATGTCATCATCGTTCAGCCCGTAAGCAAGCAGAGTCGCCCTTGCTGCTTCAATGTTGGCTTTCGCTGTATTGAACCGCTGATCGCCAACCACGGAACGACCCAGCCCGCTGATTCGCTTCCATTCAGGAAAAGCTTTCCTGTAATCCGCCTGCGCCTGTGCCACCGTCTCACTGAACAGGGTTACCAGCGGCTGGCCCTTGGTTACGTGCTCACCCAGTTCCACGTGACGCCGCAGCACCACTGAGGCAACCCGGGGGGACACGTGATAGCTGGTATAGCCGTTGGTCAGCAGCTCACCGGGAGCGTAGATTTCATAGTCAACGTGCTTGCTTTCGAGGGTTGCTACTTCAATGCCGGCGAGCTCTTTCTGTTTGGCATTGATGCTTGCGGTAGTTGCTTCTTCATGGCCACCGTTCTCGTCTTCGTGGCCGTGCCCCCCTTCCTCTTCATGATCACCTTCCTCCTCATGCTCACCTTCCTCCTCATGCTCACCTTCTTCACCATGATCTTCCTTATACTCGCCCTCCTCACCGGTGACTTCCTGATGATCGTCGCCACTGGCAGCATGATCATGACCGGCTTCCTGATGAGCATCTTCCTCTGCCTGTACAAAAGAAAGTGGGGCTGTAAGCAACGTCAATGCGAATACAGAAATCAGAGTTTTTTTCATAATGAATATCCAGTTTCCAGACTAGTATTGGAAGAGGGTGATCAGTTCGCCAGACTGACTCAAGAGCTCAATCAGACCCAGTTGCGCCAGCTTTTCCAGTTCAATACCGGTTTTCAGGCTCTCCGCGCGCTGGCCCAGCGCCTGGAGATACTCGGAGGTGGAGAGGTCGCCGACCTGCCACTGCTTCTCAAGCAAATCAGCACTTCGCTGTACACGCCCCTGGGAGAGTTCTGTCCATCGACGAAGTTGGGTGTCGTATCGCTTCCAGGCAGCTCGGGCGCCCGCCAGATCATACTGCTGCTTCCGATAAAGTGCCTGAAACCGAGCTTCGGCCTCTAATGATCGTCGGTTGGCAGCTTGGATTTCGGCACGGTAGTTATTACGGACATTCAGAGGGATCGAGAACGTCAGGCCAACCAGGTTCTCACCGCCATCACGCCCTCCGCTCAGCCCGACCGTGGGAGATGCCGCCGCTCTGCGACTGACCACCTCGGCTTCGCTCCGCAACACCTGCCACCTCGCGCGGGCGGCAACAATTGACGGATGATCCAGCAAATTGTTGTTATCGACCCTGGAAGCAAGAGCCGGCCAAATGTGCCCGGGGATCCCCCCATCCTGAGGCCGCCAATCCGGCAGAAGCTCTCTGGCCCGGGCTTGCGCCTGATCAACCGCAGCCTTTGCCTGGGCAAGTTCACTCAGCTGTTGAGAAAGGCTTAAAAAAAGCAGCTCTGCGTCGGTACGCCCCAGGTCGCCTGCCTGCTGGCGTTGCTCAACCTGATCCAGCAAGGCATCCAGACGGTGTTGCTGAGATTCCGCGATTTCCTCGGCACGCGTCGCCGCGCGCCACTCGACAAGCGCAAACAGCGACTCGGACGTTTGTGCCAAAACCGCCTCGTTCAAATCGGCTTCAGCGGAAAGCCTGATCAGTTTTGCCTTGTCCTTTAGCGCACCCTGCTGATCAGACCAATCGATCGTTTGTGACAGCCCTGCCTCAAAGTTGTTTTCACTGCCCGTTCTGTCTGCTCCAACAGACAGCTCCGGGTTATACAGCGGTTGTTCGCTTGCCTCAGCATCCGCATCCCGGGCTGCCGCCTGCTCTGTCGCCGCCATGACATCGGGATGCTTGCTTATCTGGCCAGTGAGCCAGTTTGTCCAATTCACAGTCTCCGCTTGACCGAACAGAGGAATGGACAATAGTACTGAACACAGCAACGCCCTTGGCGAGTGCTTGCTTGCCTTCATCGACTTTCTCCGGAAGGGGTTGATAGCCACAATTCATGGGCGCGAGGCGTCCATGACGAGGTAGGAAGAGTTCGAGATAGTAAGTGAAAAGGTTGAAATGAACTTGAATTTGGAAGGCAATAGCTCAGGGAACTTGAAAGTGCTTCTCAATAAGGGCGGGGAGAAGCGGCATCACGATTCATGGCCACGATGCCGCCATCCGATCTAAGAAAAGCGCTGGTTTGAAGCTGGTTGAAGTGCGCTCTCGTCGGTCGCACCATCGTCGATACGAACAGCCCGAACCAGGCGGGATACAAGTACCTTGCCGTCACCCGGGTGCCCATCCTGGGTTCTGCCCGTTCTGACAATGAGTTCCACAACTTCACCAGCGACATCATCGGTCGCTACGTCTACTTCCAGCTTGACCATCTTCACTTTCTCCAGAGGCGACTCATCGCCGACCAGATGACCAAATTCGCTGAGAGGCACGACAGCAATGCTTGTCACGCCCTTGACTCTGGCCAGAGCATCAACCACATGCTCTGCCATAACCTCTCTGACATAAGCCTTTATTTCATACATAAGCCTTCTCCTGCCTATCAGACTTCAACGTCACGACGTTCGGATGCAAACCACTGATACACGCTGGGCAACACTACCAACGTCAGCAACGTTGACGTGATCAGACCGCCAACCACAACCGTTGCCAGTGGCCGTTGGACATTAGAGCCAATGCCATCGGCCAGCAGCAGGGGAATCAGCCCCAGAATAGCCACAGAGGCGGTCATCAGAACCGGCCGCAAACGGCGTTGAGCACCCAACTTGACTGCTTCAATGACTTCGTAGCCTTCGTCCCGCAACTGATTGATGTAGCTCACCATCACCACACCGTTCAGTACGGCTACGCCGAACACCGCGATGAATCCCACGGCAGCGGGCACAGAGAGGTAAAGCCCCGTCACAAACAGCGCGACAATGCCACCAGTAACCGCAAAGGGCACATTCATGAAGATCAGCGCCGCATAGCGAAGACTACTGAATGCCGAAAAGAGAAGCAGGAAAATAAGCGCCAGGGTAATGGGCACAACGATCGCCAGCCGCGCCATGGCCCTTTCCTGGTTCTCAAACTGACCGCCGAACTCCACGAAATACCCCGGCGGCATGTCCACTTGCTCCTCGATCCGCTTGCGCAAATCCTGAACAACACCGCCCATATCGCGACCACGTACGTTCATCTGCACGTACTGTCGCCGACTGGCATTGGAGCGCGAAATTTTCTTGGGGCCAGCGTACATTTCAACATCGGCCACCCGTGAAAGCGGGATGAGCTCGCCACTATTACCCCGGAGGGGAAGCTTTCTGATTTCATCGATGGACCCGCGATAGGACTCTTGCAGCCGGGCGAAGATCTCAAATCGCCGGACACCGTCGAAGACCAGCCCCGCGCCTTTACCGCCAATCCCGGTTTCGACCGTACTCATCAGGTTATCAATGCTGATGCCAAACTGCGCCAGCACTTCACGGTCGGGGCGAATAACGATCTGTTTTTTACCTGCGCTCTGCTGAGCGCGCACATCCGTTGCCCCCGGCACATCATTCGCCAGGGCCGCCACTTCCTTGCCGATCCGGCCCAACTCGTCGAGGTCGTCGCCGAAAATGCTGGCAACCAGTTGCGCCTGAACGCCTGAGAGGAGTTCGTCGGTTCTGAGCTGAATCGGTTGTGACAGATTGTTGGCAAGCCCGGGAACCCGCTCATCCAAAGACTCCGCAATCCGGCTCTGAAGGTCCTCATAGCTCACATCTTCTCGCCACTGATCCAGAGGCTTCAGATTGACGAGCGTCGCGACAACGTTCACGGGTTCAGGATCACCGCCCACCTCGGCACGACCGATCCTGGCATAGGTGCCGGTGACCTCTGGAAATTCATCGACAACGGACTGAATCCGTTTGCCATACTTGATGGCGGATTCAAGACTGGCTCCAGGAGGCAGTGTCGAGCGAATCTGGAACGTGCCTTCCCTGAGCGTGGGCACGAACTCGCTCCCGAGATAGGGAAACAGCAGGAGACTGCCGGCAAAGGCAATGACGGCCACGCCCATTACAATTTTAGGGGCTTTGACGACAGTATTCACCACCGGCTTGTATAGCCGGTTCAGGAACAGAACCAGCTTCGGCTCTTTGTGTTGTCCACCCATCTTGAATGACAGCGAGGCCAGAACCGGCACCAACGTCAACGCGAGTAACAGCGCACCGATCAACGCAAAACTGATGGTGTAGGCCATGGGCGAAAACAGCTTGCCCTCAACGCCCTGCAGCGTAAACAGCGGCAGAAAAACGATAATAATGATGCCAATGGCAAACACAATCGGACGAGCCACTTCCCGGGCAGATTCACCTACAAGCCTCAGAACACTGACCTTTTCCTCTGATCGTTCTTCCAGATGTCGGAAGATGTTCTCTATCATCACAACGGCGCCGTCCACCATCATACCGATGCCGATAGCCAGCCCCCCCAGACTCATCAGATTGGCGGACAGGCCCGAAATCCGCATCGCAATGAATGCGAAAAGCACAGACAACGGCAAGGTCGCCACCACGATCAGTGTGGAACGTATATTTCCGAGGAACAGATAGAGGAACACCAGCACCAGAACCGAGCCCTCAAGTAATGCTTTCTCGACAGTGCCTATGGCCTTGCCCACCAACTCCGCCTGGGAGTAATAAGCCTCTATTTTCAGCCCTTCGGGAAGTGACTTGTTCAGATCATCGATTTTTGCGTTGACGTCCTCGAGTACCTGACTGGTGTTGGTTCCGATCAGCTTCATCACGTAGCCGCCCACGGACTCCTCGCCCGAGGACACCTCCGCGCCGCGGCGAATTGCCGGTCCAAGGCTAACCTCTGCCACATCCCTGACATAAATAGGAGACTCTCCCTCACTCTTGGACACAATGATGTTCTGGATGTCCTCGATGCCCTCGGTACCTGAATTAACCCAACCGTAGCCGCGAACTATATACTCTTCACCTCCTCGCGTAATGAAAGAGGCGCCGACGTTCCGATTATTCTGGGTGAGGGCGCCGCGAACGTCAGACACTGTCAGGTTCCTTGCCTGAAGCTTCTGCGCATCGATATTGACCTGATACTGTTTTACCTCGCCGCCGATGGACAGCACACCGGTTACACCCGGAACGGTTCTGAGCTGGGGCTTGACAATCCAGTCCTGGATCGTGCGGATTTCCTGCAGGCTGTATTGATCCTTATCCTCAGCTTCCAGGGAATACATCAGGATGCGCCCAAGACCGCTCGCTATGGGCCCGAGTTCCGGCTGCCCCATCCCTTCGGGAATCTGGCGCTTGGCCTCGGAAAGCCGTTCGTTTACCAGCCGCCTGGCGAAGTAGATATCGGTGCCATCTTCGAAATAGATGGTCACCCGCGACAACCCGAAAATCGACGTGCTCTGCACTTTTTCCAGCTTGGGAATTCCATACATGCTGATCTCAACGGGATAGGAAATCAGCGTTTCGATATCAACCGGCGACAGACCAGGACTGGTGGTAAACACCTGAACCATGGTCGGCGTCGCGTCCGGAAACGCATCCACCGGCAGTTTTTGAAATGAAAATACGCCGGCAACGATCACGGCGATAGCAAAAACAAGCGTCATCAGACGATTGTTCAGCGCATAATTCACAATTGCGTTGATCATGCTCCCCCCGGGGTTTAGTGTCCGTGAGCGGCGCTGCGGCCACTGGCGGTAATGGCCGACATCAGATCAAAAGCGCCTACTGAAACCACTTCCGTGTTTGCGCTAATGCCGGACTTGATCTCGATCCAGTCGTTTGCCTCCTTGCCAAGCGTGACGGGAACCGCCTTGTAAGCCCCTTTCTCATCGCCCGGAACAAACACAACGGAGTCATCGCCAATGGTTTGAACCGCATCATCCGGAACCAGCGGCAGTGAGGCCTCCGATTCCGTCATGATTCTGGCCGTGGCATAGGTATTCGGGCGAAGGTCGCCTCTGGGAGACTCCAGCACAACGCGAACCGGGATGGTGCGGGTCTTTTCATCGAGCATGCTCGACACCCAGGATACCTGCCCACTGTGAAACCGGTCAGAACTTGAATCCCTGGAGGAAATCTGAACCTCGTCTCCCGTTGAAATCTGGTCAATATCGGATTCGGACACCTGAAGAATGGCCCACAACACCGAGGCATCCGCCACGATGAAAGGCGTATCCGACGGACTCAGCGTTTGCCCCAGACGAACATGCATCTGCTCGACACGCCCCTCAATGGGTGAGCGGAGCGCGTATTGCGCCAGCCCCCCACTGTCACCTGACGACTCGCTGCCGTAAACCGCCAGTTGTTCCCGCACGGAATCGTACTCCGCTTTTGTTTCAAGAAAGGCAGCCTTGGCATCCAGGAACTCTTCTTCACTGGAAATACCCTGTCCCTGCAACTCCCTTTCACGATTGTAGTCAGACTCGGCCGCTTCTTTGCGGGCCTCCAGCGAGATTAACCGGGAGCGAATCCGGGCCAGCTCCACACTGTTCAGGGTTGCCAGTAACTGCCCCTTATTGACACGATCCCCCAGATCAACCGCCAACCCTGTCAGTTTTCCCTCCAGCAGCGGACCAACCTCGGCCACGCGGTCCGGCACATACTGAATCTCGGCAGGTGCCGTAACAATTGCGCCAGCGCGCCCCTTGGCAGCCGCCACAGTCTGAATCGACAGTAACTCTGTCTGCTCCGGCGTCAGATGGATCTGGCGGGACTGGTTTTCCTCTCCGGCATGCTCGGCTTCTTCATTTTCGTGCTGGTCACCCTCGGCTTCTCCGGCAGCGTATGCCTGCTGCAAGCTCAGAGCGCCGACAACTATTAACAGTATCTTCAGATTGCGAATCATTCATTCACCCTCAATATTTAGAGAACGGTACTAAGAGAACGGTCAATTTTGAGTTTCATACCCTCAGGAACCGGCTGACATCGACAGAGCACCTCCTGTGCTTATCTCCAGCGCCCGGACGGCATCGATATAATCATTCTGCGCCTGAACGTATTCCTGCCTTACCGACAGGAGATTGTCCTGTGCCGCCAGAACATCCGAGGCACCGACCTTGCCCGCCCGAAGTGCTTTCTGCATCAACTGTAATGTTTCCTCTGAACGCTCCAGGATCGACTCGTTCATCTGGCGCAGCCGAACGGCGGTGGATTCGTACCGGGCCACAGCTGACACAACCTGACGCTCTGTAGCCAGGCGCAAGGCCTCTGCCTCAAGCTCGGAGGTTTTCAGCCGCGCAGCAGCTTGTCTCTGCTCACCGGAATAATCATGAAAAACGGTCAAAGGCATCGACACCCCTGCACCGAAAAGGTTGGAGCCTTCCTCACGATCATAAAATCCGAAGACTTTCAGATTTGGAATCGTCAGGCTTTTCGCAACTTCAAGGCCAGATTCATCCGCTGCAATTCTGGCGGCCGCCGCTTTCAGGTCCGCTCTCTGACTCTGTGCCATCTCGACAAGCTGGCTGGTCGGAGGCAGGTCTTCGAGCGTCACATCAAGCTCGCCGGTCACCCCAACGGCATCGGAGGGGGACACCCCGAGCACTTCGGTAAGGTCAATTTTTGATTGCTCGAGCTTTTGTTCCGCCGAGGCTTTTTGATTCCGGGCCCTGGCAAGCCCAATGACTGCGGTATTGAGATCAATCCGGGTTTGTTTACCCTGTTTTACGGACATTTCAACCAGGTCTTTGGTGCGTTGCATAAGTTCAACGGCACGGGTTGCGGTTTCCAACTCTTTCTGAGCCAGCAGTATCCGGAAATAGGCGGCCCGCACCCGCGCCTTGGTGGCTACCTTCAGGTATTCAAGCTCCTGTTGCCGGGACGTGAGATTACTCCGGGCACGCGACTGCCCAAGGTCGCCGCGATTACCCATCCAGATCTCCTGAGTAACCCTCACCCCATATTCCAGGGACTCGTCGGCCTGATCCGGGGCCTGACGGGCCCCCAACTCAAACTCTGGATTGCTCGGCGCCCAGCGGCTGGCATGATCAAGCTGTCCCTGCTGTATCGAGACCGCGGCCCGCCTCAAAGCCAATACCGGGCTATTCTCGAAAGCCATCACCATGGCCTGGTTCAGGGAAACAGCCTGGCTGGCTTTGGCCTGCTGATATTCTTTCAGCGACACACTCTCTTTTGCCTGGGCCGACACCATAGGAGAGACGGCCAAGGCTCCCGGAACTATCATCGCGCACAACAACAATCGTTTGTTCATTCAGTATCATCCTGGCTGTTTGACTGAGGTCAGTGAGTCAGCATTTTTGCGTGGGAATCTGGAACGACCTTACAGACAAACCTTTAATACAGTTTGAAATTCAGGCACCGGATAAGAAATGAGCTTTGGCGGCAGGGGGGGGGCAGAGGTAAGGGCGAGGATGTCGAGTCACCGGGCGTCAAGGCAGGCGCACGATGGTGGGTTCTTGCATGATAAATAAAAACCGGCCCGTCATTTGGGCCGGCTTTTTATTCTGGATCTGAATTGCTTGTGATCACTTGGCCGATCAGAAACTCCTGCTCCAACCCAGCCAGAACTTCGGATCATCCGAGTTGACAGAGCCAAGCGCGTCGGTTGACTCAATGTCCGCGTACTCCACGTTAACACTGAAAGAACCGAAGTTTCCCGCATCCTTTGTAACGTTGGCGGCGACGTGTGAATAACTTGCCTCGCCGACAGAAGCCTTGCCGTCATCAGCGAAGTCGTAATAGCCAAGCGTCACACCGGCACTGTAGCTGTCCTCCAGAGGCACCCCAACAGAGGCGTAGTAATAGGCATCCCCCTGCACGAACACCCCATCACCACTGGTGTCGCTGTTGATCGTGTAGGCCAGGCCGATGGCCGCAATGCCATAACTGATCTCGCCGTACAGTTCGCCGAAGTCGATGGAGTCCGGCGCGTCAGGATACGCATAATAAATGTACCCAACGTCATAACCCAGTTCTTCCACAGAGCCGGAGAATCCGGCATAAAGATCAAGCTCATAGCTGGTGCCGTCACCAAAATCGACATTGGAACCCCAACCACCGGCGTAGAAGCCCGACGCATGCTCATAATCCAACCCTCCCTGGACAGCCGCAGCCCCGTCTGTCTGGGTGACGCCCCGGAACAGATAGTTGCTGCTGGCGCTCACATTTGAGCTGACGTCAGCGCTAACAATGGCGGGCGCAGCCTGAAGTGCTGCAAGCAAAGTGATACTGATAAATCCGGATTTGGTGAAAAACTGCTTCTTCATAATGGATACCTTCGGTTGGGTTTCATTGCTCCAAATATGATCAGCAAAAGTCTTGCCACATCTTATTTATTCTTTTTTATCATAATTATAGAGACAAATCGGCACATTCTGAGCTTGCCCCCGAAAAACGACCGCAACACCTAGCGCCCCAGAACCTGTCACCGGCCCGGACCAGCGCCCTGTTTTGATGCATTCTCTGTAACCATTCTGTAATCTTTGCCAAATAGACTTTAATCGCGCTTCAACACACACAAGCAAACCGAAAAAGGTGAGACAGATCATGAGCAAGAAATATTTGGGCTTGGCTTTGGCGATTTCTGCCGCTTCTGCTGCACAGGCCGGAAACGTTACGACCAGCGGCGAAGACCTTGTGATCGATACCGACAGCGGTATCAAAGTGAAAGTGTCGGATAACTCTGCGTCTTTTCAGCTCGGCGGGCGCATTCAGTGGGATTACGACGCCACGCAGTCTGACGACAACGGTGTTGACACTACCGATTTCGACGTGCGCCGGGCACGCCTCTACGCCAAGGGCCACTTTGGCGACTGGGCGTACAAAACCCAGTTCAACGTGGCTGAGAGTGATGGCGCCGACGGCGGGACCGCTGAGGACCTGTACATTCGCTACCTGGGATTTGGCTCGACGGCAACCGTGACTATTGGTAAGCAGAAAGAGCCATTCGGCCTGGAACAATTAACGAGTTCAAAAGACATCTCGGCCCTTGAGCGATCCGCCATGACCGAGCGTTATACCCCCGGTCGCAGCAGCGGCATCCAGCTCAGTGGCAAAGGCGGCAACTGGACCTACGGTATCGGCTACTTCGAGGCAGACGGCAATGGCAGCGACGACTTCAATAACACGGCAGTAACCGCACGGGGCACGGTTGCACCGATTCAAACGAACAATATGGTTGTTCATCTTGGTGCGGGTTATACCACGCGTGATGCCGACACTCAGGCCGATGAGGTCGATACGTTTAATCTGGAGCTCGCCGGCGCTT